>Ga0210406_10000168_pt1 | contig 101724 bp, 136 predicted proteins | sample IncBWC30MmetaG_FD_155454 | JGI IMG/M metagenome (GOLD analysis project Ga0210406, IMG submission 155454) | Forest soil microbial communities from Barre Woods Harvard Forest LTER site, Petersham, Massachusetts, United States - Inc-BW-C-30-M | ecosystem: Environmental > Terrestrial > Soil >... | reverse complement strand
GGATTGGACCTGCGCGCCGCGCGCGGTCGAATCGTTGCATCGTTGCACGCTTGGCAGTTAATGCGCTATTAACTGACAAACGGCGAGATCGAGGCTAAGTGCTGTCGAATCAGTGATTTACGCTTTGGCCATTGGCTTGCTAGGGGAGCAAAATCGTTGCCAATCTCGCAGATCGTTGAAAACAAACGAGTTACGCGACGAAAACTCGCGATCAGGAATTTTCTGACAACTTCGCGGCGCTCTCGCGCTCTCGACATGTGTCAGTAAATGCTTTCGTTTGTTCAACTTATGAGTGATGCCGAGCGTTTCAATTGGGTTGGCTCGAAATGAGTCGTCACCCGGCCACGTCACCTGCAACCTGTCAATAGAGGTTCGAGAAGGGTCATGTTTTGATTTGTGTCCGAAATATGCTGCGCGCTCCGGACGCGACGCGCTGGCCCAGGATTATGTCATTGACAACATTTTTATCCTAGGTTTCGGTCGCGCGCTCTAATAATCGGCTGCAAGTGCCTTTGTTTGCAACAAACGATTCTGACACAAAAGCGGCTCCCTGCGTTATACATAGACGTTTCAACAAGATGCGAACCACGCGCCAAAGTAGCTAGATCAAACTGGTCTCGATTACGATGGCCGAGCAGGTCGCGCGCTCTATGCTCTATGCTATGAAACCTTTTTGTGTGTTATATATGATATTCTGTCTATGACACTTTCAAATCGTTTGTGTATAACGCAGGAGGCCACTTTTGTGTCGGCGTAAGTTGTTGATTCTATTAGCAAATTTTTTGAGTATACCTGACACCTAGGATAAAAATGTTGAAGAAAATGCTTGACAATGCACCAGAATCGTGCTATCATCATAAATTGGTCGAATTCTAGGAGGAAGCATGAACATCAAAGAGCGTTTGATTCGCAAGATACAGGAAGCAAACAAGCCGGTCAGCCGTCATGAGTTAATCGAGGCATTCGACAAGTCGCGACGCGCCCGGGCATCGCAAGAGCTTTCGAACCTAATAGGCGCTGGATACGTGAACGTGTTAGGCACAGGCCGCCGAGGCAGCCCTATTAGAATCGCACCCAATAAAACTTGGCCGTTCAACAAGTGTGCGTTATGCGGTCACGTAAATTACCCCGATATCGAGGCAAACCAAAGTACTATTGACAGCCCGACGAAGGCATGAGACGATGCATACATGAGCAAACGAGTCGACATTAAGGCCGTCCTGGCAAACCCAGTGTTGCGCCGCAAACTGATGGTCGCTTGCATCATAGCAACCCAGGCCCGAGAAGGCATCACAACAACGCAAGCGCAAGCCGAGGCAGCGTACGACAAAGTCTTGAAGGAGAAAGGCAGGGCATAATGGAATTCACCAGCACGGTAATCCGACTCATGAGCTTAATCGAGGTCCGCAAAGAGCACGAAGACTTGAGCGAGGTGGCGCACAAAATCGACCGCTTGCTCGCAAAACAAATCGACCGCGTCAAGGTCAATGTGATGACACATACCTTCGACGCTCTCGATTATTTCAACACCAACGAGTGGACACCGGAAACTGCACGTCAGCAGAAAGGCGGAACGTACGGCACATGACCGACACATTCACATTCCCCAACACCGACGCAGGCGCGGAGCAGCGCACGCGGTTAGCCATTATCATGAATGTGCAAGGCCGCGAGTGCACCGCGTTCACAGAGACCTGGGTCGACGGTAAACAAAGCACCACAGTCCTAAGGCTGAATGTCAGCAAGCGGCCCGATGAAGGTCAGATAGCAGCAGCGATGAAAGCGAGGAAGCCATGAGTTTAGGCAGACCTGCGATGCGCAAGGGAGAAGAACGCAAAATCAAATCGAGTATCGCGCTCCACGACAAGATCATGCGCGAATACATCCAGGCAGGGTGGACACTGGAACAAGCCAGCAAGAAGGCGCTGCAAGATATGTTGAAAGGGAGGAAGTCATGAATATATGCGGATGCGGCAGCGGTGAGCAAAGCTGGTGGGAACACGATGCACAAGGCATTCCGCTTTGTCGCGTGTGCGGCGAGTGTGTCGACGATAAGCTATCACGGTATCGCCCCGAGATTCTAACGGGATACACCCAGGCCGATGTGGACGAGGCAATCGAGGAGGACGTATGACCGACCGCGAACTGATGGACCGACTTCTGGAACTGCGCATTAAACGTTTGGAGCAAGAGATCAGGAGGACGAATTGAAAGTAAAATGTCCACTCTGCAAAAAGCTGGTGCGTCTCGAATCTCTCGCCACTAACACAAAGGGCGAGCCTATCATGGTCTGGCATTTAGAGACACCCAGCAGCCGGTGCTTAGGTAGTAACAAGTCTGAACGTTACACACAAGATATCCTATTCCTTCAAAGCACTATCCACGTCGGCTAGTACTAACGTACCATTGACGGAATTCGAGATCGGTGGGATAATTCAAATATGGAGGCAATCATGAACTGCGCAACATGCAACGCAAAGATTCCCACACTCGCGAGGCGTCAGAATCGCGTCAATGAAGCACTTGCCAAACTCGGGCAGATATACCACAAGTATAACCCGGTCGAGAAGATTCAAGACATCCTGATGGAAAGCGGATTCGAAGCGACATCATCTTACTACTCAGAGTTTACCGGGACCTGCGGCGCATCAAAGGGATATAGCGAGGCCGTAGGCGATGGCAAGTGGCTGCACGTGTCTTTGTACCGCATGGAGTCCGGCAATTACGAGATCGTGGCTTATGTCAACTAAACTCATGACACTGATGTTCATCTTCAAATTCACCGCCCTGGCGCTGCTCGGGCTGATACACGGGAGGAAATACTAATGCGAATCGAATTTAAGCAAGACGGAAAGATCGTCAAAACGTTTGTCACAAAAACGTCACGCGGATTTAATAAGAAACAGAGAGCCGAGATTAAAGCCTTCCGCGAACAATTTCGAAAGCAAGGCGCTGTCTTGGCACCGGTGAAATATGAACTGGAATAAAGTCTCAAACGGGTTACCTACTGAGTATGGTGTATACCTTGTAATCAGAACTTTGGAACACGACAGTGGTTACATTTCTAGTCACATGGACACATGCGTATTTTATCCAAACACACAGCGCTGGTATGACAGAGGATTTTTATATACACATTGGATTGGCCCGCTATCGATGCCAGAGGAACTATGAACACCACAAACAGCCAACGCTGTGCATCTTGCCCGACTCAAATCCAGGCCCAGGACCTGCGCGTCAAAATTGGGAAGTACACATACTGCGAAACGTGCGGAAAGGAAAGACAAGATGATAAAAAGTCCTGAGATCGGCGTAAATTAGTACTAGTCAAAATCGGTACCTCCGTACTATTGCATTAAACTTGCTTCCATGAGACCATGTATCCACTGGAGGAACACCAGATTATGAATATCATAGCAATCTGCAAGGACTGCGGTAACGGAACGCTGAACGGTGAAACGAACCCCCAATTTGAACTGGCCGAGATTCACGGTTATGAGACTGTGGTCTGCCTACGCTGCAATCGCTCTCACGTTGACGTGGTCTCAATCGAAGAACTGGATGGCAGCGAGGAAGACCTCAACTTTGGCCCCGATGGTCGGAAATGGTCTCAGGATACGGAAAGGGTGGCCGAATAATGTTTCACCGAAACTACGGCAGCCAGTTCTCTCAATACCTCGTCTCTTGTGCCTGTGGCAACAAGACATCTAGGAAGTACGCGCGGGAACACGAAGGCAAGTGCAAGACCTGCGTCACCGGAGTCGAGCAGACTCCTCGCGGACTCAAGTGCCCGACCTGCGGTGAAATGAGTCTGACGTCTTATCAGAAAGCGCACCACTATCATTGCGACGGATGCACCAGGGAAGCCGACCCGGAGGGATATCGCCGGGAAGTCATGGGCCTGAATGATAACTACGGAGACTGACATGCTCACGCACACCTCAGACGCGGGACGCAGCAAGACTCACCCATTCGAGACGCGCGACTGCAGCGTGATTGCTCTGGCGCACAGCGTGGGCATATCGTACGCCGAGGCCCACACGATTTGTGCACAGCAAGGTCGACGCAATCGTCGCGGGATGCGCGACTGCGACATTCAATCTGTGCTCACCAAAATGAAAAACAGCGGCCAGATTCTGGATGTCATTTTTAAGCCTTACATTCGTATGCGCCCCGCTTTCAACACCTGTAGTCCTGCAGTCATTCAAGGATACAGAATGTACGCGCGTCGCCCCAGGCAGACAGGCAGCACAGTAGCAGCCGCGCTGCGCCACCTGCCACGTAAAGGGCGATTCTACCTGACCTGCACCTCCCACGCATTTGCATACGTTGACGGCGTGCTATTCGACAATCTAGGCAAGAGCAAGATGCGTGCGCTCATGACATCTTGCTGGGAGATCATACAGCCAGCCCAGCCGACGATAGAAGTCTTGCCTCAGGCCGCTGTGGTCGCACCAGCGCCGCCTGCAGTCGAGGCCCGACCCCGCTTCGATGCTGCAGAATACCAGCGCCGCGCAGTACTAGCAAAGATCGGTACCTTTGTACCATTGCAATAAACTCGAATTCGCGGTACACTTCAAACACTGGAGAACATAATGCAGAGACCAACACAGCGGCAAATCAAGAACGCACTCACCAAGCTGGCGAGTGCAAACCCCGGCGTCGAGTATCGGGTGCTGTATGCAAGCAATGGCGAGGTGGCAATTATCTCGGAGCGCTATTACCAAGCGGCGACCACTAACCCGCTCGGTCAACTTGGGAGCATGGTGCGATAATGAGCAAAGGCGAGCGTTACCAGATACGCGCAAAGATTTCGATGCTCTACCGGGAGGCAAATTTGTTCGAAGACAGGCAGAGCGAGGCTGGTCGAGTTAAGGCCCGGGAGCTACGTCAGGAAGCTGATTTGATGAACGAAGGACTGAAAGCCACGAGGAGGCAATCATGACTGGATTGATTATTCCTGTATTTGTCGTGTATCTCATTCTCAAGGCCAAGAAGATCGAGCGCAAGTTAGCGGCGCAGTCTTGAAAGTACGCGTCCCATTTTCTGTGCAGGTACTTGAATGTCAGGACCCGGCGCAGGCCACGAGCAACGCGTGGTATCTATACGGACTCGGCCAGCATCGAACGCGTGTTTACGATAGACTTACTCCTTGGAAGACACGCACCGCAACGTTGTGGGGCTACTGGCGTCAAAGTTATCTCGGCAGCATGTTGCTTACGCTGCCATCACAAACTTACACTTGGAGGCAATCATGATATTTCGAATCACACCGGAAGAAAGAAAGTTAATCGTGGATGCGCTGCGTATGCTTTCTCAAGAATACCGCACGTTATCGGAGTCGAATATAAGCGCGTACCTGCGCGACGGCTTCGAACAGGATGCGAATCTCATTCGCACACTGGCTGACCGCGCCACAGTATTGTCGGAGCAACTCACCACCACTGTTATGAACGCGGAGGCCCTTAGTTTGATGCAGGGCGGTTACAAGATCGATGCAATCAAGCTGGTGCGCGCCAACGCAATTCTGGGCTTGAAAGAAGCCAAAGATTACGTGGAGAAACTCGAAAGGGAGGCAGTGTGAGCGACGCATACGTAGACGGATTCTGCCACGGCTGCGGGTTGAAGCGGTCAGTATGCAGCAGTCTTATGGACGCTGGAATGCCACATGCGGAGCGCCGCAGTAGAGCGCGCGGCACCGGCACCTTTACACGCATCCTCGATATCACGTACACCCAGATTCGGAAGACGGAGGCAGAAAATGAGCAGACTCGCAAGGGCAATTGAGATTCTGGAAGCGATCAACATGTTTTATCAGCAAGGCGATGGCATGGCGACACCGCTGTATCCTGGCGCGCTGATATTAGAAGGCGACGTCACTATAGCAGACGCAATCGCAGAGTGCCTTGGCCCCGAGGAGTGTGGGCCTATCGTACCGCGCAGCAAGCGCCGCACCTATGGTTTCAATGAGCATACCGGATGGTCGGGCTGGATTGGCAAGTGCAAGGTTAAGAGATTCGAAACAGGAGAAGAGGCACTGCGATGGGCAAACGAACAAAGCTAACAGGGGTCTTCGATCAAGCCACCAACGCGCGCCGGGTGGCCCGAAATCAGGCACAGAAGCCTGGAGCTACGCGCAAGATCGAAGACAAGCGCAGGAAGCCACCAAAACACCACAGGCAGGCAGAGGAGGTCCAATACGAAGTGGCCTATAGGCCGAGTATCGACTATGGCGGGCATTAAACTAAAGTACTATTGACACATTTCGGGATTCATGAGATACTGTGAACACTGAGGAACGGCACGAAGCCGCCTCACTTAGGAGCAACAATGAATAACTTCACGACACGGGAACTGACCAACGAGGAACTGCAGCAGCGGGCACCATCAATTTTCGCCGGTCAACCCTACTCGGGACAGTCTTCACGCTACACTTTCATCCCCACGTCAGACATCATCGATGAAATGCGCAAGAACGGTTTCGTTCCCGTTTCTGCACAGCAGTCCTCTTCCCGCATCGTGGGCAAGGAATTGTTCACGAAGCATCTAATCCGCTTCCGTCAGATGAACCTGAATGTCACCTCCGTTGGTGAATACATTCTGGAGGCCGTGATGTCCAACGCGCATGATGGCACCTCTACTTACGATTTGTCCTGCGGCGTCTTCCGCGTCCGTTGCTTGAATGGCTTGATCGTGGCAGAGGCCACTTGCAAGTCGGTCAAGATTCGGCACACCGGTAACATTTTGGACCGCGTCATCGAAGAAACGAACAACATCATGGGGCAGGCCCCCAAGATTGCCGAGACCATCGGAAAGTGGCAGGGAATTCAACTCACAGACGCCCAGGCACTGCAAATGGCCGTCGAGGCCCACGCTGCACGCTTCGAAGACAGCCCCCTGGCGGAACGCGTTACCCCCGCTTCCCTACTCGCTGCCCGTCGCTATGACGACAACAAACAAGACCTGTGGACCGTTCTTAACCGCATCCAAGAGAACGTGATTCGCGGCGGCGTACGCGGTGAGCGTCTCACCTCCAACGAGCGTCGTATCCGGACTCGTGAAGTCAAGAGCATCGACAATCTGGTCAACCTGAATCAAGTTATCTGGGCCAGCGCGGAGCGCATGGCAGCAGCCTAGATGCGAATCAAGGGGGCGGGATGGCTCGCCCCTCTAGTTCGACTCTAGTCGAGAAAGGAAGTGCACATGTCATTTCAAATTGGAGATAAGGTTTTTATTCCCGCGTCCGCGAATAGTTACTGGACAGGCGAAGGTGTAGTCACGCGCCTTTGTATTGAAGATGAATATATTCTCGTGAACATGCTCACCGGGCGAGCGACCGGAAAGACAGGTGGCTTCGAAGCAAGGGATTTGCGACCGGCAGGTGCCAATGACAGCGTGATGGAGATCGTCAGCATCAAACGAACGAAGCACAAGGACACCGGCCTGAAAGTATACGGACAGGTACTAGGCGAATCTGGTAAGACCTACCGCTTCGCGTACTTCCGTCGCAAGACCTTTCGCGGTTGGATTTGTTCCTGCGACAATTTCATGATGTCCCAATTCGCGAAGGGATTGAACTGCAAGCACCTCCAGTTCGTTCGCAACCAAGTCGGGCGGTATGCCGCCAGCGTGCCGAAGTCATAGGACTTTTTCGGTACCAAAGTACTATTGCAAGAAAACTAGATCGGTGGTAGGCTGGTTTTAGTAGAGCACAGGAGGAAGACCTGAGAGACCTTCCTCCCGGCCAGATGCTTCTCGCAGAGGGGCACGACCAATGTCGCGTCCGACACCGAAGAGGGGAAAACCCTCACCTTGGCGAGTCGGGGAGCGCGACTAGGTTAGACCCGGGAACGGCCAAAGGTCCAAGGCCCTTCTGCTAGGCGCATCGATTGCACAATATCGTCCCATTTTTCAAAATTGCACAGGAGCGTACATTGAGTCCTAATTTTGGCGAGGCAGGCGGCTGGATAATTTTCTTCATATTGATGGGCATTATCGCTATCAACATGATCGACATGGGCCGCGTGAAAGGCAGGCACGAATGAGCGCCGAGTGGACACTGGAGCCAAAGCTTTGCTTTTTCTGCACAGAATTAGACGAGGGGTATGCCCTGCAAGATAAGAAAGGTGAATGGCAGGCGTCGTGTTGGGAGTGCTGTAAGAAGCGTCTCAAATCTTTGCAGTCACAAAAGATAGAGGAGGACCCGGCCAATGGCTTCTGAACTGATGAAGAACCAGCGCGTCACAGTGCTGCAGGAACGCGGCACACAAGCAGAGGCAATTGTTCTCGACACACTTGAGAGCGGCAAGCGCGTCATAATTTTGGTTGAAGGACGAATACAGATTGTCGATAGAGAGGATATACAGTCATGAGCAAGACTTGGAAACACGCAAACAGCCGCACCCAAACTACCGACGCGTCGCCCCAGGCGACGATTGACCGTCTGCGCAAGGCGGAAGCCCAGAACGAGATTCGCGAGGCCCTACAGCCTCCTCAGGAGGCACAGCATGCTGAATAATACGCCGTTCCACAGTCCCCTCTGGCCAATCCAGACGGCCCATCAAATTTTCTGGGAGCGCAACAACTGCCCATTCGTTTACGAGTACGACCCGACCGACGACGGGCCGGAAGTCGAGATCGGGCGCGCTATTCTCACGTCGCACAGAACTGGATTTGATGATTACCCCCCATGCTACGCATACTCGGAGGCCGCGCTGTGAAGCTATCGCTAATCGAGGGCACCGCCATCACCTTAACATGCACAGGATGCACGCGCACCGGCATCGGAGGCACCGCGCTATATTCTAGCGCGTCGAGCGGAGAAGCGCGCCTGCCCGAATGCTGGTATCAAGAAAATGATGTGCCGTACTGCATGGAATGTGCCGCCAAACTTACAGAGCAAGACCCGACCCGTTCCATCACACAATTTTACAGTGATACTGATGGCACGATCAAGCCGGAACACCTTCCGGACCTTTGAAAAGTTTTACTAATTTTCAACGAGCAAGATCAAGCGGGGAGGGGCTACTTACACATAAAATGGAGCCTTAGGGGAGCACAATGTGAACGACAAAGCAAAAGAACGCGCTCGCGCTAAGCGGCTGATGGACAACTACAAGCTGACCGTCGAAATGTACGATGCGATCTTTGCATTTCAAGGCGGCGTTTGTTATGCCTGCGAACAACCGGAGCCTGTGAAAGGCCGTCGACTATCGGTGGACCACGACCACACCACTGGAAAGATTCGCGGGCTGCTGTGTTCAAGATGCAATCCGTTACTCGGCAAGATCGAGAACGCATACAAACGGTACGGACTCGGCAAGATCACGACTCTCACCGTGGCGATATTCGCTAAGAGAATCGCGTATTACTTGGAACTAACACCAGCGTGGCTAGCACTCGGCAGAGATCACTTCGGATACCCTGGCCGCACCGGCACTAAGGCACACAGAAAAAGACTCAGACGAGAGGCTAAATTGATGACCCCCCTGGAACCGCTATTGAACCAAGGAAGAGGTAAATGATGGCAATTCCAGGCGAAATCAAAGCGGTCGAATCAAAGATCGGCGTGTTCCTCACAGGCCACCACATCATACTTTACTTGGCCTTAGCAGGCGCGCTGACCTTCGGAGTTTACTCCGTCGAAGCGAAGTGGGCCTCTCTTCAAGAAGCCCGCGCTACAGCCGCAGAGCAGGCCCTGGCTGTAGAGAAAGATCACTCCTCTCAACTGGCAGCCGCGTACGCAGCCAATGAGGTGGAGCGCCAGAAAGAAAATGCCACATTCCTCGCATCCATAGCGCAAATCCAATCCCAAACGAAGGTTCAAATAATCCACGACCAAGCGCTTCCTGCGCCAGAACTTGGCCACCGCATAGAGACTATTACCGGGTTTAAGCAGGGCACTATCACTCTCGACTCATCTCAGGATTTGATTGTACCGCTGCCGTTGGGTCAACAGATCGTCGCGAAGTTGGACCAGGGACTCGCTGATGCGCAGACTGTGGTGCAACAAGCAGGCGTCATCAAGAATCAGGAGGGTACAATATCTGACCAAGCAGGTATCATCAAGCAGGATGCAGTAGTTCTCGCAGGGCAAATCAAGAAAGACAACGAGGAACTCAAGTTGGTAAAAGACAACGCGCGGAAATCGAAATTGAAGTGGCTTGGCGCGGGAATCGCGATAGGATTCATAGGCAGACAATTCGTTCACTTCGGATTATAGAAACGAGGGACATATGAGCATATCAAAGCATCGTGTATCAGAAGACTTAGTCTTGGCAGCATTCGAGCGCAACGCCGGAAATGTGCGCGCGACGGCAGTAGAGTTAGGCATCGCCCGCTCCACCGTGCGCCGCACATTGGCACCGCTGGGTGCGATGAAGAAGCCGCTCGCAGCGGGCAGCATCGAAGGCGTGAAGACAGAGAAGCAGAAGCTGCCAGCGACCGGCGAGGTGCGTCGTTACATCCTCACCTCCGCGCAGAACAATACGTACGTTCACGATTCAGCGTGGCAGAATCTACTCGCGCTCGCGGAGCACTATGACGCGCAGATCATTGTCGGCACGTACACTTACAATCAGAATCGATATGGCAAGTTGAGTGTGAAGCGCGGCAAGAAAGCACGGTACGAGCACGAATTGTGGTACGACCCAAAGGTCATCGATTACATTCAAGATGTGCGCGTTCAACTCGCGCCCGGGCTAGTGTGGTGCGGAGAGATGAATATCCTCCCGACCGCAGTTAACCCGCTGGCAGGACTCGAATCGTACACAGGCCGCGCGTCTGCAATCTTTCCCCACGCCAAGCTGGCGATGCGCAGTATCGCGACGATGCAGGGCGAGGATGTGAAACTGAATTACACCACCGGCACAGTTACTCAGCGCAATTATATCCAGAAGCGCGAAGGCGTGATCGCAGAATTTCATCACATCTACGGCGGGCTGCTAGTTGAAGTTAATTCCACAGGCAACTGGTGGGTGCGCCAATTGAATGAAGATGAGAAGGGCACCATCCAAGATTTGGATGTGATATCAAACAACGGCAAGATCACAACCGGTAACCGAGTGGAGGCTGTAACACACGGCGACCTGCATGGTGTATTCGCAGACCCGGCCATCGTTACTACCTCGCTGCAGATGGTCGACGAACTACAGCCGAAGTTTCAGTTCCTGCATGATGTGATGGAGGGCGCGGCTGTCAATCCGCACCAGCGTAAGTACCAAACGAATCACGAGAAGTTCCACACTTGGCTACGCGGATACCACAAGCTGGAGAATGAACTGGTGGACACCGTCAAGCTGTTGACCCGATATGAGCGTAAATTTTCTTCGACCGTGATCGTCGACTCGAACCACGACGATGCGTGGATTAAACGTTGGCTCCGCGAGTACGATTATCGTAAGGACCCGCCGAACACCGAAATCTTTTTGAAACTGCAGTCATATCTGTATGGGAAGATTCGCAATGGGGTGACGGAGGAAGAATCTCGCGCCCGCACGGCAAATCCAAAGTTTGTACGCGACATCAACGTGCTTGAATACGCGCTCCGAGAAGCAGGCTACAAATACGCGAAATTCTTGTCGGCAGATGAACCATTCAAGACCTGCGGGCGGAAGATCGAGAACGGCATGCACGGGCACCTGGGACCCGCAGGACGCTTCGGAACACCGGACAACTTATCTAAGATGGGCCGGAAGGCGAATACCGCCCACACTCATGCCACGGGCATCTACAATGGGCTGTACGTCGCGGGGACGAGCAGCAAGCTGCGATGGGATTACACGAAGGGACCCAGCAATTGGACGCACTCGCATATCGTAACGTATCCGAATGGTAAGCGTAGCATTATCACAATCTATGCAGACCAATGGCGCGCGTAAAATAGTACTTGACAAGAGCCGGGAACTGTGATACACCTAGTAAGATGAGGTCGCAGAGCGATCAGAAAGCAGGAACAAGATGCGAAGGATGACAGCAAAAGAAAGGTTTGATTTAGTGATGTCCACGCTCATGAGAGAGGGCGACAAACTCATGGACGACGCTTTTGGCGATGCCGGACATAAACTTTTGAATGAGGCCGAAAAGACTCTTGGTTTCGAGATTACACCATACGGCTCGTGGTCGAACCAAGCGGGACTAATTTATGAGCCAGTCGGATTGATTTACAAAGACAAAGGTGGATATTATTTCACCGGGCTACCTGTTGATTCAGCAGATTGGGCGCAGAGTAAGTTACCCAAGGGACTTAATCTTGTGTGGGTTGCTAAGAACTTTCCGAGTTTGAAGGGCCTGATTGATGAGGTTTTCGTTTTTAGGAAGCGCGCCCACTCATCCCTTCCGGCCTCTCACGTCTCGCGCCAACCGGAGTTCTCTTCCCCCAATGGCCTCGTTCTTAAAGGCGTTGAAAGAGCGCACATTGTTGACGCGCAATTGATAGGGCCAAGGAGCGACGAAACAATGATCGACGCGATTCTGATTCCGGCCACTGCCCATGTTGCTCTTTCTTATTTTTCTTCTGAAAATTTTGTAGAGTCCGAGATGACGGCGACACGGGAATCATCCGGCGACATAAAAGTGGAAATAAGCGTAGTCAACCCAGCCTTCTACCACCCAGATTGCGCTAACAGAGTTACCATCCACAGTATCGGTTTAACAGCGGAGGATTCTGATGGCCTTTTGAAGATGTTCGCTCTCCGTAAAGTTCTTAAACAGTTGAGATCGGATATTTTGCGAAAGTGGGAGAGCGCTCACGCAGAAAAACAAGCAGCCTAAAGTTTACGCGGGGATAGTTCAACAGCAGAACAGCGGTCCAACCGTCGACAGTGGTTCGACTCCACCACCCCGCTCCAAGTTTATAGGAGAAAGGATGACAGACGAGAAGTTAAAAAGTTACTCGGTGACGACTCCGCTTTTCGAGATCGAACCGAATAAGATCGAAGTCATACAAGTATCAGCAGGTGTAATGACCTACTACCAGAAGCAAATGTCGAAGGCAGTTTGGCGTCCCGCTTTTGGCCGCAAACTTGGTTTTCTAGTGGTTCACGGAGAGCACTTGCTGGGATTAATCTTTTTAGCCAGCCCGGTCCTCGCTCTCTCTGTGAGAGATGCCTATCTCTTCCCTGGCATGGCAAAGCAAGAGAAGGGAAAAGTAATACAGGGGTACATGGATATGAGCGTCTGCGTGGCCGCACAGCCGATTGGCTGGCACTGGAATCTCGGCAAGTTGATGGCGATGATCGCCTATACTCTCGGAGATTTTGTAGAGGATAGATATGGACAAAGCCTGATGGGTATCACGACTACATCGCTATTTGGCGGAAACAAGGCGACGCAGTACTCACGTATCTATAAACATTTGGGAGAGACGCAAGGAACCGGACACGAGGGCGTGGATGATGAGGTATATAAAAAGATGATGGCTTTCCTCCGTCTGCACTGCCCCAATTGTACAGAGGATTGTAAGAATCCTTTGCCTCTCGCGCCAACGAAAACGCAGGCTCACGACGGAGTAAATCAAGAAAAGTGGTGTACGGTTCCGGGTTGTGTGTGGCGAAAGGTGTGCTGCAAAGAGCACGGCAAGCCTATCGGAGACGGCGCGAGTCCGCGCAGACGCAGGATTGCCGCCTTCTTTAAGGCCCTTGAAGTACTAAACATGACGCCTCTGGAGGCTCTCGGAGTAGAATTTATGGGCCACGATTTGGTTCAAATCAAGATCGAGAAGAAGGCGTCAACACACCACGGCAATAAGCGGGGTGTGTACTATCATACGGCAGTATCACCATCAGACCGTTCAAAGGTAATCAAGGACTGGTATGTTCGATTTGGTTCGCCGCGTTACGAGAAGACCGCAAGTTTGACACCTCCTTATTATAGCGGAGGAGCAAATCATAGGGGGACATACGCATGAGCGAACAACGCAAACCGATCACGCAAGAACAGGCCGCAGTCGGTAGAGAAGTTCGCACCAAGCGCCGGGAGCGACAAGGTGTGAAAAACGTCCTCCACTTCACCGGCAATCTACGCTGTGGTCGCTGTGGCCGGGGATGGTTCGTGAGCGACTTGAATCCGGAACGCAAGGTTGTACCGTGCCCTGTAGACGGGGAACCAAACGATATCAAAGAAGCAATTAAGAGGGCCGCATGAAATTGAAGCTGATGATTCTCGGGCACGCCCGCCACGGCAAAGACACCGTCGCAGAAATCTTGCGCGACAATCTTGGGCTGACGTTCGCGTCCTCGTCCTTCGCAGCCGCTCAGAAGGTGATGGTACCATTCTTGGCAGCGAAGGGCATAACGTACGCGAGCCTGGACGAGTGCTACGCCGACCGCGTCAATCATCGTCAAGACTGGTACGAGCAGATCAAGGCGTACAACACGCCGGACGGCGCTCGACTCGCTCGGGAGATTTATGCGGAGAATGACATCTACGTCGGCATGCGAAACGAAGTCGAACTGGAGGCCGTGCGTAAGGAAGTTCTGTACAACTACAGCATCTGGGTGGACCGCAGTAAGCATGTCGCCCCGGAGCCGCCAACGTCCGTCTCAGTGACGCAGGCGATGGCAAACTACACCATCGATAACAATGGGACACCGGAGCAATTGAAGATCAACACGCTGGCCTTGTATTGGGACCTAGTTAGCCTGGAATACGCAGGAAGCTGAGGAGTCAAAATGAGCAAAGCAACAATTCTCACTTCGACCGGACTGTATTTCGATATCTTGGAACCGACAACGGACATGATATGCATCGAGGATATCGCGCACTCGTCTAGCATGTGCAATCGTTTCACCGGCCACACCAGATTCCCTTACCCGGTATCGCAGCACAGCCGACTTGGAAGCTATCTTGTGCCGATGGTATACGCCTTGCGGTTCCTGCTTCACGATGGCAGCGAGACGTACATAGGCGATGTCAATGGGCCGTTGAAACACTTCACGCCAGCGGGCGACGAGTACAGAAAAATCGAAGCGCCCATCCAGGCATTGGTTTACAACAAATTCGGGCTGGTCGGAGAAGACCCGCCGATAATCCACGAGATCGACAATCAGATGCTGTACGCCGAGAAGGCACAGGTCATGTTTCCGAAAGAGTGGAAGAATAAGTGGAGCGAGGATATGAAGGCCGCCGATGTTAAGATCATAGAGACGTCGTTTTGGGTGAACAAGGCTTTATTCCTAGATCGATTCTACAATGTCCTTTACTACGGTGGACCGCAACTTTAAGGAGAAACACCAATGTCAATAATCGATAGCGTCATTCGTACCATCACATGCAGCGGCCACGAGGGCGAGAAGCAAGCCATCTTCGACCGCGCTCAAGAGAAGGAAAACTTCGAAAAGCACAAGGTGTCGGTCGCAGATGCGCAATTTCGTACCATTACTTGTGACGGCCCCGGATGCGACAAGCAGATCGCATACGACCGCACGCAGGAGAAGCAGACATTCGAGAAACCGGAGAACGTCTGGTTGCGCTCGACTCGCGTGACCCAGACTGCCGATGGCCGCAATATCGTGTATTGCTCCGACACCTGCGAGGTGAAGGGCGCTGCTACCGGAACGCACAATATTCCGGAACCACCGAAGATCATCACCGCAGCTAATCCAGCAGCCATCGCAGCAGCCGCCCAGGCCGCAGCGAATGCACGGCAGGCCGATGCCGCAATCCGCGAAGGCCAATCAGTCAAGGTCAAGCTGAGTTAATGGACCATGTAATCAGATTCAATGGACACATATCATGGGATGGGCAAATGAACGGCCTGCCTGAGGTGATATATGCCTTCTTGATGATGAAGGGCTATGACCATGAAATGTTTAATACTGCCATCGAGGCTCAATGCGGTGCCTTTTTAAGATCGCAGTGTATGATTGTCCAAAAAGACCAAGGCAAATTGATCGATATAAAGCAGATGCCCGCAGAACGCATGATGGTTCCAATGCGATGGATTGCGTTCATCGATGTTGATGTCTTTCCTATGACCGGAGAGTTCCCGATGGCGGACGAGAAGGGCACTGAGCGTTTGGAGAACGGCGAAGAGCCAGTTAAACAATGAGAAAGTACTTGACTCGGGGAGGCTTATCGTGATAATAATTGGTCTCGACTTAGAAGCTACAGGACTCGACAAGGTGAAAGACCGCCCAATAGAAGCTGGCGTTGCCTTGTGGACTACAAAATTCAACCGTAGTCTTGATACTCGTACGCTTCTTATCCAGTCCGATGGCGTTTCTGTGACCAAAGAGATTACAGAGATTACTGGTGTCACGCAGGATATGTGCGATAGATTTGGCTACACGCCGGAAGAGGCATTCGACGAGGTCATTTACTTTGTAGATCGCGCGGACGCTATTGTCGCATTCAACGGCAGACGATTCGATATGCCGATGTGTCAATCATGGGCGAACAGAGTTAAGAAATGTTTCCCCGATAAATTGTTGATCGACCCGTTCACCGACCTGCCGATGCGAGGGCAAGAGTTGATTACAATGTGCGCCAAGATGGGAATCTACTACGACCCGCACGAGGCTGGCTCGGATGTCGGCGCGATGCTCCGACTAGTGGCCAAGTTTGAATTCGCCACCGTATTAGAGCGTGCAAAGAGTCCCATCGTTGTGGTACAATCGAAGCAAGACTACAGCAATAACAATGCAGCCAAAAAGCACAAATTTCGCTGGAACCCAGATCATAAGATTTGGTGGAAGGCAGTGAAAGAGATTGACCTGAATGATCTATCCGCCGCAGTAAACGGAGAATTTGGGTTACAAGTTCTAGACCTCCTACCGGAGGATTTGGAAGACGAACAATAAAGTCAAAAGGAGCAACAATGGACATTAGTCAAGGCAAAGTATTTTTCAAACCGGAAGCGGGAACGTACCTCGGCACGATCATCGACGTCGTTGATAAGCCGCAGGTACAGACCACGTACGGACTCAAGAACAAGGTTCTCATTCTCTGGGTCATCACCCAATTGAACGGAGCGCCGTATCTGGACCCGGAGGGTCTGCCGTATCAAGTCTCGATTTACACCACCGCTTCTATGAGCGAGAAGTCGAGCCAGCCTTTGTTCCGCAATCTGTACAAGGTTGTATCGGGCGTGTTGAACGGACAGCAGCCGCCGCTCATCACATCCACCGCGCAACTGGAACAGGTTCTACTCGGTCGCTCCAATGTGCTGATGGTCACCAAGGAAGCTGTCCCCGGGAAGCAGAATGAATTTTACGTCAACCCGGTCGGCATTCTCCCGATGCAGACAGGTATGCCTATCCCGCAAGCGCCCGCAGGCTTCGTTCGCTCCAAGAACAAGCCGAAGACGCAGGCCGGACCACAAGGCGTGCCGGTGCAGACTTATACACAGCCCCAGCAATTCGTGCCGCCGCCTCAGAATCAGAACACTGTCTCGCTCAGCGTGCCGCCAGCAACCCCAGAAGCATTCTAACCCCCGGTGGGCCGCCCCGCGCGGCCCCCTTCTTTTTGAATTGAGGGCAAATGGGATTTAAACAGATTGCCGAACCGCTAGCAAAGTTGGGCGTGCCAGTCACACCCGTGCGCCCCGGCACGAAGCGCGCCTTCCTACCAGATTTCCCCACCACAGCAACTACCAGCCTCGACCAGATCACCGCGTGGGACGCTCAATTTCCCGACAGCAACGTGGCCTGCGTGGCCCGCGCAGAAGTTAGCGGCGTCTGGTTTTTTGAAACAGATTCTAAGGACGTTCTGCCCCGCATACTGCGCGATACCGGCCAGCAGATGCCTGCGACATTCATGGTGCGCTCTCGCCCCGGACGCGGTCACTTCTATTTTCGCCATACCGCTGTCTCTCTTGAGATGGGCAATATTAGCCAGACTTACGTCGTCGGCCAAGACTGGTCCGTTCGCACGAATCGCGAGTATGTTGTCGGCCCCGGCAGCATCCATCCAGATACTGGCCAGCCTTACACGGCGCTAAATTGGGCTACGCCAATCGCGGAGGCACCGGACTGGCTCGTCCAGTGGCTGATGTCACAGAAGATTCAGAAGCAAACCGCCGCGCCAGACGACGCGCCCCGCAATGAGCGCGGTAAGGTTCCTCACGGCAGCATCCACGGTTTCATGTTGTCGCAGGCTGGCAGGATGCGCAACGCAGGTCTCACGCACGAGGAGATCGAGGTCGCGCTGCTGCGCATTGTTCACGAGCAATGCGAAGAACCGATTGACGATTCGAAAGTTATTCTGATGTCGAGGTCTATTTGCAACTTCCCGGTGGGCGAAGAAACGGCTATCATCTTGAATCAGATACCAACAGTCGTCCCGATGGAGTCAGCGGAGCCGCTGAATTTTGAGCCGATTGAATACCCGTTGTTTCCCCGCCACGTCATGTTTGGCACGTCTATCTATGAAGGATTCGTGAAGCCGTACTGCGAGAGCAATTCTCGGGTTGACTACTTCATGTTTCTCCCAACCGCCGCGATGATGATGAACTACCTCGGTACCAAGGTCTCTGTGCCGTACGTATCGTGGAAGCCCAGCTTTTACATGGTGCTGATCGGAAAGAAAGGCCGCTCGAATAAGTCATCTTCGATCAGGGACGCGATGCGGTTTTTAGAATTCGCCAGTGTGCTCTCAATGTATTCGAGGAATATTAAGAATGCCGACGGGAAGTCGCTCGTGTGGGAAGCAGGCTCGCCGGAAGGGTTGGGCACCGACATGATGCGTACCAACTGCAAGAATCCGATCTTGGTTTACGACGAGCTATCTGCTTTGGTAGGCAAGGCCCGCATCGAGGGCAGCGGGATGAATAGCGCGCTGCTAAAATTGTACGACTCGAATAGTTTTTCCAATTCGATTAAAACTAAGAAGGATACCTTCAACATAGACCCTGGTACATACTGCGCGACGCTTGTCACCGCGACCACCGACCGCAAATTTGCGGAACTGTGGTCTCAACTCGCCGGGGAAGACACCGGATTGAATGATCGATTCACTTGGATTCTGGAACCGAAGACGCTACCCACACTGAAGCTGGAGCATGCGGTAAACTACAACGAGGCCGCCCTGGCGACCCGCAAGGTGATCGATGCAGCCGTAACGAGAGGCAGCTACCAGTTCTTCGACAAGACCCCGCTGCAACGTATTTTGGAAGTTTACGGCAACCGCGCCGCCGCCCGCGCTGAGAAGTGGGCGCTGTACTTCGCGATTGACCTGGGACTCGATGGCGAAATAGACGAAGACTGCGTCGCACGCGGCATCGAGATGGTGAAATACGAGGAGTCCGTCAAGGACTACCTCATGACCTTCGAGGCCAAGAACGACGAGTCCGCCATCCAGCAGGGCGTCGTGCGGCTGCTCAAGAAGAACGGCGGCACGATGGAGAAGCGCGACGTGGAGCGTGCGTTGAACGCCAACAAGTACGGGCTGTCGGTCTGGCGTAAAAGTTTCTACGCGCTGGTGCAAGAAGGCTTCATCATTATCGAGGGCAAGGGCTGCAAGGGCGACCCGTGTGTGGTTCGCATGACTCGTGACATGATGTTTGGCGGCGACAATGATTGAAGTCTTGATCGACTTTGAATCGCGCAGCACCTTCTCTCCTTCCGACCGGGGACTGTATAACTACATCTTCTCGCTGGATACAGAACCTTTATTTTTGTGGTACCGAATCGGCACGGGCGACTATAAATGCTGGCGTATCTGGGAAGGCGAGAAGATACATGATGAATTATGGCAGGCAGCGAATCATCCGGACGCATATTTCGTAGCCTTCAATTCTTGCTTTGAACGTTATATGTTTCAGAAGCTGCATCATGAAATCCCGGCCAGCCGTTTCATCGACCCCCAAGTCGGTGGTCGCTATCTCTCGCTCCCGGCCAGCCTGGAGGTGCAGTGCGAAGTCCTAGGCGTGCCAACGCACTTGGCAAAGGATGCACGCGGAGACGCGCTGATTAAACTGTTCTGCGACAAGGTCATCGTGACGGCAACGAAGAAGAGGGAAGGCCGCGAATACTACAACGATTGGAATTCGCATCCTAAAGAATGGGCAGAGTTTCTCGAATATGGACGGCAGGACTTGATCGCGGAAGGTGAGCTACTCAGACGCATGCGAATCTTGAAGGCGCTGCCGCTGCCTGAATTTGAACAGAAGCTGTGGCTCTTCGATCAGACGGTGAATGATCGCGGGATGCCGGTGGACGTGGAATTCGTTCGTAAGATGTATGCGCTGGCCATTCGCGCGAAGGAAGAGGCCAAGTTGAACTTCGAAAAGATGACCGGCGTAACGAATGCGAATTCACCCACCCAGGTTAAGGCGTGGGCCAAGACGCAGGGCTATCCGTATGGCACCATCCGTAAGGATACGGTCACATCGGTCTTGAAGGACCCGGACATCAAGTTGACAGACGCGTGCCGCGCCGCGCTAAAGATGCGCGCGGAAGCGGCCAGCACGAGCTATCAAAAGCTGGGCAAGATATTGGAATCAGTTTCACCTGATGGGAGGTTACGTGGGCAGTTTATTTTCCTCGGCAGCCCTCGCTGTGGTAGATGGTCTGGTACGGCTGTACAACTTCATAATTTGGCACGTCCACTGGTTGTGGGAGGCCACGATTTCGAAGATCAGAAGGTAGTTCAAGATGCTCGCGCAATGGTATACGCGGAAGATTACGAAGGCATTAAAGCAAAGTATCTGAGCGTCTTGCTGGTGGTGAAGTCGTTAATCCGTACGGTGTTCGTCACATCATGAGGAGGCTTTATGACATTCACAGGATTCGATGAAAAAGACGGAGAGCCTTTGTACGATACGAAGGAAGCCGCCATTGAAAGAGCTAGACAGATGATAGCCTGGAGCGGCGAACCCGACACGCAAATATGGGTTCACCGCAAAGGCTTTCCTCTGTGGCTCGCGCACCTGATTTGCGAAACGCCGCTTCGACGGCTGGCGTACACGAGGCTAAAGTGAGCACTCGCTTCAATGTCTGCGACTTGAACGGTATTGAGACTCGCGTCTCCGCGTGGCTCTCGGGCTGCACCGACTTGATGAATGTATTCGTCCCTTACACAGATCAGTTTGGAGTATATTGGCGGAACGGTCGGGACCCATACATCGCCTTCGCGGCGAAGATGTTTGGCATGAGTTACGATCACCTTTGGGCCGACTACACGGGAAGGAACGGCAAGGAACGCAAGCTGGCTGCGAAGCGCATGCGCCAATTGGCGAAGCCGGGAGTGCTGGCCGCCGTCTACCGTCAATCGGGCGGCGGATGGGGCAAAAGTCCAAACGCGTACAAGGACCACGGCGACCTTTGCAATGCCGACGATACATACGTCCAGCAGAATGGGAAGGTCAAGAAGATAGGCAAGAAGTACTGCTACTGCGAAGAGGTCCGCGACCGCGTCAAGACCGGGCTTTGGGGTTACGCGGATAATATGGGTGTGGAGATGTCGCAGGAACAGGCGGCGGAAGTTGTGCGTATCTTCCGAGACTCTTATCCAGAAATATGTGACCCTAAAACTGGAATCTGGAAACAATTCGAGGTCGCGGTCGCAGACGTGATGCACCCAGACCACCCGGCCACCTCCCGCCGTCTAGGTCCAGGCGGCTGCGTGGTAATTGACCGTGTCAACTTCATCGACGCAGCGGGCAACAAGGAACGGGAGCCGATGATGAGGATGCGGCTGCCCAGCGGGCGGTACCTCCACTACTTGGATGCGCGCCTGGAACTGACGATGATGCCGTGGAAGACACAGGACGACGAGGGCAGCGAGATCGACGTCTACCGCGACTCGCTCATTTACGCGGGCATGAACCAGAAGACCAAGCAGTGGTGCAACAGCATATCCACCCACGGCGGGCACACATTTCAGAACGCAGTACAAGGAATCGCGCGCGACGTCTTGGCGGTGAAGCTGCTCGAATTCGAGGCCGCAGAGATGCCAGTCATCGGCCACGTTCACGACGAGGGAATCTGCCAAGTCGAAGACGATTTACTCAGCCCGACGTATCACGACATGGTCGAGATCATGAGTAAGGAAGTTGAGTGGGCACCCGGCCTCTTGTTGGGCGCGGACGGTTTTCAAGGAACGTATTATCACAAGTGAGGTAAATATGGACGACAAAGAATTGCAATGGACGCCGTGGGCAGCTAGCCCGTTTCGTCGGATACCTATGGAATCGAAGAAGCCGACAATGATTTCAGCAGAGGAAATTTTGGAGGGATACAATGATCGCACAAGACAGTGCAAAGTTTTGGTTCCCAAAGTTGGAGTCGCACCCGTGGCAGTGGATGAGGGATTGGCTACCGAAGACAGTTCTAGTTGACTATGACGAAGAGCTACTAGCGCCTGCGCTACTCGGCCAGCGCAGCAAGGAGTATGATCGGCTGTACTACGCTGTGGGAGCAGCCATTTACAATATCGGCGTTCCCTGCTTCATCCGCACTGATCTCACCAGTGCGAAGCACGCGGGTAAGGACGCCTACATCATCAACGACGAGGATGATTGGAATCACGCGCTGCTCACTACGTTGTCTTGCGCGCAATTGAAGAGCTACCATTCGAAGGTGAAGTCAAGCGCCATTATGGTGCGCCAACTCATAAACGTGAAGCACGAGCGCACCGCATTCAACGGGCTGCCTATCGGCAACGAGTGGCGCGTCTTCGCGGACCAGCGGGGACACCAGTGCTTTCACCACTACTGGCCGGACGAGGCGCTGAAAGATAAAATGGATGACGGAGGTCCCGTGCCCCTAAATCTTTGGACGCGCGAATGGATGCGCACCGACTTACAAGACGCTGCGAAAGAGGCTGCGAAGGCGATGGGACAACTCAAGTGGAGCGTAGACTTCGTGGAGGATGTCGATGGCAAGTTTTGGTTGATCGACATGGCGACCGCGATGAACAGTTACCATGACCCAAGGTGTAAATTTTCAGGACTTGACAACATGGAGAGAATATGATACGCTTTCCAGATGAGAAAACTACTCGCGGTTCTGACAGTTGCGGTGATGTTACCGATGTTGACGCTGCAAGCGCAGGCTCCGAAGACGAGTCCGAAACCAAAGTACAGCAAGTCTTGGACCGGAATGTCTTCGTGGTACGGCGACGCTTGGGCGGGAAAGAAGACCGCCTGCGGTCAGAAATTCGACCCTGAAAAACTGACAGCGGCACACCCGTATCTGCCATGCGGGACGTGGCTCCGTATTACGAACGTACGCACCGGGCACAGCGAGTTTGCGGTGGTCACCGACCGGGGGCCGTACGAGGAGGGCCGGGAGATCGACGTCTCAGCCCGGGTGGCGCGGCGTATCGATATCAAAAAGTTTGGAGTAGAGAAGGTCAAGATCGAGATCGTTCGAGACGATAAATAGCCCTTGACAAAGCATCAGAATTGTGCTAGTATTCTAAAAGAGGTGAAATCATGAATCGACAAATTTTATCAAAATATGATAGTTCAAAAGTTCTTTATCAAGCGGAAGCAGAAAGTTTTGCTGCGCTAATCTTAGCCGCTATTAAATCCGGCGCGAACCTGCGCGGCGCGAACCTGTCCGGCGCGAACCTGTCCGGCGCGGACCTGTCCGGCGCGGACCTGTCCGGCGCGGACCTGTCCGGCGCGGACCTGTACGGCGCGAACCTGCGCGGCGCGAACCTGTACGGCGCGAACCTGTACGGCGCGAACCTGCGCGGCGCGGACCTGCGCGGCGCGGACCTGTACGGCGCGGACCTGTCCGGCGCGGACCTGTACGGCGCGGACCTGTACGGCGCGAAAAATGCAGAATTGGTATGGGCACAAACATCCATCGTTCCAGATCACGGCCCGCTTTTTGGATGGAAAATATGTGAAAATAATGTTCTTGTCCGGCTATTCATTCCTTCCAAGGCCCGTCGATCTAATGCGACCGGGCGTAAGTGCCGTGCAGAGCGAGCAAAAGTGCTCGAAGTTATCGGCGCAGAAATTGGTATTTCTAAACATGACTCTACATTCACCTACAAAACAGGGCAGTGGGTACGAGCCGATAAATGGGATGAAAATCGCTGGGAAGAATGCTCTGGTGGAATTCACTTTTTTCTAACTCGTATTGAAGCGGAAAATTACAAATAGGAGATATATGAGCAAACAACAATTGGTTATCCAGCACGATCTTTCGAAGCTGACGCCGGAAGAAGTCGCGAAGTATCTGGCCGATGTCAGCGTATTCATCGGGCTGGACCCAGGCTTGAACGGGCTGGACACGATATGGATGAAGAATGAGAACGGCCCCGGCCAGTCGCTGGTGGTTTACGCGCGCCGAGGCACCGCTGAGATTCTACGCAATATTCTACGCATCGAGGTGCAATCCCTTACGAATCAGATGATTAACGGTTCTATAGTCTTCACCGCCGCAGGTAGGAAGCCAGACGATAACGGAGTGGTCGGTGGTCGCAACGAGATCGCGACAGGCTCAAAATATATTACCGGACTGGTAGGCAAGGCGCTCGACGACGCCATCATGACCGCGAGCACCCGCGCTTTGCGCCGCTTGACCATGCAGTTCACCTCTCTAGGCATCCTAGACGAGAGTGAAGTCCAATCGCTGGTAGGCGACACATCGAATCCCGCCGCAGGCGCAACGCTGGCGAACGGCCCGATGGTTATCCCGGCTCCGACCGCCACGCCCAACAACGCCCCCGGGCGAGTGATAGAAATGACAACTATCGATCACGCCACCGGCACGGTAACCCATGAGGCCCCCGCGCCTTCGGGCGAGTGGGCAGATTTCGCAACAACCCAAAAGGCCATTCACGCGGCTGCAGCCGCCTTTCTCAAGGCGAGGGACCCGGAAGCGGACATTAAACCGGACATTCAACAGCCCCCGGTCCCCATAACTCCTGCAGTTGCAGCACTTACGGCTAATCCGGAATCGGCCAAAGAAGCGGCCAAGCCAAAGCGCGCCCGGAAGCAAAAGAACACGATCAGCATGGAGGTGGAACCGGAGACAGTTTTAACCCCGGCCCCGGCATTCGCCTCGGCAGCAATTCTCAGTGGCCTCGGCCTTTCGCGTACCGCGCCCCCCGCCGCGCCAACGCAAGCGGTTGCTGCTGTGCCGCCACAAGTACTTGATGTCGCGCCTCTGTGCTCCCCAGCGCCAGCACCGCCCCCACCTGTACCCGTTGCGGGTACGAGCGTATCCAATCAGGGTACAGGGGACCCTGGCTTCATAGGCAAGCCGACCGACACCCAGATGGCCGACTACCGTAAGCGTGTCTCGGTCTACACCTCCGAATTGCCCAGCAGCGAGAATATGGGCAGCGTGCAGAAGATGCGTGCCTTCATCACTAAGAACACCGGCACCGCGCCGCAGTACATGACAACCGACCAGTGGGAAGAGATGCTGGGGTGGTTCGAAAGTTTCGTTACTAAGAATACAACGAAAGGTTTGGTCAAGTACATCAACGATTCACTCGGAGTCAAGTGAGTCTTGAATTCAATCCCGAACAACAGCTAGGCGTCGATGCCGTGGACGGCGACTTCGTAATGATCGCAGGTCCCGGCGCGGGGAAGACCCGCGTGTTAGTGGGACGTTACTTGAAGATGCGGGAAGCAGGAATTCCTGACAGCGACATCTTGAATCTGACATTCACAGCCAGCGCCGCCAAAGAGATGGTGGAGCGCGTCAGTATGGTAGATGCCTCCAATGTCTTCCGCACCTTCCACAGCTTCTGCCTCGACTTGCTCAAACGGGAGCGCGCTCACATCCCATTCCCGACGTGCCCCACGATCATACCGGTACGCGGGGAACAATTCATGTTGATGAAGGACCTGCTCAAACTTTACCCGCCGATCACATCATACCGCGCGCTGTCCGACCGCATCAGCGAGTGGAAGGCTGGGAACGTCAGCACCGATCAAGCTATCGAAGAAGAATTCAACTCGGGCGTCGGTTACTTTTATGCTCTGGCGTATCGCGACTACGAGATCAGGTGCCGGGAGCAAGGCTGGCTCGATTTTGATTCGTTGGTGAAAGAGACAGTCAAACTTTTGGAGGGCAAAGATGCTGTTAGAGCGCGCAACACTAGAAGATATATTGCAGTCGACGAGTGCCAAGATACTGACACCACCCAATTCCAACTTCTCAAACTCCTCTACGGAGGAAACATCTTTGTGGTCGGAGATGAAAATCAACTTATCTACGAATGGAGAAGCGCGCAATCTGGAAATCTCTCTAACTTTTCCAAAACATTCCCCGGAGCAAGAACGCTATATCTTGGGCAAAATTATCGGTCGACTGTTAGACTTGTAGACTTCTTTAAGAAAATTATACCGGTCGACAACGGACTCGCGAGTCACATGATCTCGGCGCGTCCCTCAGCCGCCGACATTCGCGACGAACTTCGTTTCATAAATTACTCAACGGAAGACGAGGAAGCCAACGAGGTGTTAAGCGAAATCAGTGAGCGCGGCATCGAGGACGAGTCTGCCATATTGGCTCGCACCAATCGCCAACTACAGCTTATTCAGCGCCGCGCGATGAGCCGCAACATCAAGGCCGAAATTCTCGGCAAGAAGAACGTGTGGCAAGAGAACGAGGTGAAGCACCTGATCGACCTGACCAAGGAAAAGACCGGCGACCCTCGCCCCGCCGCCACAGTAATGACGGACCTTATCCGGGAGCACAATCTGGTCTATCGCTACACGAATACGAAGGGCAACCCGATGGAGAAGGACCCTATCGAAAATCTGAACGACATCGTCCGCATGGCTGGCCGCCGCAGCAAGGAGACCGGCCTGCCGCTCACCGTCCCGCAATTCCTAGATTGGCTCCGCAAGATCACCTATATGCGACGCTCCAAGACGGAACCAATTCTGACGCTGTCCACGGTCCACCAAGCCAAGGGCCGGGAATGGAAGCGGGTATTCGTGGTCGGCTGCAACCAGGGCACGATGCCGCACAAGGAAGGCGAGCTACTAGAAGAGCATCGTATTTTCTTCGTCGCCGCGAGCAGGGCCGCCGATGAATTGCAAATCTCTTTCACGAAAAATAGGAGTCAATTTCTTAATGAGTTCGCGGAAGATGTGGAAGTATTTGGAGAAGAAGATGAGCAATGAAGAGCGATATCAAATTTTGGCAGATGAAAGTGGTCACGAATATTTCGTTCGTGTAGGCCAAGAAAATGCGTTCGATGAGTGGGTAGCATCGTCGGAAGATGACGAAGTATTTTACGAAGGTCACGATTTTAACGATAGTCGAATCGACGGTCGCTTCACCTTCACCGACCCAAGGAACGAATAATGGCGTTCCTTTATATTAATAGCGCCGGAAAACCGTGGCGCAAACACAGTTACAGTGCGGGCAACACTTGGGACCAATGCCCGCTGAAATACAAACTGCAGAAGATTCACGGCTGGCGCGAGAAGAACAACAAGGCCCGCTTTGAGTTAGGCAAGGCATTCGAATCGGCTATTCAGTACTACCACGAGAATCGCGGGGTGTTGGGCGATGCGATCAAGCACTTTCAAACTCAGTGGGCCTCGTTTCGAGACAACAAGGAACTGCAGTACACGCGAGTCGAAAAGGATTGGGCGCAGTGCGAACATATCGCGACCGACTGGTTGAAGTTGTACGCGATTCGCCAGCCGACTCTGCCCATTCCGCTCGGCGGCCAGATAGTGTTTCAGCGGGAGTACGTCAAGGAAGTATTTCCTGGCGACCCGAACTACGGAGAAATCGAAGATGCAGGAAAACTTGATATTGTGGCCTTCGTCGAGCCTAATCATCCTATGCTTCCCAAGCTTAACTGGCTCCCCGAGTATGGGGCCTTCCGTCCAATCATCGTGGACATCAAGACCGCTGGGGCAGATTTTCCTGAACAATACGGAATCGCCGCATACGATACTCAACTACGACGCTACTCATGGCTCTCTGGCATTCGAGACGTGGCGCTACTTTGGTTCGTCAAGAAAGGTCTGACTATCCAGAAGGGCTACTCGGTCACGCTACTGGAAGACGAGGGATGTATGAAGGCGGGCCAGGAGGCTGTAGTCGCGATGGTAGAGGACGACGGAATATGGTTGTTGCCGAATGACTTCATGATCGAGGAAATGGAACGAGTCCAAGGCAAGAAGAATGGTAAGACAGAACAGACCAACGTCGCTAAGGAACGCCGCGCCGCTTGGCTGGATATTAACGGAACGTTCGCTGCCGAGGAGTCGGTTACCAAGCAGCGGCTGCAGTTCAACGCGGGCTTCGTGACCGTGGAATCGGCGGACGACGCGGGCAAGATCGCACAGCGGCAGATCATAAACATCGTGAACGCTTGGCACTCCGGTAACTATGAGAACACTTTCGGCGTGCGATACCCGCACGACGACCGCAGCGACCCATACTTTCAAGCGTTCGTCTTGAATAACAAAGATTACAGAGAAACGAATTTCACCAAATCCGACGAGGATATTGATATCTTCGCGGAGGAAGACAACGAGGCACCACATGAAACGAATTAACAAACCGGATATTACCCGGGAAGATCGATTGTATTGGGAAGAAGTTTTAGAATCGCACGGCCTGGGCGAGAGGCAATTGGGGCTACAGGAGGAACCAGAAATAACTGACAACGAAACACTGGAGGAAATAGATGGCGCGCGACATTAAGCTGACCCGCAACAAAGACATGATAAAATTACGCCGCCGTATGGACGTAAACGATAATTTCATGAATGCCTTTCAGATCACAAAGACAAGAACGATGGAGCGCGAGATTCCGGCTTGGACGTTAAATGATAAAGAAGTTCAGAAGGTTCTCCTTCGCGCGTTTCCCCGACTGCGCACCGACAATAAAGCTGCTATCTGCGCTGGTCGCTGGATGCGTCTTATCCACCTCTACTATCGCGTGCAGATGCCTAACTTCCAAGTTGCCAAAGAGATGAATATGTCCCTTAATGTGGTCAAAACAACATTGAGCCATATTCGCCGCGTTGCTAAGGGCCGTCGCGCAGACAACACTGCACCACTCATACATACTGGCAGAGGTCGCCCTCGTAAGAATAAATGACCCCCCTCAGACACCTAGTGAGGCAGCACCGGAGACCCGATGATCGTATCGAAAATTCACTCCTGCCGTGGGCAGGAGGCCGTAGTTCTAGAAGAGAAAGAACCGCCAGCGCCGAAGTGTAACTGCAGACGTAAGATAACCGTCGCGGAGGCTACAGCCATCGTGAAGCGAGGCGAAGCCAAGTGGATTGTGAAATCACGTAAGCGAGGCGTTCGCCTAGTCGCCTGCTCTCACTGCAAGGGCGGTACAGAGATCAAAATCTGCGCCAAGTGCAGCGGAACCGGGAAACAAGAAGAGACATACGTCGAAGATATTCCCGGCACCGATATCGTTTACACGAGCGCCGATTCAGTAGATGAGAGCGAGAAGAAGAAGCGCAAGTGGCTCGCTCCGAAGACGCCTAGGGTGGCAACTGTAGAATCAAAACATATTGTGAGGGCATACGTGGACAAGGTACCGGAGGCCGCGAAGAGAATAGATCAATACGGCCTATTGATTGTGAAGGAACAATTGCGCATGCTGGCAGAGGGACTTACCAACGAAGAATTTGATGCGGCCTGGGCAGAATATGCGGGTCTTGACGATGACTGCAGAGGCCATTTGCTGGTGCAGATAAGGATGGAGCCAGACAATAATGCGGCGCGCGGTGAAGGCCGAGATTACGATTTTGGGAGGACCATATGATTAAGATCAACGTTGTGGGGGACGCTCAAAAAGCCATCAACGCAGTTCTTTTCGAAATCGCAGATCGCCCGTTTTCTGGTCGCCATCCCGAACTAGGCAAGATGGTGAACTGCCAATTTTGCGATAGTCGCCACCGCAAGAATGAGCGCCAGTGCGAACAGGTTTTCACATACACTATCGGAGACTACGAATATTTCCGAGAAGACGACAAGGGCGAGCTAGTCCCCGATTATCGCACCGCGACGCGCCCGGATGAGAAGCCGACTCGTGGGCAGGTTATGGGCCGCGCGTCCTTCGCGAGGAAGCGATTGAAGCCGCACCCATCTAAAATGAAGTTGCTGTTCATTCAAAAGACCCGGGAGGTCTTCTCTCAGCTTGAGTTCTCGCTAGACGACAAGGCAGCGAACTTTCAAGAGAACCTCCAACGCTGCCGGGTACTGGCCGCCCGCGACATCCGTAGGGAGCGCGAGTTTAAAGATCGCGCGGTACGGCGACGCGCAGATCGGTCTCGCCGCATCAACCTGGGACTGCTATGAGCGACTCTCTTCTCATTGTACCAATTGGAGTACCTCTTGACCCGCATCAAGATATAATCGGGAAGCACACGCACCTCTTTGCAAAGCGGGAGAATTTCACGCCGCCAACTAATGACGCACGAGATTGTATTTGCGGAGGCGGCAAGATTGGTGCTACGAGCCGCTCGTTGATCGCTAACTGCCCATGCTGCGACGGTGTGCAGCTTTTAGTTGTGGATACTTGTGATTGCGATGACCCGAGTTTCATCAAATTTCGAGCGGTACTGCCGCCTGATATGAAGATGAGAATCAGGCGCATTGAGACAGCGGAGCCGATATGCTAAAAGATATTACCATTGTCATTCCGACCTTCCACCGCCGAGGCTATCTGCGGGACTGTCTCGATGGGATTCAAAAGAACTTGCCTGAGTGTCAAGTGAGAATTGCGCAAGACGATGATGGCGACTGCACGCTGGAACAAAGCGCATACAACACGTATTATTGGGCGAAGCTGCCGTACGACAGCGGTCTCACCGCGAAGCGCAACGCGGCGGTTAGATTAGTGGATACGCAATATACATTAATGGGCAGCGATGACTTCGACTTTTCTACGCCAGAAGTACGAGAAGGTATCATCCGGATGGTCCGGATACTGAAATCATCCGAGATCGATATAGGGCGAGAGATCGACGTGGTCGCCGGAAGGGTCAATGACCGCTCTTACGAAGGATTCCTTGAGTACGTCCCAGGTGAGTATATCAAAGAGCACGCTCTTCGCAATGAACTTCCGTTCAGGTTGAAGCCGTTCGTGCTGTGGGAGATCGATATCGCTGCGAATTACTTCCTGGCCCGCACCGAAGTTCTACGAGCTATGCCGTGGGACGAGAGCATTAAGCCAATAGGAGGGGAACATGCGGATTGGTTCCTCGACTTAAAGGAAGCGGGCATGAAGGTAGTATTCTCATCGCCGTATGCAAATATCAATCAGATACCGTACGACGCGAGCAAGCAGCACCCGGATTACAACAAACTTCGCTGCCGCGCTGTTACGACCGGCCACGCGCTGATGATGAAGAAGCGCAACATCAAGCACTACTACGGATTTGATGAGCAAGTAAAATAGGAGGCAACATGAAGATCAAGAGACAGAAGAAAGTGAAGCCGATCACGATTGGCTCGGTAGTTCAATTGAAGAGTGGCGGGTCGCTTATGACAGTGGTCAGCGCCGTCTCAAACCCTAACCCAATTCTCACCGTAATTTGGGAAGCCGATGACTCACGTCTCGCGAAGTCCGAGATTCCCATTCAAGCACTTCGACTGGTGCGCTAATGGACCTCGTCCTTTTCCACCAAAATTGTCCTGATGGTTGGGCGGCGGCCTACATCTGCAAGATGAAGTATCCGGAAGCAGAACTGTTGCCGCTGAATCACGGTCTTAACGATAACCAGCTTAATTCGCTATTCAATATCTGCGCAGGCAAAGATGTCATCATGGTTGACTACTCGCTCCGCACTCGTGAGTTGAATGACCAACTAAATTTGGTCGCGAAATCGTTCCGCATCCTCGACCACCACAAGACAGCCCAGGCTGCGCTCAACGGCGCAGAGTACGCCACATTCGACATGAAACGCTCGGGCGCGGGACTTGCGTGGGATTATCTCTTCGGCAAAGATTGTAAAGATCGTCCCGCTCAGAGTTTGGATAAACCGGGCGGCGTGATGTATATGTTTGAATCGCGTCCGTGGTGGGTGAACTACACCGAAGATCAAGACCTCTGGAATTGGGCGTTGCCTGATTCACAACTCATCAACGCGTGGCTGATGGTTCAACCACGTACTATGGAAACGTGGGATATTATCCAAAACAAAATTTCCGCAAACGACGCGCGACGCAGCGGTATGGGCGTCCGCGAATACATCGAATACTATACCCGCTCCGTAGTCGCGGAGGCGCAGGAAGGTGTGTTCGAAGGCTACAAGACTGGCGTACTAAACATCCCGTACGTCGGAGTAAGCGAGGCAGGCGCGGCGCTGATCGACAAGGGCTACGATATCGGCTTACTGTGGTTCGAACGCGGCGACGGTATCACGCAGTTTTCTCTCCGCAGCTTACACAGTGGCAACGTAGACGTGAGTGCAATTGCAAAGAAGTACGGGGGCGGCGGCCACGGAACAGCCGCAGGCTTCCAGCTATCTATGCCGGAAGGCCGCATTTTAGTTGACAAAATTCTGAATCGAATCACTTACACCACATTCGTTCAGCCAGGAGGATGTGTAAAATGACCTTACTCGTTGCTGTTAAGTCGTGCCGCGCTGACTTAGATCGCGGCTACCACGATGTGATTCGCGCGACCTGGGGCCAAGACTTGAGGAACCGAAACGTCTTAGTCCGGTTCTTCGTAGGTCATACCGGGGCGGATTATTTTCTAGCGCACCCCAAGGCCGACGCTCGGACGTTGAAGAGCGACGAGGTTGTCGCAGATAGCGCGGATGATTACGACGCGTTGCCTTTCAAGGTCCGCTCAATCTGTCATTGGGTGACCACCAAGAATATCGACCACGTTTTTCTCTGCGACACAGATACTTATGTGAATGCAAGCAGGCTTCTGACGTGCGGATATCGGAGATTTGACTATGCTGGTAAGATCAGCAAGCCAATTGGCGAAACTTTTCCTTACGACGCGGTTGACCGTCGCGGCGTTACTACGCATATCGCTGAGTGCCACCCGTGGGCTAGCGGTGGTTACGGTTACTTCCTATCTAGGGAGGCGATGTTCTTGATCTCAGATTCTTATCCTAAGGGGTGGGCAGAAGACTTGTGGGTTGGACAAGTATTAGGGCCAGAATTCGCTAAGGGCGACATGCTCGCGCTCGATCTACCAGCGGGCGCTTACTCGCAGCACTTCCCGCAATTGAAGTACGGGTCCGGTTATGACCCGAAGCTGAAGTGGATGGAAGCTGCGCACCTAGTGAACAAGACGGTGAACGGATGAAGACCGCGCTTTTAGTTATAGCCACAGGAGAGCGATATCACCAGTATGTTAATCCACTGCTGGAGTCTGCTAAAGAATTTTTCGTGGAGCACGACGCGTTCTTATGGGCGGACGAACTAATTCCCAGCATCGCGAAATTTCAACTTCAAAAGTATGCCTTGGGATTTCCAAACGAGACGCTGTACAGATACCACACCTTCTTTGAACAGTATCAATTTCTTGAGAAGTACGACTACTTGTTTTACATCGACGTAGACATGCGATTCGTTGCCCCGGTAGGGGAGGAGATATTCTCTGATGGTATAACGGCCACGCTACATCCGGGCTATGTCGGCACACCGGGTACACCGGAGCGTCGCGCTGAGTCGATGGCAGTTATTCCACAAGGAAGCAACAACAGGTATTTCTGCGGAGGTTTCAATGGCGGGACTTCGGGGCATTTTCTGCGCATGGCACAAGCTATAAAAGGAGCAGTCGACGAAGATGCGAGTAGAGGAATCACAGCTATATGGCACGATGAATCGCACTTAAACAGATACCTATACTTGAATGGTCCAACGAAAGTTCTCGACCCGTCTTACTGCTACCCGGAGAACGCAGGTCCATACTACACAAGCAAGTGGAAGGCCGCAGGCTTGATTGTCACTCCAAAGATTCTGGCGTTAACCAAGGCGGGCAAATGATTACAGTGAAGCTGATGGGCGGGATGGGCAATCAGATGTTTCAATACGCTATGGGACTGGCGGTGGCGCGTCGCCTCGATACTCGCGTCCAGCTTGATACATCCCTCCTGGGAGTCAATCGACCTCTTGCTCTCCATCAGTGGAATATAGATGCTCTCCAATTAGCGCCCCGTCACGCTGCCACCGTTCACGAACAAGGCATGCGGTACAATCAGGCGACAGTGGATAGCATTAAGGACGGCGACGTTCTACAAGGCTATTGGCAGAGCGAAAAGTATTTCTACGACCCGGATGCATTGCGCGGCGAGTTCACACCGCTGACTTGGTCTATCAGATCGCGGGATTTATTGAAACAAATTTTTCAAAGCAATTCAGTCGCAGTTCATGTTCGTCGCGGCGACTATCTGAATGAACCGCACAAGAGTTTTCACGGCATACTCTCAGATAAATACTACGCCGATGCTATGACGCGCATTTGGCACGAGCGTGGACTCAGTGCTCGATTTTTCATATTCTCCGACGACATAAAATGGGTGAAGAGCAATTTTTCTTCCGAACCATTCACCTTTGTGGAACCAGGCACCGAATCAGAAGATATTTACCTGATGTCGATCTGCAACCACGCGATCATCGCTAACAGTTCTTTCTCGTGGTGGGGCGCGTGGTTGGGCGACAAGCAAAAGAACCGCACGGTGATTGCTCCCGCAAAGTGGTTTGCTGACGGGTCGGGAGAAGACTACTCAGATATCGTACCGGAGCGATGGATTAAAATATGAAGACCGCTGTCATCCTAGTCGCGACAGGCGAACGTTACGCAGGGCACATCGCGCCGATGATCGCATCTCTGAGAGATTTCTTCCCACCGTGCGATATACTCTTGTTCACCGACAGCAAAGATTCTTTTGACGCAATCAAGTTTGATTATCTGGACCTGGGATGGCCGGACGCTACCATGATGCGCTATCACGCCATCTACGAGCAGCGGGGCTTCCTGCTGGCGTATGACCACGTTTATTACATGGACGTGGACTTACGGGTCGTCAGCAAGATAGCACTCGACGAAATTTTTGCTGGCGGAATCACCGCAGTCCTACATCCGGGTTTCCCGGAGGCTTGGGAGCGTCGCCCGCAATCTGCCGCTTACGTCGGCAATGGCTCCACATATTATCAAGGCTGCTTCGTTGGTGGAAGCACCGGCGCATTTCTTCACATGTGCGCCAGTATAAGCAAGAGCATCGACGCAGACAATGAGAAGGGAATTACCGCAGTCTGGTTCGATGAATCGCACTTGAATCGCTATCTGCACGACAACCCGCCTGGAAAGGTCTTATCTCCCGCCTACGCTTATCCGGAAGGCTGGACCGGGCTGGTCCCCAAGATTCAGCACTTAGAGAAGCCCGACCAGTCTTGGAAGGATAGCAACAAGATCGTCAGAGGCTTTTGGTCTGGTCCAGAATTAACGAACATCCAGAAACTGTGCATCCGCTCTTACATGCGGCACGGCCATGAGTTCCACTTGTATGTAACACAGCCAACGGAAGGCATCCCGAAGGGAACGGTAGTCAAAGATGCAAACGAGATTCTACCCAAGTCTAGATTAGCGGAGTTTGACAACAGCGTGCACTTCTGCGACTACTTTCGGGTCCTCCTGATCTTGAGAGAGGGCGGCTGGTATGTAGATTTGGATACGGTGTGCCTGCGCAAACTAGACTTCCCGGAGCCTTACGCCTTCGTATCAGAAGAGAAATTGGGCGCTCGTCGATCTCCCGATACGGATGTCATCCCATCTTCCGACAAAGTCCAAGAGTATCTCAGCGGCTGCGTCTTCAAGGCACCGAAGGACGCGGAAGTTTTGAAGTACATTGCCAACAAGATCGAGAGCATGGATAAGATGCACCCGGAAAGTTGGATATCCTTCGGCCCCGCGCTATTCAAAGAGGCCGTCCCGAAATTCGGGCTGAGCAAATATGTCAAGGCCCCGATAGTACTCGATGCCATGCGATATGATGAGATGCTGCACTTCGTATCTCCCGGACTCAAGCGATGGAATTTCACAGACCGGTCTTACTTGATTCACTTGAGAACATCTGCCTGGACCGACGGCGCTTTGGTGCCTAATAAAATATATCACCCGAGGTCTTTGTTTGAAGAACTGAAGGTCCGAAACAGCGTAGAGACCCGAGTATCCATAGTGATTCCTTGCTACAACATGAAGGAGTATTTGAAAGAGACCATCGAATCGGCCTTGGCGCAGACTTACAGAAACTTCGAAGTGATCGTGGTCGACGACGGCTCGATGGACAATGTTCACACAGTGTCCCAGCAGTTCGTAGATTCAATCGTGTGGATACGACAAGAAAACCAGGGACTGAATGTGGCCCGCAATACCGGAGCCAAGGCCGCCACAGGCGATTTGCTCCTATTCTTAGACGCTGACGACTTACTCGACTCCCACTATCTTGAGAAAACCGTGCCGCTTATGAAGGCAGGCGTCGGCATAGTCTCAACGGATATGCAGTACTTCGGGTTATCCGACCTGCGAATACCGACCGCCGAGACTTTGGAGCAGCAGAAAGTATCCAATCAGATGCCGTACTGCCGCCTCATCCTTCGAGAGGCTTTCGAGCAGGCCGGTGGATACAGCATGAATCTGGATATCTGGGCCTACGGTGATTGGAATCTTTCCTTAGACATTTTGAAGCGAACTTGGAAGTGCGCTGTCCTGCATGAACCGTTATTCAAATACCGGATGCGCCCCGGCTCGATGAGGAGCATAGCGGGCCAGACTCATGAGCAGATGTGCGCAGCGATTCGAAGAAATCATCCAGACATATTCCCGGAGGGAAAGTGAAAATTCTCATCACAGGTGGCGCAGGATTTATTGCCGCGCATTTTGTCGATCATGTTTTGAAAACAACTGATTGGGACGTCGTCCTTCTCGACAAGTTAACGTACGCATCGAATGGTCTCCAGCGTTTAATGGAGATCGGTGCATGGCCTAACAATCCGCGCGTCAAGATTCACGTTGCAGATGTCGCGAAACCGCTGGGCAAGTGCCTGGAGGCAGAGATCGGCCACATCGACTACCTGCTTCACATGGCAGCTGGGACCCATGTCGACCGCTCGATTGCGTGTCCCCGCGACTTTGTGGAGGCGAATATCTTCGGAACCTTCGAGATGCTCGAATACGCCCGCCGCATCCCAGGACTCAAAAAGTTCTTCTACTTCTCGACCGACGAGGTCTTCGGGCCAGCCAAAGTTGGAGAGGCATTCAGAGAGTGGGACCGCTACAATTCGACCAATCCGTATTCCGCAACAAAGGCCGGTGGGGAGGAATTGGCACTGGCGTGGTCTAACACGTACGGCGTCCCCGTAATCATCAGCCACACGATGAACGTTTATGGGGAGCGCCAGCATCCGGAGAAATTCATCCCACGGGTGGTCAGCGCACTTCTCAACGGAAGGACCCTCGATATCCACGTTGACCCGGTGACCGGCAATCCCGGCACAAGAAATTACCTACACTGCCAGGACGTGTCCGAGGCCGTCATGTTTTTATTGGAGCGTGGACTGAACCGTGAGAAGTACAATATCACAGGAATGCAAGAGTATTCGAATTTGCATGTCGCTAGAGTGATCGCGAAAGTCCTAGGAAGGGAACTAGCTTATCGCGAGATTTACCCTCAAACGATTCGCCCCGGCTTCGACGTTCGATACGGTATGGACGGCAGCAAGCTGGCCGCGATGGGATGGATGCCATCGAAAAGCCTTGACACCAATCTCAAAAATACGGTAGAGTGGATGGTGCGAGCAGAAAACAGGCATTGGCTGTATTTGAAGTGATATATTTCATCAAAACCCCCTCATTCGGGGGGTTTCGTGACAAGGAATAACAATGACAGTGCTCAATAAAATCATGTGCTTCTTTTTTGAACACGATGATGTGCCAGAAAATATACAAACACTCTTTACCGACAACGGCGGCTGGCATGATGTTGTTTATTCCTGGCGCTGCACGGTATGTAATCGACTCAGAGAATTTGAACGATAAGGAGGATTATGGCGGACTTCAATCAGGCGGTGCAGAAGACTTTAATCAACGAGGGCGGTTTCCAAAACATCCACGGCGACAGCGGCAACTGGACCGGGGGCGAGGTCGGCAAGGGCGAACTGAGGGGCACGAAATATGGTATCAGCGCCGCCGAATTCCCCAACCTCGACATCTTCAATCTGACCCAAGATCAGGCCATCCAGATTTACCGGGAAGGCTATTGGAAGGATGGTTACTCTCAGATCACTGATCAATTGCTGGCTGACAAACTATTCGACCTGGGTGTTCTCTTCGGCGTCGGGGAGGCCGTGAAGCTGCTACAAATCACAATGGCCAACAAGATCAGCTTAGTCACCGATGGTGAGTTTGGTCTCGGCACGCTATCGGCGGTGAACCAGTCCGCAAATCTGCTGCCCGCTTACAAGACCACGTTCATCAATCACTGCATGAATATCATCAACCACAATCCGGCGAAGGCACAGTTCGCGAATAATTGGGTACGTAGGATTAATTCGTGATAACGATGGGCCGACATTGGATGAGCGCGTTGGTCTCGTGGATTCCTGGGTTGAAGCATCCCGCTACTCCCAAGATAATCTATATGAACTGCTATGAGTACGACCGGGTCCGCCGCGCCATAACCGGACGATGCAAAATCTGCAACTTTGTTGTCACCCGGGACGAGAAGGCCGTTCGAGAGTTAGTCTTTAAATGCGGAGATACATCCTGCGACTGTCAGAGGACGGGACTTAGCAGGCCACATCCAGTTTGTCATCTGTGTTACGACATGTTCCATGCACTGTATGCGAACTATACGATGGTGAATCGGAATTATTTCAAAGAGTTAGACGATCAGGATAAAGCAAATTCCGGCGACAACCCGGAGAAACGCAGGAGGATGGGCTTATGAGGCACTTGATATCAACGATTCAATTCGCGCAAGGTTGGCTAGGAAATGAGTTGGCGAATGCTGCTAATGATATTACAGCAAATGACGGCGACACCACAATTGCAAAGAAAGTCATGGAGCAGTGGCAGGTCATCGACGAGGGGCTGGACGACGTCCTTCGAGAGAACGCTAATCTACGTCGCAAAGTACAGCTTATGAGAGAAGCACTGGCACTGTGAACCTTCGCTGGAATAGTTTCCTGAGACGGTTCGAAGCAGAATTCTCTGGTGATTTTGCAGGAGACCTCGCCGCCGTCAAAGAAGCAGGATTCAAGACAGACGGGGCACCGGGGTGGATATGGCACACGTTGAAGGCTGGACCTCTTACAAAGTTACGCACCCTCCGTCCCGGGTTACTCACTATCTCCCCGGAAGCCCGGGCGCAGTATACCCCTATGGCTGCGATGGAGGAGAAGAACGCCGAGATCAAAGCCAAGGCAGCCAGCCACAACAAGGCTTCGAAGAAAAAGTTGAAGATAGCGGAGCAGATTGCAAACGCGGTGGTGATTCCTGAGAAAGGCTACATCGATGCCTCCGACCTGCCGCCCCGCCCTCCGTATGTTTCCCCGTTTACCCCTCCCCCGCCGCCCGCCACGCTGTGCATCGTATGCGCGGCCCCCATCTATTTCTATGAACTGCAGTCCCCTCCGACCTGTCTTTGGTGTGAAAAAATAGTGCTTGACAAAACCGAAGAAGTCTGTTAGCCTACTTTTGGAGGTATTATGACAAAACTGTTCGCATCTTTAGTTATTCTTGTTGCAATGGTCCTGGGCTTATCGATGTTGATGGCATATCCCACGATGTGGATTGTGAACTATCTGTTCACCGCCCAATTACTGACTTTCGTTTTCGGTGCCGCGAAGATCGGTTTTTGGAAGGCCCTCGTTCTCAATGTATTCTTCGGCACCGCATTCAAAAGTTCCAATTCGAGTTCAAAAGATTGATCGGCTAAGCCGGAAAGAGGTAACAATGAAAAAGACCATCCTAGCATTAGTTTTTCTCGCATTTGCATCGCCCGCGTTCGCGTGGAATTGTAGCGACCCGCTTGCATCACGCGTCCCGGTAGTATCTGGCACGTCCGGTTCCTTCGGGAATGGAGACGGCCAACTGTTCCTTGGCACAGGTAGCGAAGGAACGAAAGGACAACTATACCAATGTCAAGTTCCGAAACCACCGGTAACACCGCCAACACCGCCTACGGTCAATCAATCGCAGAATCAGACGCAGAACTCCTCCGCAAACTCAAATGCGACTTCGAATTCCAGCGCGAATTCGAAATCTACCTCCAGCGTAACGGGGGGCAACTCGACAAGTACATCCACAGGTGGCTCCGCGACAGCTACGGGCGGGTCTTCGGTGGTGAAGAACAGTGGCAATTCCATATTGACCAACTCAGGGAATTCATCCAATACAAACAATACCACAGCAAACGGTGGTACGGGAGGTTCCGCGAGTTCATCAAACAATTCTGCCGGTAATGTCACCAGCTTCGTCGACAATCAGGTCCGCCAGACGCCGATGGCATACGCTCCGGACGCGGCCTTCACCACGTCACCGTGCGTGAAAGGCTTCTCAGGTGGCGTATCTCTCCCGGGTGGCGCAGGCAGTCTAGGGGTGAGCAAGACCGACAAGGGTTGCGATTCCCGACAGACCGCAGTTGTTTTCTACGCACTCGGCAACAAGACCGCAGCGGCGAGGATACTTTGCAGCAGCGATGCTGCCAGACGCGCCAAGCTGACCTTGGATGATTGCCTAGCTATCGTGGTTCCGCCAGTCCCCCAGATCGTGGTCCCACAGCCCCCAGCAGCCCCTCAGCCGCAGGTTATCGTTGTACCAGCCCCACAACCCGTTCTGGCCCCGATAGCAGCCCAGCCGTCCCCAGACTGCAATCAGCCCAAGGCGGTTCCGGTTCACTATACCCGGGTCTGCAAGGCCAGTACCAAGATCGCGACTATCGGCTTTTGCAAACTTCACAACAGCATCCCAGACCCCGGCTGCTACGTAATTCTAGACGAAGCCGTGGGCGCAATTGGGGTAAATAATAATGCAAGAATTGTCTTGACAGGCCCGGTGGAATCTGGTAGAGTGGTCTTGTACTTGAAACAGCACAAGATCAGTTTGAACCAGATCACCTTGAAGCTGGCAGACGATCAGAACGGGACGCTTACCGTCCAGACAGAGATCGGAGAGTAACATGCAAAACGCGAAGGAATACATCAAGGAATTGGAGCGAAGCGGCGCTGTATTCCATCGCGTGGAGCACGTCTCCAATAAGGCGGCAACTATGTTCAACCCAGGAGAAGATTTGCAGCATCTCGTGAAGACCGCGACGGAACAGATGACGCGTCACGATGCCAGCGACGTCGCCTTTTACGACGACGAAAAGCCGGAACTGATTCAAATTACAGCAATCTCCGACCGCGTCGTAATCGCGCGGCAGGAAGCACCTCACTACCTAGCAGGAATTAAGCCGTCCGGTCGCGCGGTGTGGACCCACAGCATGAAACTGGCGGTGGCATTCGATACGCCGTCGCTTAAACTAGGCGAAGTGTTGGACCGTATGGAGCACTACCAGATCGATGTGCTGGCTATGCCAGCTTGCTGGTTTAGCAATCACCAGCCGTGAGACACGACTGCTTCGCAAAGGGTAAGGCCGGGGAGTACATATGGCTATGCTCCCGCTGCCAACTCTGTTACGTTTGTTATCACAGAGCGGTTTTCTTTTTCGACGCAGATCAGTGGATGTGGAAAACAAAGAAGGGCAAGTTCGAGGAAGTCATCTTAGACGGGAGACTACATGAGTGACAAAAAGCTACACAAGAAACAGCCCCAGAAGCAGGCCGCGCCGTTAACGCAGGAAGAGTTTGCCGCATTGCAGATCGCAAAGGTGAAGGCCCAAGCGGAAGCGAAGGCGGAACGAGAGCGCGTCGAACTTTTCGCTCGCGCGTTGCCGAAATTGTCCCACGGTCAACTCGTGAAGGAATTGAAGAAGGCTGTCCATAGAGAGTACGCGGGTAAGCCGCCCCAGCCCCAGGCCGGGTTGAGCATCGCCTCGGGAGCAATTTTACTTACGGTGTTGGAGAACACCAATACCCCGGAGAATCCTTTCGGAAGACTGCACTCGTACCCGCGATGAAAAACAAACGCCTCATCGAGATTATGATAAGCATTCACAAGAAGGTAGATGTGAATGCGTTGTCCGACGATCAATGGCGCGAATATCAGAAGGAACGTCAGGAAATGGAACAAGAGTTAAAGGAATATCAACGTGTTTGAACTGTTATTCTGCCCTCAACACGGGATTCCTGCAGTCGTTATCGCGTTCCTCACCGGGAGCGACCCAGGAATTTTGTACTTGACATGTCAGATGCATTATGCTAGAGTCGTATCGTTGTTCAAAAGGAGGGCCTAATGGCTCAAACATTAACGGAAATACAAAGAACCTTGCTTGGCATCATCGTCGCCGTTGAATCTGGCGTTACCACACCGGAGGAGGCTGTTGACGAATTGAACAAACTGAAAGCCAAGGCCGCGAAGGCTGGTCTCAATTTCAGAGCGGATTACTTGTTGGCCGACTTCCAAGAAATTAGAAAAAATTCCATTTCCTCGTATGAATCAAGTACATACGTGGAGCCAGTCTATGAAAGTTCTTCTTCGAGCTACTGATGATTCTGATTGGCTCACAAGCACTCAAGATTGGATTGGAAAAGATCGGTCTGCCTCTAGGCAGAGTGCCGACCGACTTCGATTTTCTCGCACGTCCAGGCGAGCGCCAATTGGCAGACCTAGTTGGAGGAGCTAATCTAACCGTTGTAAAGGTTAGCCAAGACAAAGCACTTTTGAAGTCGCCGCACGGCAATATGATCGAAATTGATTACACGCGTCCTGGGACATCAAACGTATTGTACGATCAGTGGGCCGAGACAATGGCGAAGCTAGATACCGCCGAGTTCTTTGGGATGCAGATCGAGGTCGCGCCGCTGGAGATGCTGTACAGCTTGAAGAAGTCGCATCGCCACAGTCCCCGGATGTTCGAGAAGCATGTCAAAGACTACAATGCTCTTCGCGTGATCTTTAATGGCAAGGATGCGTTCTCCAAGATTACGGCGACGCGATACGCGGAGGTCGCGGCTAGAGAAAAGCTGCGCACCCCAAGTCTAAACAAGTCCACGGTAGACTTCTTCGATGACAAAGTCTCGAATCGCACCTTCATCCACGACCAGATTCACGAGGTGATGGCGCACGGTGATCGACCGATGTTCGAGAAGATCAAGATCGACCCGGACAAGGTCGCGTGTTCCAAGGAAAAGTTTTACGCGCTGCATTATCGGGAGCGCGCCGCCTGCGTGCAAGAGGAGGCATATGTTATCGCGCTGGAGCGGGCGATGATACCGATGCTCTTCGAGGGCGAAAAGATCGCCAATCCCCTGGCCGCATACAAGTGGGCCGTGATGCGAATCTGCACCACGCTGTGCTCTGGCTGGTTTCGCGAGTGGGCCGTGGAGAACTACGACAATATCATTCTGCTGTACAATAAGGATTACGTGGAGAAATTTTTGAAAGCGGTCGAATCGGGTCGCATTGAAAGGATAAAATGAGCAACGCACCTTATCAAGTCGAGATTAAGCGTTTGACAACAATTTCAGAGCGCCAATCCAAGATGCTCGCGCAGGCGTTCTCCATCGGTTGTATGCGCTTCGTTGGCGTGAACCGCACGAAGTTGATTCGATGGGCCAAGGCGGGGAAGTGAACGAAAAGAAACAATACCTGATCTACGGAGTTCTCGTGGAGGCCGTCAAGTCCGAGGGCAGCGGCTTCTACGATCTCACTATACCGGTGACAGGTGATAAACAGCGATACCTAGCAGACGTATTCGAAGATATCGCTATGCCCCTGGGAGCGTGCGCGACTCATCGAACGCCGCACCCGAAGAACGCTGATTGCAGGGAATGGAGCCACGTATGAGTCATCTAAGATTTGATCTAAAACCGAATCCCGGCAACAAGACCTGCCGGTGGTTGATCGTCAATCCCGCAGGTGACCCAGATACCGGCTCGGGCCAGCTTGGCTTCATCGAGTATCGCCCCACTTGGCGGCGATATGTGTGGGGCACGCTTAACAATGCAATATTCGATGTCGATTGTACCCAGGAGATCGTGGACTTCCTGCGGCTACACAAGGATGATAGACAGTGATCGTTGGATTCCAGCCGGGAGGCAGCGTGCGGGATGCGCGCGTCGTGCTGCAGCCGAACGAGACTGTCCCGAACCGCTACAACGTTCCGGAGGCCGTTATCTACAGGGAGGACCCGGAGACCTTTGAATGGATTATGGTGAAGCCGAAGTTCTCCGTCTTGCCGGTTGACTCGCCGCTTCTGTCCCAACCGACCCTCCCGGAGGTCGAATTATTTCCCTTGACAACGGGGGAAAACTCTGATACGCTGTTTGAGCATCAAGACATTATCAATTTAGAGGAAGAGGTGAAGGAATGACGCTCACCACGCGGGAGAAATTTCTGCTGGTAATTTTGGCAGCCGTTCTGTGCTCCTGGCTCTTCGGATGTAAGAGGGAACACTATGTCGGTGTTCCTTCTCCCACCAACGGCATAACTGACGTAGCGCATCTACAGCAAGCTTACGCCGTCTACAACGAGGGTTATTTTCAAAACAAGCTGACCAAGACACCGGTAATCGACATGCTGGAGTCAGACGACGGGAATATGGCGAGCACCCTTTGTGATGTGGACCGTAGTTGCATCATTCACTTTAATCTAAAGTTCGTCTTAGCGCCCCGAGTCGGGGACCAGACCCTTCTTCACGAAATGTGCCACGTCCAGACTTGGATGCAGGATATGGACCGGAACGGCGACCAAGTCGATCACGGGCGACATTGGCGCAGTTGCATGCTGAATCTGGATGCGCAAGGCGCTTTCCGAGAGATTCTGATCGACGACTACGCGGAGACAATGCCATGAAATTTAGTATTATAGTTCGTAAGCAAGGTAAAAAAGAGACGTGGCGGGAAGATTACAACCGAACAGATGTTCTCAATCTGGACGAGGCAGCCCATTGGGGCCGCAAGCTGATAGACGCATTCAACGACTCTTTGAGGTCCTACGAAGAGCCGCGAGAATATGTAGGTGTTCAAGAATCTCCAGACAGCGTGGCCGTTGCTCCCCACGAATGGCACAAGACCAATCTGGTCACGATTATCAAGGGTCACGAGGCTTACGATACAGCGATATGCCTGCGCTGTAATATCACAGGCAAGCGCTTTGGACTCGGTGGCGTGACGATTGACCCGAAGTTCAAGGCCAAAAAATACCAAAGCTGCAACCCGAAAGGAAAATCATGACAGCCAAACAACTAGCCAATTTACCTCTCGGCTCCCGGGTCCGACTGGAAGGCCCTGGTGGCGAGGAAGGTGTGATAATCAAAATCGGGCCAGTGGTATATATTAGTTGGCCGGATTCGGATGTCGTGAATTATGTGGACACGAATTCACCGAAGTGGCGAACGTTCATAAGCTGGCTGGAGATCGCATGATAGCCGGACACGGGTTAAGCATCTCCGGTCTCATTCTGGGAATCCTCATGATCGCGGCGCTAGAAATTTGGACTCGCTGGCTGTGGAGAAGAAAATGAAAAATCGCACCCTTGAGGTCTTTATTTTGATAGTGCTTTTCTCATGGATAACTCTTGTTGCATTCGACGCCCGCCGCAAAAATAATGAGTGCCACAACCAATGCGCCCACGGCAACCGGGCCTGCCAAGATCGCTGTTTCAAACAAGAATTCTGTCCCGAGGGAGACTTACCAAGATGAAACACACCCGCGCTCTGATCTTTATCGCCGCCACTTTAATCTCGATTGGAATATTCTTGACGACTGGATTGTATTGCGTCCGACTCATCAACGCGATTTATGGGACGCACCAACCCCGGTATCAAGTGATGAGACTAAAATAATCCTTGACAAACTTTCCGAACTGTGAGAGACTTGGTGCATGGAGAAAACAAGATGACGTTTCAATCACAGGCTGAGACTTTCATGTCTGAAATTGCCCTTCGCAAAAGTGACCCCGCGAAAGTGAACACTTTGCGCGTCTATCGCTCCATCATCGACTTCCGTCTCCTACCTGCCATCGGCGGGCTGGAATTGCAGGAGGTCAACAACCGAACTGTCAAGGTACTCGTTGGCCGTCTCGCAGAGGCTGATCTGAGTCCCGCCACCATAACCTTGGCAGTCAGTCTCGTGAAGCAGGTTGTCAAGTCTGCGGTAGACGACGAAGGAAATCAACTTTATCCCAGAACGTGGAATACCCGCTTTATCGACGCCCCGAAGATCGACAAATCAGCCCAGAGGACCCCAATTGCCACATCCCTGGCGCTGGGAGGCGCTGTGGCAGCCGTAAGGGGCGAAGTGGGGGGATTAGTGGCCCTCCTGGCTGGGACCGGCCTACGGGTCGGGGAGGCCCTTGCCATGCATAAGATCGACGACGGGGTGTCCAACTATTGGGACCCGGCAGCCGGGACCATCGCGGTACGCGCGACCCTGGTCAACGGCAAGTTGCAAGACTCCACCAAGACCAAGGCCGGGACCCGTATCGTGGACTTAGACCCGGCACTGAATAGCCTCCTGCATTCGGTATTCGCGATTCGCGATTCAAAAATATTTGTATCCTCGGAGCGCACTCTTCGCCGCCGCATAGAAGAACTCGGGCTAGAAGGTTTTCACTCCATGCGCCGCTTCCGCATCACCCACCTGCAAGCCGCGAGCGTCCCCGCGACCCTGGTGAAGTTTTGGGCCGGTCACGCGGCGGGCGATGTTTCTGAAAGATACACAAAATTTGGGGAGCAGATTATGGTCAGAAAAACATGGGCCGATAAGGCAGGTTTGGGGTTCGATCTTCATGCGTAAACAACGTCAAAAAGCTATACCTTTTTAGGAGGAAACATGACTGATCTTAGAGAGATGGGAATTTGTGACTTCTGGGGAGAACCCCACGCGTTTAATGCAGGTGCCCCGAATTGTCGCAACTGGCGTCCTGTGAAGCCAATCGAATTCGACAAGACTGTCGAGGTCGTGAACCAGAAGAACTCCTTCGGCGTCTGGATTGACGGAATCTTCCGCCCGGTCGACCTGGGCGCATTAGTCAAAATCTTCCAAGTGAAAGACGCGGCGATGGACGAGTTGAAGAGAGAGAACCTGCGGCTGCAGTCGGAGGTTCAGAAGCTGATATTCCAAGTTGACAACGAGAGGGAGATCGGAAAGCAGATTGGCCGCTGCTTGAAGGACGAGCAGGAGAAGACCATGAATGCTCAAATGTTCGGCGTCTCCTGCGTCTGCAAGTGGCAGAGCGGGAAAGTCGTATCTCTCTGCGGCGCGCATCAGATGGCGACAAACGAAATCGCAGAAAAATTCCGCAAGTTGACGGAGAGTCTATGAGGCTCCCCGGCTTCCTCCGCAGGTGGGCCGCAATGTATCTCGTGTGGAACAAGAACGAGATCGGCGGCATCCTCTACGATTACGCGAACGGAAATTGGAATGTGATCTGCCAGTGGGAGACAGACGCGGATAGGAAGGCAGCGATAGCCATAGTCGACAACATGCAAGACAGAGAGGAAGACGAGATTTACGTCAACGCGATTAAAACGAATGCCGGTGCGGGTCTCTTCATCGTGGAGGATTCCAACTTCGGGTATTTCTTCCGCGCATTTCATCCCGGCGCGTACGAGATTGAAGAGGCTTTATTGGACACGGCGGCGCGGTGCCGCAAGATCGCGACGAAGATGGGATACAGGAAGCCGGACGACGAGGAGGCTGTATGAGCGTGAAGACTATATCTTTTCAGACAAGGACGGAGCAAGTTATCTACAACATGATGATCGCAGCGTTAAAGGACTTCAAACTGATGGAAGATCGGTTGGCCTCTGCGCAATACCGCGCAAGGCAGGTGGCGAGTTTTCCTCCTTGGCTCCAGGAAGAGCAAGAGGGCGCAGCAAAACAGGAACTGAAAGACGCCCAGGCGGCTTACGATAACCTGGGTGGAGTATGACACTCCTCCAGATTCTCGCTCTCTCAGGACTGTGCGCCTTTGTGATCTTGGGCGCCTTTGTGATCTTGGGCGTCTTCATCCTAGCCTGCATTGCCACTTTCGAGGACGATTACAACGGCTGGTGATGACGTTTCTATATCATCAGTACCAATAAATGAGATTTTTATAGTTTCGATGAAGAAAATTGGTAAGGTTCGAAGTCTCTCGCGTACTGATCGGTAGGCTTCACCGTCGCTAGCAAGTAGCGGGCGCGCTCAATTCTCTTCCCCAGGTCCGCCTCGTTGTTCTGGTAGATGTCCAAGCTGCCGTATCCTCGAAATCCTACATGCGCGCATACCGGCGTCTCCGGATACACGCAAGACATCCCCTCCTGCTTCATCACCCGTCTAATCAGCCAATCGTCCAGCGTTGAAACCTCCCACGGCGGGAAGTGTTTGTCGCAGTATGCCTTTGTGTCTTGGAAATATTCAGAGTTGATGTGTGGGACCAGGGCATCGAGGAGAGGTCTGCGAAGACAAGAACCCGGGTTACAATAAAGGTCTCTGTATTGCCAACGGAGATCGGGATGTTTGCGGCCACAAGAAGCTGCAACCTTATTAGATTGCTCTGGCCCAATACAACCTTTAATGGCTGACCGATGCCACGTAAAAAATGTCTGAGGATACACGAGTACATCTTCTTCAATCAGCCAGCAACGCTCGGCTCCGGTTTCGTATCCGGCTTTTAGAGACATCAAAATGTTGTAGGTACCGGAGGCGACTTTAGTGTGGGGCTTGGCGTGAAAAATCTGCGCTCTAGGAAGATACTTGTCTCGGACATATTCTACCTCGGCCACCCGCATCTCAGGAGACGTATCTAGAAAGATTCGGACGTCGTCAGGGGCATTGATAGCTTGTTCAAGTTTTTCAAGACACAGTGCTAATAACTCGGGCCGCGCAAAAGTTGGTATTACAATAATCTCGCTCAATGTGGCCTCCCGGACATCGGGCATTTTTTCTTGTTACTTTTACCACCGGGGCCATTACAGTTATTACAAAGAACTTGATACCCTTTGGGATATCTGTTTTTTCTGAGAAAATTTAAGAGAGCACAGCTAGAAATTCTTCTGCCGTTCTTTCCCAGATGTTTATAACCATTGCCTTTGATGTGATCTAGTTGTAGAAAGCCAAAATAAATTGTTCGGCACCCTAGGCACATGCATTTCAATTTACCTTTACTATAGTATGTAAGCACATCTCGACGCAATCGCGACGCAGCTTCTCGCACTGATCTATTTATAATTTTTCTGTATTGGGGATTTTTTCTGCGATCTCGCATGCGCAAACGGCCATATCTTCTGCTGCGATAAAGGACACAGTCATCACAATATTTCTTAGTGTTGTGATAACTTCTTCTGATTGATTTTCTGCATCTTAAGCATTCCATTTTCTTTCTCCTGAATAGAAAGAGGCCGGAAGCGATTCAGGCGCTCCCGGCTCATTGCTTCATGAAACAAATTCTTCATCGAAACCAGAAAAACCTCATTTATGAACGCCGATGACATAAAAACATCATCGACAAAGTTTTACCGAGATCGGCTTAATTCTTTCTGTCCGCCCTCGACCTTCGGCATCCCTTCTTTCTGAAACTTCTGTGGGTCAAAGTCGTCGAACGCTGCATCCCACTTCTTATCCGGTACGCTGATGTTCGCTGTGAACTGCGCTCGTATTGAGCCACGAGCTAAAGCATCGCCACCACCAATATTATTCAGCATTTGATTTTCTCCTTTTCTATATATTCTCCGTGCTTAGGTGCAAACGTCTTACAAAGTTTTCCCGATTCAATCAAGCCAACTACTTGATTACAGGCTCGACAAAGTAGGCATCGAACGCATGAGCCACAAGATTCGTCTCCATTGTTACAGCATGTATGGTCGTGGTCGACACAAAGACGCTCAATAGTTTCCGGTTTCTTACAGATGGCGCAAACAACTTCCCCGTCAGAGTTGGTTTGACGTTTTCTCATTGACAAAAGACGATCTATGGATAAGCCGAATCTTGAAACTTGAAGAAGCAATCGCTTCCATCCCCTAGGTCCACCATTCTCTTTAACACACTGAGCGCAATTCACCGGGTGTTGACGACCATGTGTATAATGCGGAGCTATAAATTCGTGACCGTTCGCCTCGCATCTTAATACAGGAACCCAATTCTTTTGAGAGTTATCCCAGCATTTAACCGCTCGCCCCGTGTAGACCGCGTGCAAGCCTCCATTAAGCCGAATGCGCGTTCCTCGTAGTTTCCCGATGCTATCTGTGGCACGGGCTTTCATTCTTGTTATTTGACGATTATTCATTTTCTGCGTCTGTGCCTTTCTTCCTTGCGGCCAAAATCTTATCTGCGAATTCGGCTCTACTCTCGGCAACCGCGCCGAGTAGCTCGTGAAGCTGGGGCAGCTTGCCCGCAGCGTGCAAACGCTCTACTTCCGCTTGGAAGTCTGAGGGTCCGTATTTCTTCTCTTTCTCGCTCATATTAATCCTCTAAACCAGTGTATCACAAGGATGTGCCCTTGTCAAGCGTTATTTCTTACTTTTTGAAGGCATTCAGAAACTGTGCGGCACCGACCTGTCCGGCCTTCTTCGGCGCGCCTAGATTCTCTATACCGCCCGCTGTCTTGCCCTGGTTGGCCCCGTAGTTGAATCCGGTCTGCTCCGCTTCCGGCGTCTCGCCCTCTTCCTTGGCAGCACGCGCGGCGGCGTCCTTGAATGACCAAGACTCCTTCGGGATGCCGTGAGCACGATACAAAGCCTGCTCATAATACCAAAGCACAGCCTGCAGACTAGAGGTGGTGAGACCCAGCTTATTCGCGGTCTTCTCGAACGACTCCTTCATCAATCCGCGCTCCGCGCCATTGCGCGGCGAGTCAGAGAGAATCGCATCGTCACCAAACGAATTCTTACCGAACTCCATCGTCCCCATCCAACGGTTCCAAGTGCGCGACACCCACATATCGGCGGTGAACGCAGACTCAACCCCGTGGAGATTCTGCATGAAAGGCCCGCGCTTCTCGCCCAAAATCATAGCGCCCGGACGCATGTCGGTCTTCTTGCCCTTCACGCCGCTGTTGTATTCCTTCAACTCCGAAACCGGGTGATCGGCCATCAGCCAATCGGCTGCGCCCTTCTCGCCCTTCCCAGCGACCAGCTTGTTAATCATCTCCAGCGCGTTGCCGTACGCAGCCACTCCGCGAGGCCCCCACGACTTTCCGGTCGCCGGGTTCATAGGAGGGAACTGACCAGTCTCGTTATACGCATCCCAAGCCTTCACAGCGGCCTTGAAGTTGCCGTAAGGCTTCTGTCCAGATGATAGCACAGCTTCCGCAGCCTTGAAGAGCGACAACTTTACAGGATGGCCTGGAACTGAGTCGAGCGTTTCCCCGCCCACCAACTCCGGTCTCATGCCTTGCAAAGAATTGTCGTGGTCCTTCATCTCTGTGGTGTACCACTCGGTGCCGGTCTTGCCTTGCGCTAGCTGATACTTTGCCTCGTCCTCGGCTAACCTTTGGGCGCGGGCTGTCATCTTCCCGCCTTCCGTCCCAGGTTCCAACACGGGATTCTTTTCCTTGCTGTATTCATTCAAAGCTTGGGCCACGTCGATATTCGAGATGCGTCCCTTCTCTCCGGTGCCTTCCACTTCCAACGGATTCTTCATCAGCGGAACCGAAGAACCTTTCGGAGACTTTGCGACTTGACTCTCTTGTAGATCAGATGGAAGAAGGCCAACCTTATTCTCTGCATATGGACGCTCTGCGGGAGGAACGTATCCAGACTCGCCCTTCTTAGGAATATTTCCAACTTCATCGCGCAGATGTTTTCCGAAGTTCACCCAAGAATTCTGTCCACGAGTTTCCGATGTCAATGCGGGAATAGCTTCCGGTGGAAACATCTGACGGTGAACTAAGTATGCATTCTCTTCGCCCTTAGGCCCAAACTCAAATCCATGCGCGGCATGCCCGAATAGATCATGAACAGCGCGGAACATATCGTTTGAAGTTAGACCTGTCTCCGGGTCTACCTTCGCCATTGGACTCTCTGGCTTAATATCACCACCTTGGAAGAAGTAAAGGTGATTGTTGTTACGGACGTCATCTGCCATCTCCGCAGAGTTAGCATACGGCTGTCCTTCCTTCGTCCACGGTTCAAACTTCATACCCATCTTCTGAGTCGCGTAATCCCACTGCTTGCGCACCTCGTCTGCCATCGACTGGTATGCTTTTTGAACTTCCGGATTGTTCGGCTCGTGCTTCATAGCATCAAAGGCATCCGCCACACGCTTCGCAAACTCAACATTATGCGGCTTCGGTATAGCGTCTATCGCAGGAAGGCCGCGTTCTTTGTTATACTCATCTGCGCCCTTCGCGACTTCCGGTGTCTTTTCAATCTTCGATTCCGCAATGCCCGTAGGCGTGACTTTTTCAGGAACCTTATTCCAATCATCCACGGCCCGTAGAAAATCACCGATAGAACCGTATCCTGAAAGTCCTCTTCCTTTCTCTCCACCCTTGCCCATCAAATCCCATGTCAGCGTGCCGTCGCCTACTCCACTCTTCGCGGCTGTTCTCAAATTGTGGGCGATAATGGCTCTCTGATCTTCTGTGGGAGCGGTATGCATTTCAATACCGATATTTCCGTCGCCGCCTTCTGGATAGACAATACGAGCAGCGCCTGTGTTCTTCTCAAATTTGTTTACAGCGCCCTCAATTGTTTCTCCCGTAGGCGTACGATATCCCGCAGCCTCGGCTATATCCGAGTGAGCGTTCTTCGCATTGATGATTCGTCCGTCAGGAAGAACCATTCCCGGCGCAGTCTTGTTAGAGAAGTCAGAATTGTACGAATATTTAACCGGATGAAAATCTTCATTCGGGTGCTTCTCTAGTTTCTCTACCGCTGTAACCGCGCTCTCTTCCGGCTTGCCCTTCTCAGCCGCAGCATATTCGGCGCGCTTCGCAGCGAGTCGTTCCTTCACCAACTCCGGTGTGATCGACTCTACGGGGAAGTTCAACGATGTGCCGGTGGTCGGCTCGTGGACGTACGCGGTGTCGGGATACTGGCGGGTCTCGCCGGTCGCCTTGTCCACGTACTCGAAGCCCTTCTGCACGCCGCCCGGGATGCCCCCACCTGCGCGGATAGCCTCATCGATTTCCGGCTTGCCGGTGGTGGTTTCCTTCGGGACAGGAATCTTACCTACTTGGCTTTCAGCGACCCCACGGGCTGCTGCAGCTTCCCTAGCAGACTTTGGTGTTCCTGTGCCGCGTCTGTCTTCACCTTCTCCTGGGGTCTTCTTCCCAGCGGCTTCTCCCTTCTCAGCTTTCTCGCCGCCTTCCCCAGCCCCTGCGCCATCTGGCCCAGGCTCAGTTCCTGTGTATTCATTATGGGCATTTCTGATATCCTCTGCAAATTGAGATACGCGCCCATGACTTGCATGGAGCGTCTGTGACAGTCCTTCTTCTCTCACCGCAGCATTCGCACGGATGCGGTCTGCGATGTGTGGCTTGGTCAAAAATTCATGAGCGCGGTCGTAAGCGAGATCAACCACTTGTTCCACTTGAGACGCGGTGAAGTCTGGGTGAAGCTCTCTTATGATGGCGCGTGACTGACGGAAGTCTCCCCTTGTTGCCGGGGATGCCTTAACTTCGTCTCTCGTCATGCCCTTGAAAACTTCGTGGGATGCCGGTCCTGCCATCTTCTGGGTCAGCCACTGTACTTCCTGATTGGCTAAAGCTTCCGGGTCGATATTACCTGCAGCATCGCGGATACTAGCGCCGTTGAATACGGATGTAGCACCTGCGCCCTTCTCACTCTTCGGGTGAATGTCAGAGCGAATCTCGACAGGCTCTAAGCCATCGACGGCTCCAATTGCCATATGTGCCCACTCGTGTAGGTGAGCATCTTCCATTGATACGCCTTCCGGCAAACCTGGGATAACTGCAGCAGGCGCGTGAGCCTTCATCGCAGGTGAATGCGATACCAGCGCAGACTCGTCGCCGCGTCCTAGTGAGACGAGCGTCGGATTCAACTTAGTCGGCTCGCCTTCGTTGGCGCGCTTGTCGGCCTCCGCGAGCAATTCCTTTTCCTTGACAGGCTCGATCTTGACTTCCGCGTTTGGCTTGCCTGCAGCCTGGGCGGCAGCGCGGTCGGCTGTGTCGGCCTTCAAAATCTTCGTGAGCAGCGTCTTCTCTGCAGGGTCTAGTTCTACGCCGCTGCGGTTCTTCGCCGCAACATCATCGCGAAGGTTCTGTTCCAGTTCCTTGTATGAGGAATCTTCTAGATTTGATTCACCGTAGTGCGCCGCAAGTTCTGCGTGCAGGTCGGTGTTCTCCCTAGGTGTCAACTCAACGGAGCTAGGTCCATTCTTCACAGCCGGTGGAATTGCTTCGGTTGGAATTACTGGCGGTGTTCCAGTTCCCTTGATCTCGACTGGCTTGCGGTTAGTGCCCTTGAACTTCATCGACTTCTCGATGTGTTCGTCGCGCGTCATGTCGCGAGGTGCGATGAAGTCTTCGATAGGCTGTCCAACGGCCTCTCCGATTGCGCCGCCCGCGATAGCGCCCGGGATTCCCCCCGCTTCCGCCCCAGCCGCGATACCCATGCCCTTGATAGCCTTCCCGGTCAATCGACCAAGTAGGCCGCGCATCGCGCTGGCATTGCCGCTACCGCGAACGGTTGTGCCGCCACGGTTCGCACGAATTTGAGCGCCGATTGCATCGCGCACATTGATAAGAGATGCAGTCTCCCCTCTAGCTGCGCGAATTCCCTCCACTCCGTGACCTTCCAGATTGTTGTAGATCGCGTTGCGCAGTTCGTCTGCCATGAAGAAGCGAGCCGCAAAGTCTGGGTTCGTCTCGATCATGTTGTAGATATCCCAATTATTCGCGCCCTTCATGGAAGCGCGGTTGTAATTGTTCAACTTGGTGAGCGTGTCTTGGGCCTCGCTCATGGTCGGGTCGGTAAGATTAAACTCCGACAAAGCGTCCATCGCGTTCGAGAAGTTTCCATCCAGCTTCGCCATCTCTTCCAACTTCTGGGCGACCTTGATCTTCGGGCTGTCTTCCGGCTTAGTGGTGACTGGTTCGTCGGCATACTTCTCAACGTAAGGCTTGATCTTGTCTTCGATGCCCTGACGCCCGCCTTCTACGGCCTCGTACGCAGACGGGAGATCGTTGATCTTCGCGCCGCCTGCCTTCGCAGCCTCCATGTGAGCGCGGGCGATTTCTTCGTCTTCCGGAGTGTATCTGTTTGCACCGCGAGACGGCACGGCCTTCTGGAATAGATCGCTGGCCTTCTTCTGCTCCGACGCCTTCGATTCGTACTCATCGGCCTTGTTCTTATCCGCAGCCTTTGTGATCTGACGGCCTAACTTCTCCACCGCGATCTTCGCGGCGGCGCGACGCTGAGCGGCTTGATCGAATGCCTTTTGCGCATCGGCTACGTTCTTTGCGGCCTCGTTTGCTAACTGTCTCGCCGCGTCGGTAGCTGCCGGGGTGCCTTGTCCCGCAGTTTCTTTCTGGGCTGCATCCAAGGCGCGCTGCTGTACTTCCGCTGCCTGCGCTCTCGCGGTTTCCAAATTACGTGAGCGATTTGTGTACTCTTGCTCCGCAGCGGTGTGCGTATTTACTGCGACACCGAAACGGTCTAGTACTGGATTAAGTTTCTCGTGAACAAGTCCGCCAGCGACAACTCCGGTGACGTTGCCTACCAACTCAGCTACGTCCGGAGACGCGCCCATATACTCCGCAGCCTTCTGCGCGTTTGTTTGCGCAACCATCGCAGGCAGGACAACCGCAAGTGCCTCCCCGCCCGGTGCTGCTACCGCACCAACAGGCCCCGCAGATTGAAATAGACCCTCGACAATCTTGTTGGCGGCGGCTGCAGATTTATCCAAATCCATGCCGCTGTTGACGAGACCTTCATATACCTGCTTGTGAAGGGCAACGCTGCCCTCCAAAGCCTTGGGAAGTCCCTCGGCTGGGCCTGCAAAAAACTCTCCTGCTTTTTCCGAGACTCCCGAATGGGTACCTGTCGCACCCATCTTCTTGAGCATAGCTCCGACCCAAGTGGAGGCACTCCCGTTCTTCACATCGGTCTGCACGTCCTGCAGCCAAGATTCAAACCCGCCTTCGCGAGGACTAATAGACGTCTTGCCCGCAGGAGGAGTGAGATTGAGTACACCGGACGGTTGAACTTTGGTTTCGGCTGGCTTGAATCCCGGTGGCGGCGCGACTTGCGCTTCCACGACTGGCCGGAATCCTGGGGGAGGAGGTGGCGCAACCTGTGCGTTTACCGTTACCGGCTTAAATCCCGGAGGCGGCGGTGGCGCAGCTTGTTCATCGCCCACATTCGCAGGTCCAAGCGGTTTGCCTGCGACATCGTAGGCAATACCGTTATCTATACTCGTGGTTCCTGCTGGCTGATTTGTTGTTGATAGATCAGTTGACTGGTCGGCCATGTTATCCTTACGGCTTGTACGGTTTCCCGTCTGCTGTTACCCACTGATTGTTAAGTAGCCAAATGTTCGTCTTACCGTCTTCCGATGTCATCGGATGTGTTCCACCCTTTGGAGCCGCTGTGGCGGCTGTTGCGGGAGTCTTACCTGCCGTGATCTGCTGCTGTACTGGATTTTCTGTTGGCGGTGAAAGCGGCGAACGAGCGAAATCGCCATACTCTCGCGCCAAGAATCTGTTGTTTCCAACGCGTCCATCAAACTGAGAGCCTACGGCACCCAGCGTCGATGCAATCGCGTATCTGCGCTGTTCTGCGGTTTGAGCCGCACCAAACAAGGCAAGTGCAGCATTGCGCGCAGTATCAGATGCGGTACCGCCGCCCATAACCTTACCGTAGTCGTCGGCCACACCAAGTACCAAGGCCGCGTATCCTGACAGTGGACCCTTACCTTCCTTCAACTTCAGCCAATCTTCTGCCGTGTTCAAAGTCGGGAAAGAGTTATCTGGAATCTGCTTTGCCATCTCTGTAAGCTGGTCCATCGTGCCGCCCTTAGACATAAGCGAACGAGCAGAGCCGAAGAATGTGGCTGTTGTTGGTGACTTCGCGATGTGCTCGAAGTTCACTTCGTCAGCCGGGTTGTAATTCTTGTCAATCTTCTGAGCCTCGGTTGTCGCCTTCTCGATGAAGTCCGTTGTTGTTTGACGCGTGCGAAGGTCGGCCAGAGTTAAGTCACCTCTTGCAAGCATGCGACCTGCAGTTACCGGGTCACCTTGCTTTGCAACTTGGTCAGCCGTTGCCTTACGCTGCATGTCGTCGAAGTAGTTATCGCGAGCCAACTTTGCGGCGTCGATAGCTGAGGTCAACTTTGCCTTGTTTCCCGGGTCAGTCTCGGTCTTCAATGCCTCTTGAAGTTGAGGTATAACACCGGAAGCCTTGTCGCCGGATAGCGACGTCGGGTCGTGGAGAATCTTATCGACCCACTTGATGCCCTCTTCTGAATCCTTCTTGTATGCCTCGACCTGCTTCTCGGTGATTGCTTGAGACGTGAATGTCGCGACCTTCTGCTTCTCTGCAGTCAGGTCCGCGATCTGTGAGTTAGCCGCGTCGAGTCCCTGCTGATTCTTTTGGGTCTTCGCTATATCAGCTTGTGCCTGCAAGTCTTGGATATGCAAGTCCGCATTCTGTTGATACTGCAGAAGTCCCGCGTACGCAGAACCCGGAATGTGAGAGATCGCAGCTTGAATAGTCGGGTCGGTCAAGTAAGGGCTTAGTGTCTTCAACTCTTCATCGCTGACCGGCTTCTCTCGTGAATTGTTCAAAATGCCAACCGCATTGCGGGCCAGATTCAACGCGCCATTCGACGCAGCAAATTGGTTGCTGGTTAGTTTCGTGTTTGGAGGATACTGCGCAACACCGTACTTTTGAAAGTCCGTGCTCATTTGAGCAGGTACAATCTTGTCGTCTTTTTCTCCGCTCTTGGTTGCGCGGGTGATGATGTCGTAAGTCGGAGAGGTGATTACATCTCCGTCCTTATCCTTCTTCGGCTCTCCTTGCGCATTAAGAACCGGCTCTTCACCTGTGGCGCGAACGAAGTACTTAGTCGCAAAATCCTTGTCAGTTTGAAAGCGTCTCGCCATCTCGGCGTGATTGATACCACTTTCGATGTCGTGATTTTCTTTATAGGCGTCAGAAAATTCCTGATTGCCCTTGTACGCGGCTTGGCGAATACCTTGATCTTGCTGATAAATGTTGCGGTGCAGAGCAACCGTTTCCGCCTGGGTTTTCGCCAAAAGTGCGTCTTCTTTCTTGGCCTCAGCGAGGCGCTTGTTGCGCGCGTTCAGCGTGTTCGTTACACCGGTCAGCCAGCCGCCCTTCGTGTCAGAGGCGTGAGACGCGTCGCCTAATGCGCCGGATAATTTATCTCCGAAACTTCCTGTCGACGGCGCAGCTTCGGGAACCGGACGGTCGACTGCAGGTGCTGCAGCCTGGGCCTTCTTCTGACTCTCGACTGCTGCTGTCTTCACAGCCAACGGCGAGTTCTTTTGTACGTCAGTAATGTGTTTTAGATAGCCCGCGACGATGCCGTCCAATCCAGTTCCGGCTAAAATTCCGCCTATACCCGTTGGGGCCGGGGTTCCGGGAGTCGTACCTTGGGCTACCGGTCCCAAAGCCGCAAGAACTGGAGCGGCGCTTGACGCGACCTGTCCCGCAGATTGGCTGCTGTCGGGTGCTTGCTTCTGATCGTCAAATTCAGTCATCTTATTATCCTCTACTTACCCTAAGCCATTAAAAAAGCCTTGTGCAAAGGCCGCTGGCTGACTTGCTCCTGCAGCCGAATTTGCTACCCCTGATATACCGCCGCCGATGCCGCCCGCTGCCATCGATGCCAAACTGGTGATGCCGCCAGCAATTGCTTGATCTTCTTGCTGCTGTTGCGCGTAAACATCTTTCGCTTGACCGAAGGCTTCTTTACCTTGCTCAATTGAACCGCTCATCGCCGCGTTCGGGCTGTAGCCTTGCGACAACTGTTCCATGCCGCCCTGCGCCTTCCAATAGTTCTGATTGCCTTGCGCGTAATCCGCTTGGGTAATCTGATTCTCCGCACCCGCAAGTTGATTAGCCGCCGAAGATGCAATCGAGCCTTCGATCTGTCTCTGCACGCCGCTTATAATTCCGGTTCCGCCGCCACCTTGGCCTGCGCCAAAGTTAGCCGCCGCTTGCTGAGCGTTGCGGCTTGCCGCGCCCGCGTTGTTAATAGCCGCAGTGTTGAGAGCGGCTCTCTCTTCCGCAGAGAAGCCCCGCTGACTTGGACCAGCCGCCAAGATAGGCGACATAGCACGGTTAATCGCACTCAATACATCTGACTGTTGACCAAATCGAGTGGCATAATTCGACTGCAGTGTCTTCGAAAAACTGGCGCTTGCCGCTGCCTGATCTTTTTCTGCTTTACTTGGCCCGCAGTTACCGGTCGCCGCGCCAATTATCGGTGCAATTATCCCACCCATATTTATTCCCTCTCAAAATCCAACCGACGGTCGCTGATGCCTACCGGCTTAAACCCCAGATGCTTGTCCATGAAGGCCACCAAAGTGGGACTGATGGAACCGAAGATCAAACCTTTCTTCTCATCTGCTTTGTAAATCTCGATCAGCTTCTTCACACACGCGATCATCCCGACCACCAATCTGCGTTTCGAAACGACTGACTCGGGAGCAAACTGCGTGTGGATGCGAACATATTCACCTTCCGCGTTCAAACGAACGTAGGCCAGGGGGCCGCGCTCATCCATCAGGCAGAAGGCGAGTAGTCCATTTCCAGTCAACCACCATTCCGGATATTCTTCAGAGTGATAAAGATCACGAGAGGTCCACTCGGTGATCTGTTTCACATCCGCTGAGGTCGACTCAGAGAAATTTATCATCCTAATTCCTTTATGTAGACAGAGTTATGATTGGCCAGAATGCTGCGGTCACGCCTGTGGTAAAGTTGCTCGTTAAGTTAGCTGCCGTTGTAGGAGCAGCCGGAACGGTAGGACCAAGACCTGTTAATGAACCTCCGGTTGAAGAGGTAACGCTCGTCCACCATGTAGGACCTGTTCCCGATTGAGCCGGGGCATTAGCAAAGTAGAAGTATTCTACCTGCTGACTTGGGGTTGCTCCACTAAAAGTTAGACCGGTGCCGTCACCGGTGAATGCTAACCAGTAATTACCTGCTTGAATAGTAATGGTACCTTGGACAAATGGCTTAGTTACTACGGCAACTGAGTTGAACACTTGCGGCCCTAGATTCCAAACTAAAACTCCGGCTGTCGTGTACATTCCCCAATCATAATGATTCGTGTCCGAAGTAGTTACGTTGAATGTGAAGTTCCCGACAGTGATAGGAGCATCTATATGCATATACAAAAACTTCACTGAATTTGCAGTAAAACTAAAACTCTGCGCATTTATAGGATTTATATTTGCGGGCGCAGAAAAGAACTTCGGAAGACTCAAAATTGACTGAGACGTACCGCCGCCGCCGCCTCCGGTAGACGCGAATCTAATCCCACCCGCGCCCAAATCCGTGATCGTCATGTTGTTACCAGCGATCAAGTTCAAAACAGTTTGCGATGAGTTCAGCACGCTGTTTGTTTCAAATGTAACTACCGGTGCCACACCACGTTCTGTCCAGTACCCAAAGCCGTCAGAAACTATCAGAACTCCAGTGTTTGGAAGCAGCTTAATTTGCTGATTTTTGCCGTCAATATTCGCGCTCGACTGGACAAAGAACGTTCCGGTGCCAGTGTTTTCTACATAAGTGTACCAGCCGACAGGGAAAACTGCATTCGTCACAGCTTGCAGGCGAAAGTTCGCCATTATGAATTCGAAGGAACCTATGCCTGCTCCGGTTCCGGAACCGACGAGCGTTGCTCCCACCGCAGGATTCACCAGATATTCATCCAAGCCAACGACAAACTCATTAGCTGACGGAGGGCCAGACCATTGTATGGCAGTCCACGGAATCTGGGTATATCCTGCACCCGCAGTCGGTTGAACTCCAGTTGTGCTGAGACCGTATCTAGCTGCTACGAACGCGAAAGTATTTGTAACAGTAGGAACTATCGAGGCGCTGCCCACACCCGTGGCAAATTGATCTAGTCCCCCGGTAAGACTGATGCCGGAAAATTCATCTACAACGAGACTCTGAAAAGACCCCATTGGTCCGGGTTGAAAAGCTATAACGGCGTTGGGTCCGGCTTTACAGTTTGCTGCATACCACTGTGATGTCTTGCCAGAATTGCTGATAGTTGCGATAGGAACCCAAGTATTTCCGGCACTGTCTCCTATGGTATTGGTTGGCCCAACCGTTTGTGAACTCGATGCTGTAGCGATCAAAAAATTACCGAGACGATTATCGCTTGAAAAAGTAGCGAGAGCGGAATTTCCTGCTCCACCACCCTTTGCTGTTTGAACATAACCAAAAGAACTAGCCGACCCGGGGAGCGTGACAAAACCGCCAGCGTTGTTGGTCATCGAGATCAGCGTATCTCGGTCGGCCAATGTAACTAGGTAAGACGTTCCTGTCTGCACATTCTCGTTGATGATAGGCGTGTCATCATCGGTGGTAGCGCTGGCCGCAGTTGACGGAGGTACCAGTTTTTGGAAACTCTGTACAGCAGCGTTTACATCCGCGATAGCAGAAGGCTGAGGCGGCTGAACCCTGAAATTGGGGACGTTTCCGCCCATCTGGCTATTCGCGATATCCGTATTCAGACCAAGTGTCATCGTAGAGATCGCGCCGGACGCGAATCGATCTGCGGCAACCGGAGGCACTTGCGCACCTCCTCCACTTTCAATCGGAGGTCTTGTGACTTCTGACCAACCTTCCGGTATGGTGAAGTCTTTCTCGTTTGTAATGTGGTCTTTATTTGCCATTATTGTCCCTTGATGATTGCACCATTCACGGACAAATTGTAAATCGTGTCGGCATTTGCTGTTGTCCCAAAGTCTACCTTCAACGTCAAGAATATGCAGCGCGCTAGAGAACCGACTCCTGCAAAGTAGTATCTGTTTGGACTGTAACTTGTTGGAGACAGAGTCGCACCGTAAACAGTTGGCGGGTCAAACTGCGGTGCCAAGGTGAAAGGCGTGAACACGCTGGTTGAACTAAATGCCTCGTTGAGCAAATACGAGACCGTTGGGTGATACGCGACTCCGGAGAAGTCTGCCTCCAAGAATCGAAGAATCGATAGCTCCCCTCTACGAGCAAGGGCTAAGGTTCCTTGAATAAAGAACGCATCATACGGCGTTCCATTATCGGTGTAGACCGTTGTGTCGCGTTTCAAAACTTCTTGACCACCGGTTGTTGCACCCACTAGAAGCTTTTTGATGCCCGGGGACGTTTCCACGGTCACAACCATCTTGCAGCCGTTGGTGACGGCCGCGAACGGTGACCAGATCGGTTCTGTTCCGTTGATCGAGCCGTTCTGTTGACGAGGGTTGAGTCTATACCAGCCTGTTGCGCCGTCCGCAATCGCGATCATGTTATCATTGCCGCTCTGCAGAATCGCAAGATAACCTGTTGACGGATTCCATGTAGCGTCTTGAACTCCGGACACGGCGGCATTTGCTAACTCATCTTGGATTGGGAAGCCCGCGTTCGTGAGAGTCAAATTTGGCGACAGAACTCTCAGCACACTATCTGCTCCTAAGAAAAATACTTCTCCCGCAAGCGCATCTAAGAAATTCCAACTAAGCAGACCAACGCCGCGCACCAGCGTGTAAGTGAAGAAGGAACCGGTTGCCGGACCTCCTGAGATAACTTCAATGCTTGCCGGTGTGAAGACGATCAACACCGACCCAATTTTGATAGCGCGAACTGGATTCGCTAAGAAAGTAAACTCGTCAGCCACATTGAATGCAGAATTGGGATTTCCAACTCGTGTGTCTGGACCTCCGCTGAAGACAACTTGGTTTCCGCTGATTCCCCAAATGCGGTCGAAGTTAAACTCTTGAGGGCGGAAGTTCGACGGAGGTGGGTTGTTAACCCCGTTTATCGGCGCAGGAATTAATACGTTAAGCCCCGGGTATGATACGCCCGCAATTGTTGACGGGATGTCGGGAAGAAAGTCTCTGAACGACCACGTTCCCGGCCCTCCGTTTGGAAGGTTCGGAATTTCGGTTAGCTCGAACATGTTCGAACTGCCGCCGCCGTCCGCAGAACGCCAAATAACAATTGTGTCTACAGCCGGGTCGGTAGAAACAGGACCGGAGATCGTCAGCACAGCGCCCGGGTTTGGGCCGATTGGAGTAATCGTCGCGGGAGATGCGCTCGATACATCGCCCGTCAAGCTGCCCGTGGGGAACGGAAGTGGCGCAGATAGGCCGGGAGGAATAGGCGGCATCGATGTTCCGAAAATATTTACCGTATAAAAGTCTGTAAGAGAGCGAGACTTGTATGAATACGCGTACGAATATCCCTTCGTGAACGTCAAAGATTGGGTGCTGAATACCTCTTCATTAAACCAGATCAGACCATTCGCCGCCGCAGCAGCGTGCGTCTCATTTACCTGGGAGGTAGTGGTGACTGTGAAAGTCGTGGCATTTGCAGTCAGTGCTACCACGTATCCGTTGTTTCCCGGATTCGTGAAACCGGTGACGATAAGCTGTTGACCTGCTAGGTTGCTTAAACCGGTGCCGGTGTATGTTGTAGTTGCTCCCGAAACAGCTACTTGGCTCAATACAAAGCTGGTGCCGTTGTCGTCGGTATAGTTTCCTATCGGAGGCCACGTCGGTTGCACAGTCCCGCTTAATCCGCTGTTGACAACAAACTCAACGTCGGCTGGTACCCGATTGTCGATAATACTTGCGCCGCCGAGAGGTGTTGCGCCGCTGGGCGGGAAGAAGCCTTGCACAGGAAGATACCACTTCGTTGCGGTGGCCCACGTTACGCCGTCTCCGACGTTGGTCCAAGTCAGCCCACTGGTTTCCTTCGTGGTCTTGCCGTATCCCGGGGTGAATACCGGCACTGAGCCGTTAGAAATTCCGCTCACGGTGCATACATAGAAAGCGTGAGTCAGCGGGTCGTAGATCGCAGAGAACGGCGTGTTGTTCGAACTCCATGCGTTGTATTGGGTTGTTGCGGCCCACGTATAAAGACCCAGGCTCATCCAAACCAAATCATTGTCGTAAACCAACGTCCCTGCGGGCACTGCAACCGTGCCAAACGGCGTATAGCCGGAACCTGATGTTCCGCCGCCTGACGCTTGGAAGTACAAAATTTGAGGCGCAGGAGGAAGGCCGTTCTGCAGACCGGATAGCTCAACAATGGCCGTTGCCGCATCGTTGTTGGTTACCGTTCCGACTGCCGGATACACTGTACTCGGCAACCACGGAGCCAATCCGGCATTTGCGATGCCGGGGCCAACCCAAATCCACACGCAGCTTCCGTCGTTGGTATGCTGCCCTAGTGCCTTCTTAAAAGCTGGAACAAGGCTTCCACTGGTTCCAGATGATGCAGAAGATGATTGGACGTAGCAAGCCTTAGTAACAGGGTCATAAACGATACAAGGTTGCGCGGTGGTTCCGCCGACTGTGGCGTTGTTGTAAATTGAATGTGCAGTCCACGCGACGATAGGACCCTTGTTGGTCCACGTGATAGTGCCGCCGCCTGTTGTATCAGACGTCGTTCCTCCGGGACTCTGGTTCCACGGTGGCTGTCCGCTTCCGCTGATTCCGAATTGCGTGGTGTTCGTAGTCGATGCGTTGACCGACTGAAGTTGCCACATATCTCCGGTGCCGGAATCAAATATCAATCCCATCGTAGAAAATTCGGTCGATGCGGTCCAAGATACCGATGCGACGCCGCTTTCTGTGATTACAACGGTAGGTGCTGTCGTTGGCGTTGGAATACCGAAACCAAAAACTTGGCCGTTCGCGCCCGCGTTGGTTGGATTCCAAATCCACGTATCTACGCCGTCGCCCGCATAAAGAATGCCCGCAACCGCGACGAAACTCGTTTGTCCCGCGCCCGCTGTCTTACCGAACAAGAATTGCTTGCTCCCATTCTGCTGGTCCCACCACACTGCTCCCGAGGTTATAGCAGACGCAGCGACGGTCTCTGCGATGCCGTTCGGATTTGCTAAAGTCAATGTGGTAGTCGTGCTGGCGGTGACTGCGAAGGAACCATTATTTCCAGCGTTAGCGAAGCCTGAGATAGTGAAGACCATGCCAACATATGCGTTGCTGCCACCGAGCGGGAACGTACCGGTGTAAACTGTCGTTCTAGGCGAGCCACTTGCGTTAGCCGCAGATGATACAGCTAGCGCGCCGGAAGAACCGGTATCGATGACGTCACGAATCGTGCCATCAAGTTGAGGGAACGCAAACGCATATAAAGGTGCGGTCGGATATGTTGTCGTTGAAAAAGGAGAGAGTCCAAAACGGCGCTGCAAAGAGAGAAGATTACTCAATTCAACGTTCTTGCCGCCTAGCAATTGCCCTGGTCTGCCGCCGTAGTACTTATTTTCTGCCTGAGTTCCGCCCGGGTGAAATTGAGCACGGTTCGTATTCAAGCCCTCGAAGTAGGTCTCGACAAAGAGAGAACCCCACGCACTTAGGCGCTTACTTTGAACACCTGCCGATTCAAATGCTCCAGCCATGTTTCTCCAAATAAAAATGGCGGCAAGAATCGCCGCCTTAAGAAGTTAAATTTTTAGTTCTTATTATGCGTAAGCAATAATCAGATTTTGCTCACTGCACAAAGCGCAGCTAGGATTTATTTTATTGCGAAGAACGTGACGCTGTTTATGAACGCCTATTAAACTCGCCGCCTTCGCGGCTTCTACTCTCTGCTCATGAGTACCCCACTGACCTCGGTCTCCTGAGACACCGCGCCCAGCCCGCCCGCCAATCAGCCCTCCTGATCTACCAATCTCTGATCGTCTTTCAGGGGTAAGACTAAAAATTCCTCTCTTATCCGCTTTCAACTTTTTGCCTATTTGTTTTCGGTGTTCGGGCGTCAAAGAGAATATTCCGGTACCGCGCTCTAAGCTGATTTTACCCAAATTTTTATAGTCTTCGGCTCCGGGAATTTGAAGATTCATTCCACCATCGTATCCATACCAAGTATGGAATTGAAACATCCAAATCGTTTCAAGTTCGTTCAACGCCTGTTGGTCTTGAACCTCTACAAGTTCACGAACTGGTCGCGGAAGTTCTGTGTTAGGAAAATCACGCTTAAATCTGCGTCCAAACGAAGAGTTACCAGGGCGATGCCGATAATCGCGTTTCGCCCCCTGCCCGACATAAATGAACCGGGCTGGGTCATGTGGATGAGGATATCGGTATAGGTGTCCGATCATCTTATCAGTATATCACACTTTTTAGGATTTGTCAAGAGTTATTTTTATACCGCCCGTCCTGCGTGTCCTAGTTGCGCCATTCCAAGTGTCGCCGTCCGCTCCACGTCGCGGGCTAGCCACTGTTGAACGAATATGTTCTTCTGCATCTCGGTCAAACCGCTGGCCTTCGATAAGAATGCAGCCACACCACGCTGACGATATTGTTGCGCGCGGGGGTCGTCCACCATTGCCATCGCTTCCGATAAGAACAAATTGTTGTAGATGTCTGAGTACTGATCTGGGATTGGGTCCCACGCGTAATTGCTGACGTACGCCGGAATTACTTCCGCGACTCCTGCCCCATTCACGACGGTCAATGTTGTTGGCGTAACACTTACAACCGGGAATGTGCCGTTGTTGGCAACGTGCGCAACGAAGCCGGTGATAACCGCATTCGCTCCCGCAGGAAACGAAGTGATATCGAATGTCCCGTTATATGTTGTATTCGGGCCGACTGCGTTTGCTGCGCTGCTGATGAAGAAGGGTCCAAATTGGGGAGCCATCTTCTGATATACGATGGTCACCAAATAAATCTTATCCGGCACACCAAGAAACCTGAATTTGAAATTCAGCGCTCCCGATATGATAGATGAACTCTCGACGGACATCGCACTCGGACGATGCTGGGCTGCAGATAGACTGAGAGCAGCATTATTGTATATGTCTTTTATCTCAGCGACAACACCCTGATCGTCCGTGAGAGAAACCTTTTCAACGAATGCAAGGTCTGGAACAGGCTGTATATAATCTTGCAAGCCTATCTGGGTATTGAAGGTGGTCTCTGCGCGATTGAAGTACCAAGTGATTGGAGGATTCAACATCGAATTGCGAATCATCGAGGCAATAGAAACCGCAGGTTCTCCACCCAGGCCCGCGAACAACGGCGAGTACTGAATGAAAGGTGAAACAAAGTTGGTGGTGTTCAGTAGATTCATCGTCATGATTATGGTCTCGGATAATTATAGGGCCACGCGGCTCCCTGATAATTGTTGCGGCTGCGCGCCGCGCCAAAGACTGTACGCGACGGAATAAATTTGTTCTCTTCCAACTCGCGATCTTCCTTCACACGCAGTTCATTCAACGCGGCCTTCCACAAGGCCCACTCTTGAGGGAACTTTGCATACACGGCCTTCTCGGGAGAGCGGTGGTAAAGTTGCGCGATGAATCCGTCGCGGAAGAACGTCTCAAACTCATCTGGCAGTGGGCCAAGTGTTTGAGCCAAGCTAACGAAACGAATTGGCTTCATCTGCGCGATCAAATTAAATTGCCACTGACTTCCCGTTGTCGTTGGCACAGGCACGAAGCGGAAGCCCCATCCGTTGGGGTCTAGAACAGTCCACTGAGTCGATGCGCCTGTTCCTGACGCGGTGACGCCGGGAACCGCATTACGAACTGCTAGGGGCGGCGTGGTTCCTTCTATACCGTATGTGGTGAGCAATAAGAAGTTGCCGTTTGCATCTATGATCTGAGTGATAGGATTTTGCGGCTGGCTTGTTTTCTCTGAACTGTTTACGTCGCCGCCAGATTGATATGTTCCGGGATTGACTGCCATTGTGACTGTGACGGTCGGCGCAGTCAGCACAGTATCATTGATGCTCACGATAACCCAACTACCGTTATATCCAACTGGAAATGCACTATCGATGCCGAGAGTGCTGGCAACTTTAATCGTTGGCAGAAGACTCGATATGGTAAAAGTTGCTTGACCGGCAGACCACGATGCCGCAGTTACAGCGGAACCTGTAGGTGCTAGATAAACTGAGCCGGGTCCCGGGTTATTACCGGTCGTTGGACCACCAATATTTGCCTGCCCCCAGGTGCCGTAATACAATGTGCGATTTGGAAACCAATTGCAGCGGAAGCCTGGGTCGCCTAGTCCTGCGCCGCCCGTGTAGCTGGCGGTAATCTGAGGAAGTTGACGTCCGCACTCGATGCGAACGAATGGCTTCGGAATAGAGGTGTTGTTGATGTCGAAAGCCACCCCGCGTTCCAGCCACGACATATTGAGAAGAGAGCCGCCCGCTGAGAGGGCATTACCTGAATGAGCCTCTACCACTCCACCCACGTTTTGTAACACGAGTGCGAAAGCAGAAGACGCGACGCACATAAAGGTTCCGTTGTTACCGGCATTTGTGAATCCGGTGATAACAAAGGGTACTCCGACGTATCCGCCGAACGCGCCGTCCGGCAGTGTCCCCGCATAAGTTGCGGTGCCTTGTGAAGGTGAGACTTGAGTGACGCCTGTCAACGTCAAGTTACCGCTTAATCCTGGCGCATTGGTTACTGCGTAATCTTGCTGAAGACTGTTCGAATAGATCGGCGGGATTATAAATTCATTCCACTTGTGGGGGAACGGTGTGGAACAAATTGCATTCATCACCGTGTTGGCAACCGAAGTGGCAACACGCTCAGTGAAACCTCCCGCATTTAAAATTGGCTCAACATCACCGTGAGTCTCCGCAGTATCAGCAATATATTGAAGAGTGATGGTAGAAAGACTTGTAAAGAATCCGTATGCCATAAGCGCCTTAGATCAATTTGTGATCTTTCAAAAGTTGTATCACTGCCGCTCTTGATTGCTGTACCGCTGCCTCGATAGGGCCTGCCGGGCCGCGAGGACCGGGTATGCCGGGTGAACCTGCTTCGCCCTTCTCGCCTGTTGCACCTTGAGCGCCTACATCGCCCTTCTCGCCACGCTCGCCTGCTGCACCAGGGGGGCCGTCAAAACCTCGTTCGCCCTTCGTGCCGGGGAATCCTTGGGAACCTCGTTCGCCGCGCTCTCCGCGTTCGCCTATCGCACCAGAGGGTCCTGGGGAGCCGGGAACGAATGACGGCTCGCCCTTCTCGCCGCGCTCGCCTACATCGCCCTTCTCTCCACGCTCACCTTGGATACCGCGTTCGCCTGGAAAGCCTTGTCTGCCCTGCGCTCCCGGCTCTCCGGTCGCGCCACGCTCGCCTTGCGGCCCCGCGTTGCCTACTGGACCTGGGATATTGGAAACTCCTGGCTCGCCCTTCTCGCCGCGAGCGCCCGGGGGACCGACAATAGAATCACCCTGGAGGCCGCGCGAACCAGTCTCGCCGCGCACGCCCTGGTCGCCCTTCTTACCTCGCGCGCCTTCTACGCCGCGACGAGAGACATGAACCTTGCGGTGTTCTGCGTGCTCTGACTCAAATTGGGTGATGCGCGCAGTGAGCGCTTCGATCTGCTGTTGAAGCTGTTCCAAAGTTGACATATGCTTCCTTTACATCGTGAATGTTCCGGTCGGCAACTGCGTAGGCTGAACCGGAGGCGGTGGTGAATTTATGATAGACTGAGCCAACATAACAGGAGCAACCAAATTATTGACTGCGGGTTGTCCACCAGTACTGAATGCTGCCGTTATAGCGCTCAACCAGAATGTGACCGTAACCGAAATTCCATCTACGGTTCCGACAACGGTTACTGATGGGTCCGGGAAACCTGGAAGATTCGGAGTGTAAGATGAACTGCTTACTACGTATACATGGCTCATTAGTATTCATATCCGATAAGACAAAAGGTTACACCCGCACCTGTGGTTGTAGAACCAACGACTGTGGACGACGCTATATGACTTATCGCAATCTGATTGCCTCCAGCAACTTCTAGTCCGTCCGGGAAATCCAGGCACACTGGTTCTGCGGTAAAACTTTGATTATTTGCTCCCGGAGAAAGAGCATTGATAATAACAGGTGAGGCTACAGTTATTCCGGAGGCGGCTACTCGTACTCTAGCACGCGTTGCAATCTGCGTGTTATTAGCCGGAATTCCGGCAAGAGTAAGTTGCTGTATACGTAAAGTCTTGCCTGCCGTCACCGTGTAGGAAGTAGCAGTTGCCTGTGCAACATTTCCTTTAGTAATATTCAACGTTGCCAGTGCTTCCGTTGTAATAGCAGAAATGGAGTCAACATATAAAGTGACTTGGGTACGACCCGAATCCTTTACTTCTCGAACCGCCATTGCCTGGGCGGGGGAGGCAGATATTGATGCACCGCTGTTGTACGCGAGATCGAATTGAAAGACTCCGGAAACGCCATTTCCAAGAGCGGAAGTTAAAGTTATGGTGATATTTCCGTTAGCGTCGACCGTCGCTGACGTAACAGGAACCGGAGGATTGTTTGCAAAAACAGATGAAGGGGGCACGCCTGCCGCAGCAAATGGATTTGCAGGACTGCCGCCAACCTGATACAGGTTGACTAGCGCAAATGTAAAGACGGTTGCAACTCCGTCACCTTGTAAAACAACTGAAACAGGAATTACTTGCTGGATTGCCATTTTTATTCCTTAACGAAGTTCTTCCCAAGTAAATGCTGCGCTGGCTGAAGTGGCTCCAGACGGCACGGTTGTCACAACAACACTGATGATATCTTGAACTGTGCCAGTGATGTCCAATGTAAACGGATATCGACAAACCGGGTTGATCTGAGCAATTTCGTCGGTGGATGCATAACCTGTTTTGTAGATTGTTCCACCCGCTATCGAGGTAGCACTGGTGTCTTTTTCTACGGCGCTGTTCGAGTCCACGGAAGAAAACGCAGACCCGGTCAAGACACCGTTGTACACCAACTCGTATTCCAAATCTTTCTGGTTCGACAAGATAACCAAGTCGGATAAGAAAATTCTGGTTCTGTTGGTCTGACCGGCGAATAGCAACTTCGGACGAATACTCAAGATGGGACGACGGGTAGTTACCGAAGTAACTGTTGCTCCTGTTGACGCGCCGAAGTTTAGTAGCAAAGGTTTTTCTTGTCCACCTTCGCTAACGACTGAGATACAGATAACCTTCATCGTATCCGCAGACACAGGAACTCCGGTATTTGTTATCTCTGCACGAACCGGTAGGCAGGCCGTGTTCATGTAAGGGCCAACCAAAGAGTTTGACAACGGCATAGAGTGTATAAACGTGTACACGCCGTTTATGAAGAAACCAAATCTTACCCTTCCTGCACCAAGCCACTGAAAGTCGATGACGAATACCTGGGACTTAGAGAAGTCTACCGTAACGCCAGAAGAGCCGGTGCCATCAACCTTATCGATGTTCCAACTTGCCTGAGGCACTCTTGTTTCTACGATAGAGCCGGATGCGTTGCTACGCAGAACCAGAGCTACTCCGGTTGCACCACTCATCTCGAAGAAGATTCCATTGTTGGCGTCAAAGTAGCCTAGTCGCTGTCTCGCATTAGTTAGCGCAGAATTTAACACAGCGCTTATCAAAATCAATTGAGACTTTCCCGGCTCGTATGCGAAGTATTCCTTAGTCTGAGCGATGGCCTGCGCATTCGCTACGGTACCACCCGTGCTAAGCGTTAGAGAAGATTCATTTGTAGTCTTGACAGTGCTGCCCGTTCCAACGTTTGCAAATTGCATAAACAACGGTTGGGTATCATACTGATACAAAAGTTGGAAGATGGTCGTAGGGTCCGCAACACGCATACGGCCAAAGGCGTCCGCGCTGCCCGCGCCTGGGGCAATGGTGGTAACTTTCAAAGCACTGTCGGATACCAAGATCGGATATGAACCGAGTAACAATCTCACTTCAAATGCTTTCGCTACGCCGGAAGCTATCGCAGAAACCGTTGTTATAGTAACATTACCGAAGGTATCCACTGATACGCTTGCCGGAACCGGAGGGCTAATCAGTTGCGCAGCTACCGGAATAATATTTGCGCCCAACGAAGAGGTATGGCTTAAGTTGTCCACTGGCGAACGAGTCGGTGGAAATGTGAAGGCCAGTGATACACCGTCACCAACCAGAACGATAGTCAATGGGACTGCTTGCTGTATAGACATTTTATTCCTCGGTCCCGCAGACCGTGATTCTCACGTTTCCTGTTGCTAGGGCCGCGCTTAGATTGATGTTAAGAACGTTGTTGGCTAGAGCACTTAAGAATCCATTTCCAATGTCAATCCATCCGGACGTATATCCGCCTAAAACAGTTGTAACCGCAGTTGTTGGAACAAAGGCATCAAAGGATAGACCTAACGCTGAAGAAGCATCCTGAAAGTTAAAGGTTATTACTCCTCCGGAAACCTGAGACGAGTTACTGGTTACGTCGATGATGAATCGCATCAAGCGAAACTTCTTACCTGATGTCGGAGTCCAGACGGCTGTGTTGCCGGATGCAGTTGCTTGAGCGGTTTTGAAAATGTTTGGAGTTCGAATAAAAACTGTTGCTGATTGTGTTGCGCTTGTAACAGCCATTTGGGCAGTAGCAACAGCGCCTGTAGCATTAGAACCAGGGCCTGAAAAACCTCTTATAGCCGTTGCATCTCCGGGGAACCCATCCGAAGAAAGAGTAATTTGATTCGCGCCCATACCGCTGCCTAAATTGGTTAGAGCGTTAACGAGTGCCGCTGTACCTGCAACAGTCTTACCTCCTACTATTACCGGGTTGGGGGCTGTAGTTAAGTACGCGCCTGCGGGAGCGACTGTTCCTTGTACGGTTAACTGTCCACCTATGACTTGAAGAATCGACTGAAGACGAAAAGTTGTTTGTAGCACTGCGGTATTCGTATAAACAATTCTATAGAAGGCTCCGAGAACAGGAACAGTAATCTGAAATGCACCGCCGCCATAAGTAATTGTTTGTACAATATCCCAATTTGTACCATCTTGGGACTGCTGAATTGAAACACCACCCGCAGCAGAACCGCCACTTGCAAAAATTTGAATACAAATAGACTGATACGGAAGTACAGATTCGGATGTTCCTGTAAATACTCCGTTGCCAGCCAACGGTGTAGTGGTAGAATTTGCAGTAGATATGAAACTGTTCAACTGCATCTTCTCGCGCTGATTGCCTGCAAGATCAACAGAGAGTGCTACCTGGTCGCCTTCCGTCCATACCGGGGCCGCAGCATTAGCTATTGCAGGAAGGGTTCCAACATTCGTAGCACCTGGGGCTGCGTTGTTGTTTGTCTTGTTACCTGCGACGGTCTGCGTGCCGCTTGGCGTAATTGTAACAGTTCCGCTAACGGGTATCGCAGTGCCGCCGCCGACACCTTGAACAGTTACAACGCCAACAGATGGAACTCCTGCTGTACCGTCGAGAATTGCACCGGCATTACCGAGAATATCTACCTTACCGATGGTATTTGCGCCAGTCGGGAGAGCATTCGTAATCGCAGTCACAGCGGTGATTGTTCCGCTATCTACTACGGTGTGAAGATTAGTTCCTGTTGGCTGAACGACCGTAACAGTAGATAATTCACCGGACACGATAGCAACGCTAAGAGGATTTCCCGCCGTTCCGAACGCATTTGTTCCATCTGAAAGTTCAACCGGAAGCGGATTACTTAGTGCGGGAGGGCTGCCGTTCACGTCTGCAATGTTGACGTTAGTAGGAGCGCCGCCACCGCCAGAGTTGACCGCAACGTTAACAAGTAGATTTCCGTGTGCGTCTGTTTGAAGGGGTGTACCCTGGCCGTCTACAAGAGTTTCTCCCGCAGCATTGTATACGCCGCCGACTATCTCGGCTGTCGTAGGCTGCGAACTGTTAGGACCACTCTTAGGAGGTGCCATAATTAAAATCCTCGCGCAGGAGAGGGCGCGTTAAAGTGTGGGGGGATGCAGCCGGGGGTGGATGCTTGGGAGGTTTTTGAGCTAGCTACTGTCGTCATTCTCTTCCTGAAAAGAAAGTGGGGCGAAATCCGTCGCCCCTCGGTACACGCCTGCGAAGATTAAATCTGTAGATTCGGGGTCTCGGCCAATGCCTTACCAGTCTTAGTGCTCTCTGCTGATATGTGCGCGCCACCGAAACGCTCTGATGACGATGCCTTGTTGCTGGAGTCTTCGGCCATCTCTTGCGCTCTGCGCCAGCCGATGCCGGTCCAGTTCGGAATCTTGCTTCCGTTACGGGTCAAATATTCGTCGGTGTCGCCTGGGAGCCAACGCGCGCCACATAACGTACACTTGATGACGATCTTACCATCTGTAAAGGTGTGGGGATAAACTGACGGGTCGCGTTGCTGGCCTCGCGTGCGTCCCTTACCGCCTTTCAAATGCTTGCAATTCTTTTGATTCTCGATCTTCGCGATGGTGTAGTTCTCCGACTCTACGCGACGTTGCTTGTCGCGAGCCTGGAGCGCCACTTCCAACGCGGCTTCCTTCTCCGCGATGCGGGCTTCCTTCGCCATCATGATGCTGAGCAAGGCCATGAACTTCGACTCGGAAAGATTCCCGGTTGCCTGGGCCTCGCGCAGAACTGCGTTTACATCAACTTCTGTTTTCTTTACGTCTGTCATTTTACACCTTTGAGGTTGGCAAAACATCTTCAACCGCCCTGTACAGGCCCGGGGTCAGGCAGATTGTGTCAAGTTTTATTGCTAAAAAACTTGACATCTATTGTCCGAGAACTTCCTGATCTTCAAGGCTAGAGTAACATTTGCCGTTACGCTTTTCCCAAAGAGAGCGGAAATATCTTGCGGAGATTGCATTGGGTGATGGTACCCCAAAAATTTTGTGGCACTGTACTTCTGTGATGATCTCTTTCTCGACAAGTTGGATTGCTACCGTGCGCCAACCGCGCGACTCTTCCCCATCGGGAATGCCGTGGCTGTCTAGTTTCAGTACGCTCCACTCCCACATTGAGGGAACATCCATGAAACAGACTGCGCGTAATTTCTTAGATTGACCTGGGGGAGAACACCATAGTCCAACGGTCGGGATTCCGCCGCGCCCTATCCAGCCAACGTCTGTGATAACGGTCTTCAACCCGTTCGCGTGCAACTTGTCGACGAAATTTCGGGTACTGATCTTGTTGATCTGGCGGGCCGCTTTGTTAGTCAGGTCTTCCTGATCGTCCCACTTGTAGGCCGCTGCCATTCGGTTCGAGATGTCTTTCTCGGCGGCGAACGATTCCTTCACGAACGACTTGTAGTCGTTGGGCCACTTGACCCAATTCGGAGTGCCGTCCGCCAACATCTGGCGAATGGCTTGATGCGTCGCATCTACATCGTGGTGCTCATTGAATGGATTCTCAACGTCGGGGCCTTTGATGAAAGGCTGGTCCGGAGTTTGGATGGTCATTGGTATTGTCCTTTTTATTGTGCTGCTCGACGACGCTGCTGTGATGCTCTCATCTTCTGCTTCGTTTCTTCTGATGCCTTCTTGCCTTTGTGGGAATCGGACATTCGCTGGCGCGCTTCGTCAGTACGTTTTGCGCCGACATGAACGGCCATCAGTTTCTGAAAATTGTCTTCGGACATCTTCCTACCGAGAGCGTATTTGTTACCCATGCTACGCTGAGATAACTTCTGTCGATGGCTCTCTGGCATCACCAGTCCGATACGAGACGCGGACATCTTGGCGCGGGTTTCTTTGCTCATCTTAACTCCCAGAGAGCCGTTCCCGCCGTGCGTAATGTTATACCCCTTCTTGGGGTCCGTGGTGTCCCATGATTTAATCAAGCCAATTTCGTACAGGTCCATCTCTTGCTTTGTTCCGACAATAACAAGAGGCTTCACCTCAAATCCGTCAGCGCCGTACTTTCGAATCGCGCGATAGAGAAGGCGCTTACCTTGATAGCCCGTTTCGGCTAACCAAACATTCCTGCGCCAATAGGACTCCAAATCTATACCGGCGTGTTGTCCAACGTATTTCTTGCCGTTCTTCTTGTTTGTAATCAAATAGACTATCATTTACTCTCCATGAAAGAGTGATTGAGGGGTGTGTTCATGGCACACCCCATCAATCTTAACCTTAACGCGCGTTGCAACGCTTGTCAAGGGAAAAGTTTTCACTCGTTACTGAATAGCAGGCCACTTGTTACCGCTTTCGCGGGGCCGGTCATTTCTGCCGACCTCTTACAGTTTTGTTTCCTGTAAGAGCAGACTATCGCATCGCCCCGAAGGGCGTTCGCTCGCTTAGTCGTTCACGGTGCCTTTCGGCTTCCGCCTTGTTAGCATTTCAGCTTCCAAGTCAATCAGAGCAAATTATCTACTAGCAGATTACGCTGCTAGGAGTCCATATTGAACGCTATCAATGTAACGAATACGCTGCGTGTTGACGCCAGTTGCGGGCGGCAAAGTCACGGTTTGGTGAAACTTGTAACTGCACCCAATCTTGTTAACACTTTCGTGTACCGAATCATTTCTGTTCGGTTCATACGGTTTGTTTCCCGTATGTTCAGACTATTGCATCGACCTATTGTCAGAAGGTCGTTTTCTCGCTTAGTCGTTCACGGTGCCTTTCGGCTTCCGCCTCGTTGCCGTTTCAGGTTTCGAGTCAATCAGAGAAAATTTACTGTGGCCTATGCTGTTAAGCCACCGATGGTAGATACGGGGTCGAAGCTCGATGCCGGTGCGTCTGTGACCACTCGACAATCGATTGTCTTCCAATCGCCGTCATCGAGGTCTGTGTCGCCCGGGACCTGAAGCCACACACCGATCATCGCGTAATTGCCGAAGACGTATGTGCGGTAGCCGATCTTGCCGGTGCCGCTGTAGTTAGCGGTGGTTGTGACGAACGGAGTCTGCATGAAGCCGATGTTGGTGCCCGGTAGAACAATGACCTTGTTCTGGTCGCTGCCTGCCATCGCATCAAACTTCTCCATGTTCTCGTACTTCCACAAATCCGCGATGCTGTTGTTCACAGTCGTGGCGTTGTAGATGTCGCCCAACACGTTGGGGCTGATTGCGCCTAGGAACATACCGCGCTTGCAAGGCAACACGTTCTTTGAAACAAGCTGCTGCTTCAATTCACGGATGGTGCCAAGGTCAAGCGTGAAAGGTGACGCCAGCAAGCTGCTCTGGTTAACCTGTGAGTCCACGCCGGACGCGCTGTCAGCAACTGCGCTGTACAGTTCGCTGATCGATTGCCCAGCTTGGTAGCCGAGTTCGACTGCGCTGTTGCCGACCAACTCGTCAATCGCCGCTGCAATCGCGAACGAAGAAAAGTTGGCATAGTTGTTCCACTCACCGATCTGAGCCGGTGAGCTAAGCTGGCTGATGACTTCCGGGTTGCCCACGGTGCCGTCAGAATTCTGGATGATGTCACCAGATAGCGTGTTGTACTGGAAAAACGTACGGTTCACGCCCATGTGGAGACCCTGCACGCGACGTTCAGCAGCGCCAACGAATGCGTTGGTGTTGCCCTTCAAGTTCGGGATGAGTTCCTTATCGAAGATGATCGCTTGCGCGGTTAATACGTTTGCTACGTTTGACCCTGATGGGTTCGGACCACTCATGGTAGTTCTCAGTCACAAGATCAGCGCGACGCGCTGGTCGACCTTATCGAATCTGGATACCGTAGGCTTGAAGTTGTTTGACGAATTGAGGGTCCGTCTTCAACTTAGCTCTCATTACTTTCGGGTCCATATCCTTTACGGTCTTTAGGAATTCCTTCCTCGCGAGTGCTGGGTCTGGCGTTCCCGGTCGTTGTGCGCTCAACGAACCCGGAGGCAAGCCTCCATTCACTCCCGGACGACGGGCGGGTACTGGCACATTAGGTGCCGCCGCAGACGTCGCTACCGTTGCTTCAACCACAGGCTGACTAGGCACTGCTGGCTGGGCTGCTACTATAGGTACTGGCACTGCAATTGGCGTTTCCGCGACCGGGATTACCGGGGGAGCGGGCGTTGCTGCAGTGGCTGCTGGGACCGGATTAGGGACCACAACAGCTTGTCTCGTTGCCACGGTTTCCACCTTGGCAAGTTTGTCACCCTGTTCCAAAAGGTCCTGAAACGCGGCCTCAAGGTTATCATGGGTAAGTTCAAGATTGTTCTCTACAAAATAATCATTCATTGCCTTCTTATTGGCATCGCACGGGTTATAGTCATGCAAGTGATGACGCATCCACTGGTTTGAAATGGCGCGGCCCGTTTCGTAGGCTTCTTTGTTCTTCAGTTCAGTTTCACGCTTCTGATAACTGCTCTCGATGGTGGCGTGAATCACATCGGTGATCTTTGATGAATCCTTTTCTTCCAAAGCAACGCGCGCTGCTTCCGCGATTGCCTCTGGGGACAAAATTGTTTTCTCTTGCTTGAATGACAACTTCTGCTGTTTCAAGCGATGAAATGCGCGGGTCGCCTGGACGTGGACTTCTCGCTTCTTCGCTGCGAGTTCAACCAACGTGCGCGCTTCCAAGTGCGTCGGACGACCGATGTTTTTACCATCTTCTCCGGTAACTTGGTATTCTTCAATGTAACGGGTCGCTTTGCCTTGCGCGTCACGAACGATTGTTACGCCTGCGGCCAACCACTCTGCATCTTCCGCTTCGTGATTGTTGACTACCGGAACTGCTTTCGGAATATCGTCAGTTGGCATATCAGCGGGCAGTGGCGCATTCATCGCTATCGCTTCTGCTGTTGCCGCTGCCATCTTTGCGGCCTCTGCTGCGAGTTCTTCTGTTGATGGGGGAATCACACGATTCAACTGCGCATCAACTGCCTCTTCTCGGTTCTGGGCCTCCAACATCAACTCAGATACACGAGATGCAACCACACGATCTCGAAGGAGTGACTGCATATCCTTGGACGTGGTTGGGTCTTTCACGGCTGCTAGAATGGACTTCAAATCCATCTGCAGCACAACTTCGCGAGTGATTGCACTCATGTGGTATCCTTATTCGATTCTACTTCGTTCCCTGTTCGGGAGATTTTATCGGCATTTGGAAACGCGGTTTTGGTGTTGCCACCAATTCCGGATTTTCCCTCTGCTGTGCTTCTGCTACTGCGGTGCGTTGGTGCAACTTGACAGAGTCAAGCACTTCTGCGGAGAACTTGTTCATCGCGCGAGCCGTCGTCTGCAATCCCATTAACTGTTCTGGGTAACGTTCGATACTCGGATTCAGTTTGATGACTGCCTCAGTTGCTGTGCGACAAGATTCCGCCATCAATCGAACTAAGACTTTCCATCCCGGTTGATTCACGAGTTGTGCGAGCGAGATGCGCTCTTCGAATGTTAGGTTCTCACCCAACACCTTACGGCCTTCATCGGACATTGTATACTCCACCCCTTTCAGGGATTGTGACGGGGCACCTTTCGATGCCCCCTGTTAGTTAAAGTGCGGTGGTTGCGCCGAAGCCTTGTGTGTTATCTGGGGCACCCAAACCGGGTGCTGTTGATTTCTCGATTGAAGAACGGAAGGCTTCGTTGCCTGCCTTTCCAAGTTGCTTCTGATTCTCCATCACCTGTTCTTGTTCGAACTTCTGCTGCTGCATGTCTTGCGCGTTCTTCATCTGCGCCGCCTGCATAGCCGCTGGACTGTTCGCGTCGTGCTTCTGCTTCTCTACTTCCGTCATCTCACGTAGGAAGGCTTGGCTGAACTTCCAGCCTGCTGCATCAGTGAATGCTTGGAAGATAGCGACTGCGTCGAACTGGTACCCAGCATCGTTGGCGTTTGCCGTGAACGTTGGGTTATTGAGAAGTTGTATCATCACTGGAAGTGCTTGTGCCATTTCTTTCTTGGCCCCGAGGTTTGCTCCTGCGAGAACTTCATACTCGACCTTCGCATTGCGGTATGCGATATGATCGACTTTGAAATCGTTACCGATCTTCTCGCCCAAGATATCCTTAATGACCGATGTCGGCAACAAATCGTTGTCGAGATCGTCCATCTGAAAGAGCCAAGGTTCAAAGACCTGACGGACGAATCGTCCGGTCGGGCCATCTAGACGAGACGCGTTCGCCGCGACAACCGCCGCCGCGCCCGTGCCTGATCTCATACCCGTCGTACTGATGCCTGCATGACCAGCGCCCTGCACTACCTGCTCGTTAGCGCCCGATGTTGCTGCGCCAGCGGACTGAGATTGCTGGATGAACGCAAATGCCTCTTGAGGAGGGGTCGGCATTTGTAGGAACTTGAAAGCCTTCTCAACGTCTTCTTCGACGTCTATGATGCCGCCTTGCTCCCAGCGTGTGTTCTGTGTCGGTGCGTTAAAACCTCTCTTGCGTAGCGCCACAGGTTGCAAGCAGTAAGCTAGCAAGTCGAGCGCAAGGTTGGTTACACCCTGCTCCACAATCTGCTCGCTGCCGATTAGCAGTCCGAGTCCCTGACCGTAGAAACTGTCTGGGATGTTGCGCCAGTTGGCCGAGTAGAACGGAATCTTGCTGTACGGGTTGACTTCATTGCGAATCAAAATATTATGGCCGTTGAAGATCAAGACCACTATGACTTTCTCATCATCCCAATGCTCTAAGATTTCCAGCGGCGCTCTGTTCGGGTCCGCCGAAGTCTTGTAGCTGCGGGGCTTCGAATGCTGCAAGTAGCCCATCATCCCTTCCGGGATGGTCATAGAAATATTGTCTGGTCCCGGTGACGTTGCCTTCTCGAACATACGACGAAGGACATCTTCTTCCGGAATGTTGTAACCCTCTACGCCGCGCAGACGGTCCAAATCTTGGTACGTCGCATAGTCGCGGTAAACAACCCACTTCGCCGTACGGATATCACCGCAGCGGCAGCCTGGGTCCACAAGGACTGTGCGGATATCGCAGAACTTAAGCCACGGATGGGAAACAGTCTTCTTGTAGAACTCGATCTCGAAGTCGTCTGAGTCCGGCGTATCAATCGGTGCGGTCTCAATACCAGACGGTGCGTGAACCTTCGGCGCGTAGCGCTTGTATTTCTTTTCGGTCTTCTGGTACTCAGTATAGCCCCACTTCCAAATACCGGTGCCAAGCAGAGCCATCTGCTCAAGCCCGCGTTCTATCTCTTCCTCGAAGCGCATGGCCTTGAGTTGGAAATTGAACATCGCAGTCTTTGCCTGGATGACTTCCGGCGTGGTACCCGGACTTGGTCGTAGAAGGAAACACGGGTCTTCATAAAAGATGCCGCCCATGATCTTCGGAACGATGGAGCTAATGTGATTCGAAACCATGAACTTCGGCACTGCCGAGTTCGCTACGTCGGTGCCGCCACCAATATCATTGGTGGAAATGGGCGACTGATAAAGCAAGTCGGACATCGTCCAACCGCTGGCCCACTGATTGATGTTGATGAAATTGTCTGCCAGTTCTGTGTTGTTGAGAACGAGGTTGATCGCAGCCGTGTCGTTGAACTGTATGGTTCCGGTCTCCGAGTCGATGTACGTATTTTCTGTGGTGATCTCGGCGGCCTTCTCCGTTTCCAATCCCGCTATCTGCTGGTCGATATCGCTCATTGCGCCTCTATGAGAGGCGCGGCCTCTCTATTGTTGCCTTCTCATCCAGTCAGCAACAAGCTGTATTTGTTCAGCCGTTGCGTTTTGTTTTATTGTATTGGCTAGATAGGAAATCACAAAACAATTTCCTTTCACATATCCAAGTTTAGGAACGAATCTGTCCAAAGACGCTGACGCGCCTGTAAGTCCTGGGAGCATTTCGAACGGTGTATTAAAAACCGGGCAGTGCCCGTCCCCGATTAATTCCAAAATATCATTCTTAGACAAATCAAAAGGTAGGTCTTTCTTTAACGCCCGCCTTCTAGCGCTCTGATACATCGAAGTAGCAAGACGAGTAAAACCACCACATCTTTTGCAATTATTTCTTCGCTTGCCGTGGTCACATACTCCGATGCCGCCGCACTTCTCACAATAGTGGCGCGGCTTATCGTGTTCACAAATACTGCCGCCGCCGATTCCCAAAATTTTACAATCTTTACATACTGCACGAACGTGGTCGTGTTCGCAAATTGAAGAACCGCCGATACTGAGGAGTTTGCATTCCCTACAATATTGGCGAAGATGGTTATGTAAGCATCTAGCTTTTTCTTTGTCATTCATAAAACTCTCCAGTAAAGAGCGATCAGGAGAACTGTGTTACTGGCACAATCCTCCCAATCTTAAATCTTAACACAAGTTGCAACTCATGTCAAGAAGTTTGTTTGGCCGCTACTTCGCTAAAGATACTACCCTGCTAAGAAACTATCCTGCCTTGCGAAAGAGCTAAAGACGCCAGGGACCCTTATTACCAAATATGCGCATGCGTGGGTCGAGAGGGCGCGGTGGTTCTGGCTCCGGTTCGGGTGGTTTCACTTCACCCGTTTCTCCACGCACCCACTGCTTCCACGTCGGTGCTTGCACGCTTGGTTGACCGGGATTCATTAGGGTCCCGCCATATCGTTGACCGAAATACGCTTCGTAGTGACGCGCCTTGCGATAATATTTGTCTTGTTCTTCCGCGAGTCTTTTCTCTTCTTCCGGGTCAACAGTATCGATTGCCGGTCGTGCATCTTGGGGGAGGATGTACAGGAGATACGCGATAGCGTCGGGGATATCGTCCTTACGCCCCTTGTTCTTCTTCTCGCCTGTGTACTGAATGAACTGTTTGAACGTCTCATCAATCCAGGGTCCGAGCACGAAGTGAAGACGGTGCGCCGACAGCAAGATTTCTATGCTCTTGATTCGATTGCGCTTTGCGTTCTCTTCTCGCGACGGCTGCTTCCAGTAAATGTACGGTTGGAAACTTTGACGTGCGCCCACGCGCTCAATCTCGTCTCGTAGTTGGTCGTACGCGTTGGACGCTTCGATCATCGTGACTTTCGGGCCGTAACGCTTTGACAGCGCTACGATCTGATAAGCCAATTCCGTGTACTTCCACTTGTCGTAGACGATCTCAAGGATGACGAAAGCCCACTCATTAGCATCGTTCTTGTAGAGACGCGCGACGACGCCGACTGAATAGTCTGACGTCTTTTTATCTGACAGCGCCCAATCCCAGACGACGTAGATGTCGCCCACTTTCGGTGCGGCTTCGCGCTGGTACATATGAGAGCGAAGGTCGGCCTCAGTAAAACTGATCTTGAAGCCGCTATCTTCGGCGGCATCGGTCGGCTGATTAAGTTGCTGATTTCTAAACTCACGCTCGCCCTTCTTTAAGAGCAAGCGATGAAGTTTGTTGAACGTCCACTTCTGGGGAAAGTTCAGCGTTACCATATCTTCGGTAAGCTGCATGATCGGAACTTCTACGTATTCCGGTTTTACATCCCATGCACCACGACAGTGATACCTGATAGGTGCTATCTCTTTCTCGCCCTCTGGCGGCGTAAGACGCGTACCGTACCAATCATCGGTAAAGTAGCGGGTTCCAATATGATCGCTAAACCCATACGGGTCGAGCAAATCATCGGTGCCATCGTAATCTTTCTTTATCTTGGCTCTTGTCTCTTCTGTGTTTGAATTCGCATTGGTGACAACGTCATCACCCTTCTTGAAATCGCAATGCCAACCCGATATGTTTGCAACAATCGAATTGACCCAGATCGAACCCTGGCGCTGCGGTAGCATGCGCGCTGGAGAGATCAGTGGTTCCTTCGATGTTCCGTCGACACCGATTAAGACGTACTCAGGAAACAGCAAGTGAAACGCTGTTGGGTCCTGACCTTCCGCGAGAGAAAAATAGCCTTTGATTTCTAGCAAGAATGAAAGTGCCAGCTTGTACTCACCAGTGACAATGAGAATGCGGGCATCAGGACAGTTAAGCAAAATCTGTACTGAATCTGCGCCGTCAATCGTCGACTTGTAATAGCCGCGACTGTCAAGCAACATCATTTCTTTTGTGGGACGACCCTGTGAGTCATAACGCTCTTGGTCATCTATCATGTCATGAAAGTCGTCCAGCGTGTAACCTTCGAAATACATTGAAGGAACAGTCGGGCGGCTTTCGTCCACGGTGCCATCAGACTTCAACCACGGGCCACCGAAATTCTTTTGTAGGAACTGATCGCATGTGACTTGATGCACCGTGCGATACACACCCATGCCGAGTAGACGGCAAAGCCAGAACAAGTCCTTTCGTGCGCGGTCTCTCAGTTCGAGCCAGCGCCAGAAGCCGACGATATCATCGACCTCGTATGTTATGTCTTCGATGCTTCTGCGACGCTGACCCTTCACTCGTTGCGTTGGGTCGCCCTCGGAATTTCGAATCTGAATCTTGGTCTCGGACGGATTGGGGCGCGTCGGACCCTTTGATTTCTTCTTGCTGCCCTCGTCATCTGCGTCGCCGTTTTCGGGCTGACCAAAATACAGACGCACCAACTTGGTGTAGCTGCGAGCCTCGCTCTTAAATCTTACACCATCTCTGTCGAGATGGGCAACTTCGTCGAGGAGTCTTTGAACTGCCGATTCCCTCTCAGCCTTATCTTGCTCTGAGACCTTCGCAGCCTTCTCGCGGGCGCGAAGCGCTCTCATGCGTTCGGTGCTGGTGGACTTCGACTTCTTCTCTACCGGTTCAAGTTCCTCGGACATTGGGTGACTCCGTAATTCTTATACTGCTTTATTGGTTCAATACTTTTTTGGCGGCTTCTCGATTTGCTTCGGCACCTTTTAATTCTGCGCCCTGGTCTGCCTTCACGCCCATGAAACTATCGCCTTCTGATCGTGCGGCGCGTGCGTGAGAGTAATCTGATGACGCTGCCGCTGGCTTTCCGGCTGGCTTCGGTCCAAAATTGGTATGACCTGACTTCGTACCGATGCTTGATTTGCCGACGTCGTCGAGAGTCTTGTGTGCGCTCGCGAGCGCGTTTGTTATGAAGTCTGAACCCATGTTATGTCCTTGAGACGCCATCAAGTGGGTCTATATTCGATTCTGGCTTCTCTACCTTCGAGCGAATATCCTTGCAAGTCTCGTATTCTGCTTTCGCATTATCCGAAAGTTTGCTACCGTCGCCTGGGACGCCAAAGACTACGGCGACCGTCTTGCCGTCGTCCACAATTTTTCCGACAATGGCTTTATCATCTTGCTTTATGATAACTAGTTCCAGCCCGTTCTCTTGGACGTAGTGTTTCCCGTCTTTGTCGGCGCTAACAAATTTATAGACGATTGGCTCTTCCAACTTCACAACGCGTTCGGGACCCGGTGCCACCGAAATGACAGCGACGTCCTTACCGATCTCGACGTGGGCACCCACGAATTCTTCTGGAGAACAAGCGCCAATGTCATAGCCAACTGTCTTGTCTTGAGCAAGCGCGCATCCGGCGAATGCGAGAACTAGTGCGGCGATTCCTACGCGAACGAATTTGAGACTCATGGTAACTTCCTTAAACCTTTGGAGGGTCTACACTTGGTGCTGCAGATGAATCTTTTGATGCCGGACTAAAAGCGTGTCCTGTGATTGCGCCCAACACTGTCCCCGTAAATGCAACGAAGGTTGAATCCATGTGATGAAGATATTGGAGGATAGTGCCGATGCCAAACACCCCGATACACACAGGAAGATGATAGTCTTTAATATTTGTAAGTATTTTATCGAGGTTCACGGGACCTTCTTAATGTTTGAACTTGCCCATCGTATGAGCAAAGTTTGCCATGTGGCGAACATGCTCATTCTTTGAGTTCTTCGCGGCTTCCATTTTCTCAGCCGGGATGTTCTCATCCTCAGGAACACCTAGAGCGCGATGAAGACCACCTTTGCGAAGGTGGTGCATTGCGCGATATAGCGAGGGATTCTTCGCCATGTTAAGCCGCCGCTGGCGGTGCGCCCGCCGCGCCCGGAGGTGGTACCGCTGCCGCGCCAGCCATCGGCTGGTTGGCTACATCGTTGCCCTCGCCTGGATTCATCTGTGATGTGTGGTCCATCATATGGTCCATGAGTTCGTCGTGCGAACCTACTGCACCCTTCACATCCTTATGTGGACCGTCTTCATGCACATGGTGTACGGTGTGGCTGCCATCTTTGTGGTGCTCCACATGCGTGTGAGAAAACTTGTGCTTCTTCATATTTGCTCCGTATTTCTTCAAATATCGTATGGCGCTTTCTAAGGTGGAGATGTTATCTTTTGCATTTCCCAGCATGTGATTGCAAGGTCTGCATAACAATCCCCGAAACTTGTTTGTGACGTGGTCGTGGTCTATGTGCGGGGTCTTCTTAAAGACCTCCGAACAGATAGCACATCTGTTGTCTTGCTCGATAAGACGTGCATCGACTACCACTTTGGTCGTTCCACGTCGAGGGGCTTGTATAAAACGCCGTTTCTCGGGATGCCTCTTTCGATACTTCTGAGCCGCTTCGTTGTTGCGTTCACGCAAACTTTTAATCATAGTATCCTCTGCAAAGGAAAAATGGGACGGCGTTGCAGCGCCGCCCCTTGTAGCTACAAATTTTAACTCATCATATGCTTGTCAGCCTGATTGCTGCTCTCGTGGAGAAGCGCCTTCGCGTAAAGACTTCCGCTGGGACGCTTGAATACCCCGACGACGCCGCCCGGTGTAACCTTAACTAAGTTGTGGTCTCCGTGAAGCAGGTGACTAACTTGATGAATTGTAGAGCTATGAACGAATGAGATTGTGGGACGGCCAGTCTTCTCGCCCTCTGAGATCACCATCTTGATCTCGGGGTTCGTTCTGGCTCTAAAATCGTTGATGCGCTCACCGCCCGGAATCTTTTCATCCGGGTTCTTCTGATAGTGCATAATTGCTTTCATGTTCTCAGGCGTCTTGTGCTGCCCTGCGTAGTTGCCGACATTTAAGGCATCGAAATTTTTGATGACCTTCGTCTTGCCGGGTCCGATAGTTATATCGGCCATCTCGCCAGTGCGATTCTTCGAACTTCTGTAAGAAGCACCGAGGGGTTTGTCACCCAAATAGCCTGCAAGAAATCGGCGGACGTCCAAACCTTGTTGACGGCCAACGCTATCCAAAGGAAAATTCATAGGCCCACGGAAGAGTTTTTCTTTATTTGCTTCCGTCTGGCCGTGGCGCACAAAGAGCGCGAGCAATTTATCGCCTTGCGGTTCGATCTGTGTTAGCTTCTTCAATGGCTCTACGAACTCACAGCACTGATGCGGTGCGTCGGTGATGATCGCGAGGCCCTTCTCGTCGTGCTGGACTTCTGGGTCCGCCATCATGACTTCCTGATTACAGCGGTTACCGGTCTGATTCAGATACTCACAATTGGCGCAGGAGTATGGACCGTTAGAGGCAAACCCCGCTAGTTTAGTGCTGTCCGGCCACATCGGGCCGACCTTAGCAATCAAAGCCCGGAGTCCGTCTATGATCGACGGCCAGTCCTTACTCATTCTTTCTCGCCTCGCGAGCGTGCGTATATGATGACTTTTTAACATGCTCCGGTAAACCCTTCTCGGGAGTCGAAGCAAAATCGTGGAGTTGTTTGTGCGTCATGTCCGCGAGGCCCTTGTTCTTCTCGTTCAGGTCTTCGGGATGGTGCTCCGCAATTGCCATCGCGATACGCTGTGCTTTTGATTCGGCTGGCATTATTTAATCCAGTGAAAATACTGCGCGACCTGATGAATGCCACCTACAACCGGAAGGACGCAGATGGCTTGAATCTTCTGCCAAAGGCGAGTACTCTTCGCGTCATCTTCCAAGGATTTAACCTTGGTTTTTATCACGCCGCGAAACTCTCGAAAATCACCGTGGTATGTTTCCACAACCTTGGTCAGTTCTGTGATCGCTCTCAATACTTCTGCGTTATCATCAGTCATAAAATTTGTCGGGACTATGACTCGACGTGTTGGGGATTTCACCCGGGTGCCCGTGGTGGTCGCGTTTGTGTTTGCGTCCCAGCCAAGCGGGGAAAAGAAGGGGGCGATTTCATCACCCCCTAAGTTTTTACGACTCGATGGTGAACTCGTTCAACTGCGCCTTGTTCGTTGCGTCCGTGGTTCCGAACGTTACGCCAACGACGAAGCCGAGAACCGCGCCCTGTTGAAGCAAGGGGTTGCCCGCGTTGAAGTCCAAACCAGATGTGATGGCACTCAATACGGCTGGGGTAGAGTTAAGTCCAATACGAGTCTGTGACTTGTAAGAACCAACCAACAATCCATTTGCGCCAGCGATTGAAGCACCTACTAGATCAACTTCAAGCGACCAAGGCTCGACTGTGAAGAACGGAACAATCGCCGGGGTGGTTGCAATCGAGGTGTAGACCGGACTGGTCAAAGAGCCAGTCACAGCATACACTTGAACTGTTATGGTACCTGACGGGTCGCCGCTGTCGCTGCCTAGAGAACCAGCCGCGATAATGGTAAAGTCCTGACCGTTGAATACGTTCTGCGCCGGAAGAAACAGAGCGCCAACCGCGCTAGTTGCAGACGGTGTTGACGGTGCTACTCCGATGGACGGACCAAGTGGGCGGGGGAAATACTTGACAGTTGTGCCAAGACCTCCTACCTTAGACCCGAATTGCCCGTTTACTCCAAAATCCAATACGTTGCTCATTGTGTTTTCCTTTTAGTGTACGCCAACGCGACGGGAGCACCGCCATGAAGACGCTGTTATGGGAACCGCCCTTACTGAGACGGATTGCCAAAATTTTTAAACGAAGTTGATTGTAACCACGGTTGAACTCGACGGTGCTGTTACGCCCGCTGTTCCACCTGTGGTAACTGCGGCTGCGCTAAGCGCGGTGCCGAAAGTCTTACCCAAGCCTGCTCCGGTATAAAGAACGTGCGTCACAACAACGCCTGCCGGAACATAGATGACCTCATCTGGCACTGTGGTGCCAAGCACAACTGAGCCGGAAGCCAAGTTGAACAACTTGACATAGGTCGCTGCGCCGCCGTTCGCTGAGTTATCGATGATGATGGAAAAAACTTTTGCAGATGAAGCCTTGATGCCCTCTACAGTGGACCCCATCGCGGTAGACGTATATACGATCTCATTTGCTGGAGACGGTATATTTACTATTGAAATCGCCATTAGAAGTTACCTGCCTGAGGAACGACATTCGATGCGTTCAGCGCTGTTGGATTCAGATTAATATTTGCATATGTGGAAGAGCCGTCTGCGATGACTTGAACCAGATGATAATAAACGGAGGCAGAAATCGTTGCTCTTATGATGTAGGTACCTGCCACAAGACTCGCGAACGAGTAATTGCCGGAACCATCGACCGTAGCAAAGATGATTACGTTGGTGAGAACATTCAGACACTGTACTTGTGCAGCGGAGAAAGCTGCGCCGCCGACGTTACCAGTAATCGTACTTGCCATTCTTATCTCCACACCCAGCCACATGCTGGACAAACTTTTATCTCTCCCGAATTCTTTCGAAGTAGGAGTTTACAAACAGCACAAAGACGCGTCCACACGAAACCTCCGTGCAGCTAATTAACTGCCGTGAGCTACTCCCAAAAAGTCTAGCCAGTAGGAAGCGTTGCCACCGAGGTTGATAACTTGGAGAATGTCAAGACTGGAGGGATTCGCGAATGCGTCAGCGAAGTAATGCGCTGTGGTATCACCTGAGGAAAGATGTGTCTCATATTGAGCGATTCTTGTAGCACCTGCGCCGCCGTCAAACGTTGTAGCATTAACGGCTGGATTATGAACTGCGCCCGCGCTATCGACGTTGAGTACAATTAAACCATCCGACACAATCTGAATCAAATCAAGATTCTGGCTAGCAACGCCATTAGGCGTAACTTGAGGGAACGCGGTAGCAACCGATGCTCCGGGCTGCGCTGCGATCAATGCTGTGGTTGTTGCTGCGGCCATGTTGTCTCCATATTACTAAAATGGTTGCCTGATTTGGATTCGGACCAAAACTTCCGCTTTCAGAGAGCGGCGTGCTACCGGTTGCACTATCTGGCAATTGAAATAAAAGTCGTCCCTACTAAGGCGATGGGGTCCTTTTCCTCCGAGGTCACATCGCGCTGCTTCCTCAAAGTACCAGACCGACGACCCGAGATTGGTTGCTCATGAAGGACTCGAACCTTCATCTTCGGATTCAAAGTCCGAGGTCCTCCCAATTAGACGAGAGAGCAATAGAAACTGGTCCCGAGCCACCGAGTCGAGCGGTGTCTTCTCCGTCTTCAGCGGAGGGTGCAACCCTTACACCTGCAGGGGATTAAATAAGTTCAATAGTAAATGCGTGTGGGTTTGAGAACTCACCATACTTACAGGTGACTTTCAGTTTTCCCAAATCAAACTGTGTGAACGTAAACTCATGAGGCAGCAAGTTATGAGAAATGAATTGTTGTTTCAGTTCTCGAATCAATGAGACGTCGATTTTATCTGCCTGCTCTTGAGTCATTGTTGTTCCTTCAAATGGCGGAGAGCCAAGGAGTCGAACCCTGTCACGCGTGAGCGTGTCTCTGTTTTCAAGACAGTTAAGCACCGTTGCTAGCTGCCCTCCGTAAAATTTGCCCGTTACAGATGAGTCCTCCTCGTGAAGGTCATCACCCTAAGCTCCCACGGGTCCGAGGCATGATCGCGTCGCCCGGGTAACGTCCTTCTAGTCCGGCAGCACCACGCGATGGAACAACATCAAGATTAAATTGGCGGAACGAGAAGGAGTCGAACCTTCACGACCTCTCGGTCGCAAGTTTAGCAAACTTGTCCGGCTACCGTTTCGGCACCGTTCCATGTCAACTTATAGATTGACAAATAACTCTCGTTTGTCAACTTATAGATGTACAAAATTTTGGCGGGAAGCGACGGACTCGAACCGCCACCCTTCGGGTTGGAGCCGAAGATGCTGCCACTAACACTTGCGACCCGCTGAAACTGGTGGATAGTGAACGACTCGAACGTTCGAAGCCCACATGGGGCGCGTGTTTTACAGACACGAGCAATTGCCGCTATGCGAACCATCCATGAAACTTGGAGCACCACAACTGAATCGAACAGTTGCCTCTGCCTTACGAAGGAAGTGTCCTGCCACTGGACCAGCAGTGCTCAAAACTTTACTTTACGTGCGCGCGAAACCATGCTGCTAGACGCGCTGGCCACCATGAGGGCGGCTGCGGCGGCTTCTGCTTTGCAATTGGCGTGTTGAGCATTCCGTTGTAGGAAGGCATAAGCACGCTGCCGTCGTCGTAATAGATCGGACCATTCACGGCTTTGTCGCCGTACTTGAATGAGCCTGCGGGAAACGGATTGCTCTGGCTACCGTCTGGTACTGGCACTACTGGCGTTGTTGCCATGCGTTCTCCTAAAAGTTGGAGCGAGATACCAGAATCGAACTGGTGCCTAAACCTTGGCAAGGTCTCGTACAAACCACTATACGAATCCCGCTTAAAATTGGAGCAAAGTGATGGATTCGAACCACCGTGTCGAAGGTACAAGCTTCGCATACTAGGCCGCTGTATGAACCATGCTCTGGAGCCAAGACGTGGAATCGGACCACGGCCTCCTCCTTACCAAGGAGGAATTCTGCCACTAGACTATCTAGGCTCAAAACTTTTACTTCAAAGAAATCTTTGATGCCTTCAGCTTCAGAAAATTTCTGATAACCTGAATGCCTTCGACAACGGAGACGCCAGCTAGGAATGCATATCCTGCGCCGAGGTTATGAGCCGCGATTACCGCTCCGACGCCCAGGACCGCTACCGCGCTAAGGAACGCGCTCAACGACTGGCCAATCTTTGCAAAAAGAAACTTCATGACCGGGTTGCCTTCCACAAAGCCGTGCTGCAGACCGATCATGGTGGTGTAAGCATCACCCAACACCGCGACGAGACTTGTAAAACTTAGTGCAGCCAAGAGAACCGTCTGTCCTGCTGTCCATGTGCCTACTGGAGGTGTGAACATTAATTCTCCTAAAAATGGAGCGAACTGCGAGACTCGAACTCGCTTCTCCGGCTTGGAAGACCAGGGCACAACCTATATGCCAAGCTCGCTCAGAAATTGGTTGCAGGGGCCAGATTCGAACTGGCGGTGTGCTTTCGCATCGGGCTTATGAGACCCGCGACATCGGCCACTAGTCGACCCTACAACTGAAACTTTATTTGCTCATCACCCAGATCACATACACGACTGAGATGATGACGCCCAGAACGTTACAGACTGTTCGCGTCAGCGCCATTTTCTGATCTAAGCTGAGCGACATTCTTTTCGTCCTTTTTCTTGTTGCGACCGTCATACCACTTTCGTCGCAATCCCAAATATTCGAGTTGAGCCTTCAGACTCTCCTCCGCTGCGACTCGCATCGCACGATCATCTTTCCAGATGCTGATTAGAAAGTATAAGGCTACTAAGTCGACCGCCAGTGCTGCAACCGAGGCTGCGTCTGCTATCGTCATAGATCACCGATCAGGACGAAAATGGTTCCCCAGGTTGGATTCGGACCAACGACCCCTTGCTTATCAGGCGAGTGCTCTAGCCACTGAGCTACCGGGAAATTGAAACTTATTTACGTTGAAGTCTTGCGTACCAAAGAAGCTGATGTTGATAGTCTTCTTCAGCGGTGCAGAAACTCCAAGGCCAAAACTTTTCGAGTGTCGGGGGGAACTGCAACGTCTGCTTCCCGTCGCGACCCCAAGACCACACATCGTTGAAACTTGCTTCCAGGCGTTTCGGGATGACTAGTTCTTCCCAATCTTTGCAATCCCTGATTGCCTGCTCTTGCGCCCGACGCCAGCAGCGGCGAGCAACCATCTTGTCGTGCGCCGCTGATCTCACGCCTGTGATGGCAGAGTACGGCTTGCGATAACTTTTTGACATTGAAACCTCCGTAGGTTTACCTAATACATGTCATGTTATCTCCTTAAAATTGGTGGACCGATGGGGAGTCGAACCCCTTTTTCTCGGTGCAAGCGAGACGTATACCCGTCCTACTCTCAGCCCATAAAGTGGTAGCGTAGCAGAGACTCGAACTCTGTCTTCGTGCTTGAAAGGCACGATGCCTAACCCATAGCAGACTGCGCCACTGAAAATTTATTCGCCCTTCGGTGCCTTGAAGAACCAAGCAGCGAGCAGAAGCACAAACAGTGTGCCTCCGATGATCTCAAATATGACTGTCATCTCTATTCCTATTGCACAATCACTATCGGTGCCGGAAGTCTGAATGGCTTCCCCAACAGCGCCCCGTGTGGTCCTACTTTCATGAAGAGATCAGCGGAGCCATCCTTGTAAACATACAAGTGCCAACCGCGCGCTCTCTTATAATTTAGAACCGGATAGACATACGTGCCGTCTCCTTGTTCTTCAATCTCGATACAGTGATTTGCGATCATAATGTTCTCCGTTGCTCAACGAGCATATTATTCTACGGTGCTTCGAACTTTGGTAGCGTCGACGGGATTCTAACCCGTGTGGCCTGATTGAGAATCAGGAATCCTAGAACACTAGATGACATCGCCACAGAAATCGGTCTTCCTCATCGGCGCGTCCCAGCCGAATCGCCCGAGGGCTAGCCTCGTGCCTTTCTCACGCGCGATACTCAGCACGCCTCGCCCTTAGTGGACGTCTCACACGGTAGATGCCCGTGATCGGAAGTTTGGTGCGCTAGGTGGGAGTCGGACCCACAATCCCTTTCGGGCCGGGGGTTTTAAGTCCCCTGCGTATGCCATTCCGCCACACGCGCAAAGATGGTGCCTCGTGATGGAATCGGACCATCGTCTCGACTTTATAAGAATCGGGCCTTCGCCATTAGACGAACGAGGAACTGAAAATTGGTACGAAGCAGAGGAATCGAACCTCTCTAGCCAGTGTGTAGGACTGGTGCATAGTGCCTATCTGCCAGCCTCGTATTGAACCTACCTATCCAATCGGAGTTCTTTGCAATAATGCTGTAGTCCAGTCCAACGTCCTTTGTCGACATTGAAGTTTCCGATTGGTTCAAACTTTTTGTGACCGACACACCATGACATGCCTTCTGGCGCAATTTTTCTTTTAGATACCCCACCATGATAAATATGCTGACGGTTGCAATCCAAATGAGAGAATGCGACGTTGTCCATATCCCAGAACAACTCGGCAGAGCGACCTTCCCACGGTCTGACGTGCTCTATGCTCAGTTCATCCACCGTCTCGATTTCTTTTTCACATCGAGCACATATATTGTCTCGGTACTTTTTCAATTGCCTGAATAGAACCATCTTACGAAGTCTATTCATCGCGGTGCCTTGTGGCATCCCGAGAGTCTCGATGACTCTCTGTGTTCTTGCGTTTGACATAGTCGTTAGCCTCTGGCTGTAGATTTATGTGTTTGTAAAATTGGTGCATCGCTCCAGGCTCGAACTGGAACTCCGTCGCTTAAAAGGCGAGTACGCTGCCGCTCGCGTCCGCAATGCACAGAAAATTTGGTGGACTCGGTGGGATTCGAACCCACACCAAATCGGTTAAGAGCCGAGTATGCAACCGTAACACCTCGGGTCCACTGTAGTTTTGGTGACGCTATAATCAGGATTCTGTCGAGGACGAACATTCCTCTCAAGTCGCTTTCGCGAAGCACGCTACCCGCTCGTCATCCCGCTCAACAAGCGGTCAGAGCCTATTTGCGCTTGCACGAGTGTGGAGTTCGCTGACTCGAATGGCTCTTAAAGGCACCTTAACTGAGTTAGTGTGCTCTCAAGGGCACCAGCCCTTACCCGAACGCTTACGCGCCCCGCATCTTCCACGGCACTCTGTTGAGACGTGTCCTGAATTTCCTCGACGCGCCTTGGAGTATTTCACCGAGGGCTTACCGCCGCGTTCGTCTACGCTACCAAAATCTTCGGCATAGTTTTTCGTTAACCGCGCCGCGCCAAAACGATTCGACTTGTCTACTTCGATTGCCGCGCGCTGGGCGAGACCTCGTGAATAGGGCCGACAAACTTGGAGCGCGAAGTGTGAATCGAACACACGATGGGTGTTTTGCAGACACCTAACTTACCACTTGTCGATTCGCGCAAACTTGACAATCAAGGTCTTAACCTTGACAAAACTGGTCGCTCACCAGAGAGTCGAACTCTGACGCCCTTTCGGGCGGCGGGTTTTGAATCCGCTGCGTCTGCCGGTTCCGCCAGCAAGCGAATATTTACTCGTGCTGTAAATATGGCACGAGGATTAAATTTGGAAGGCCACCGGAGAGTCTAACTCCGCTCTGGACGTTCGTAGCGTCCCGTCGTGTACGATGGACTAGCAGCCCTCTGAAAATTGAATTCCCCGTTGCGCGGAACAACGCGTCTCGCAACCTTTAAGTGCCGACGTTGCGCCCACGGCACGGAAAAAATTGGAAGGCCCGGGGAGAATTCAACTCCCATAGTCGCCTTAGAAGTGCGACGTCCTGTGCATTGAACGACAGGCCCACAAAATTGGTTGCCCCTGAGAGACTTGAACTCTCAATCCCTTCCGGGCGCTTGTTTCTAAGACAAGTGCGTATTCGTTCCGCCAAGAGGCAATAGAAATCCGAGGAGCTACTTATCAACGCGCGGCCCCCGGACGCGCTTTGGGTCCCTGTTTACAGAGACCGAGAGTGCATGCCCCTTACCAGTCGACGAGGCCACGCGCGCGGGAGCTACCCGGCTGTGTTTGACTCTCTGTTGTACAACATCGTTCCCCTGCCTGCCTCCGTTGCTTAGCCTCTTAGTTGAGGCCAGCTAACACAGTGGTGCCGTTCGAGGAAAGTTTTGGCAGAGATAACGGGAATCGGACCCGTACTTTTTCCGTGACAGGGAAACGTCGTTACCAACTGACCCTATCTCTGCAGAAATTGGCTCCATCCCTCCGACTCGAACGGAGACCCTCCTCATTAACAGTGAGGTGTCCTACCAATTGGACCAGAATGGAACTGAACTCAGTGCCCGGTTATTTGATATTTCCTTCGGCGCTTTCTTTCCGTGTATGTCCTTCTCATATACGCGGCTGTTTGTGCTCTCCGAACTTGTATCGCTTCTTCGGGCGAATACTTCCTTGTAATTCGACGGGCGTTTGTATTGCATGATCTGTGACTGAAAGAAATGTTCGTCAAAGAGAAGAACAATACTTTCGGTTCACTGCTGTGCAACCACGGCTCCTTATGATCTATCGAGAAATCTCGACTAGACTCAATCTGCTTACCGCATCGAAAACAGGAATCCTTTTTCACTTCTCTTATCAACTCGAAAAGAATTTCCTTTCTGAGTTGATGGCAGGCCGTCCCAAACGGGACTCCTAGTTGCTGCTGCTTATTATCCATTCGAACCTCCCTTTTTAGGGTAAGCCCGAATCCGATGCTGCACCAGCCACTCGGTTTAAGTCCGAGAACTTTTCACTACTCCTCGGATGTTGGTCCGAGAAATTTGGTCGGGGCGAGAGGAATTGAACCTCCAAGGGAGTTTGTCCACCTGCTTCCAAAGCAGGACCGCTGCCAGATTACGGACCTACACCCCGATTAAAGATGGTCGAAGATGTGTGAATCGAACACACGCCACAGGCTTCCGACGCCCGGAGACTACCACTATCAGAACCCTCGACAGAAAATTTCGCGCTTTCCTCGACGTCGCCTTTCGGCTAGGTGGACTATCTGCACGGTGCTGACCCGTCGCTGGGCCAAAAAATTTGTGTGCCTACCTCGCGGTCGCGGCACCCACGCTCATCCATTCGCCCTGCGGCGCGACGGTGAGATCGGACGGTTTTAATCACCGACAACCAGAGTCGTTAATCTGAAATCTCAACTTGAAGTCTCTTCATCGTGATACCATCCTATCACACTTCCCGATCTTTGTCAAGAACTATTTTCAACTTTTTTCTGTGCTCCAGCGGCTTCATGTCCAAGGTGGTCACGGTACCGCAAGAAATGCACACATAACGGTGGCCGGGGCGAGGACGCATTGTACCACCGCACTCATTGCATTCGAGAAACTTTGGCGGGATGCCGACGCCATTCTTTGCCGGAATCCAGATTTCAGTCTCGACGACCTTCAAGATTAGACGCCCGGGTATTCGTGGGCGAACTTGGGAGCGGCAGGCTGCGTTGTGTGGCGGCCAACCTCTTCCATACTCGTCGGGAGACCCTTATGCGAACCGTTGGCGCTTACGCCCATCGAGTTCGAACGTCCGGCCTTCAATGCCGCCGCGTCATGAGATGCTTCCGAGACCTTCTCGGCTGCCGGTGTCGCGCGGCCTGGGTACTTGTGTGCGTGAGGCTGATCGTGATCGCAGGGCTTCTCTGGCGCGTGGGCCATAGATGCTGCTGTGGTGTTTGCTCCTGACATTTTCTCATTCCTCGGGCTATCTCACCCTTTCGGGACTGAGCCATGCCCTTCATACGTAAAATTTTGGGGTGCCGACCTCGACTTGCACGAGGACCTGCGCCGTCACAAGGCGACGTGCTACTTTGACACTATTGGCACACCGTGACAAAAACTATACCACGGAAGCCGAGTGTTGTCAAGAACTTTTTACAGAAGCGCCTTCACGCGGGCAACGACTGCCTTTGCGTCAGCTACCACCTCTGCTTCAATCTTCGCGATCTCGGTCTTGACAGCACTAAGCTTCAAGTTTGCCGGATGCTTTACGCGGCCCAGGCCGAAGCCTCCCGCGAGCATTGCGACTGCAATGAGAAAGTGAAACATGGAATCTCCTTAATTGTTTGGACCGTGTGTCTTGTGCTTTTCTTCGTGCTCGTTGATCGGGTGACGGTTCAACCCGGTCTGCTTCTGCTGCTGGCGAATCGTGGTGTTGAGTTCTGACTTCGCTTCCGTAACTTGCTGGACCGGAGGCGTCGCGCGTCCCGGGTAACTCTGCCCGCCTACTTCCTTCTGGTTCTCGCCGGACCCGCCTGCTGCGGCCTCGGTCGGAGTTCGATGATAGATAGCATACGATGGGCTGTACTTTGCCACCTTGTCGTCGCCGTAGTATGTCGGCTTGTAATCCTTGGGGTCGCCGTCCGCACCATGTTCGAAGGTATCGCTGGCTCCCGGTGCTATGCTCTTGCTAGTTGCGTCGCTCATGAATTGTACCCACTTGCCACCACTACTGGCTGAAATACTGCAGGCTGTCCGCAATAGCGACAGCGTCCGCATCCGGGGCAAACTGTCAGCGGAGCCGGTGGATAACCCGGAACCGTGTACTGCGTCGGAAGCGGGGCCGTCTGTGTCGGCATATTCGGTATGTATACGTTCTGATCGTCCATCATGAATTCTTCTTGTGCTCCATTAATCTTCCGCCTGTCAATCCTGCCGGGTCCTTTCCGCGCATTACCGCGCGCATGGAACTTCCCTTGAATTCGTAAACTCGTTGACCATCCGGATTCTCAAAGGTTACTCGGACGGTGTTGTTGTCGATCTTCTGTTTGTCGACGATGTTCTTCTTGCTCATATCTTCTAACCTTCGGAGCATTGCGCGCTTCGCCGCCGCGATAGGGCAACCTCGGCAAACGGAATACTGACCACAGCATCTACTCGACGTGTCCTCTTTCGATAGCGATTCGCTCTTCTGCATTGGGTAAATCCATTGGACTATGCGGCAGACCGTGATTGCGTTCGATGTACTCCGCGAAACACGCGCGGCACGGTTTACCCTCGTTGTGCACATGCGGCCCGGGGTCGCCCATATAATGTGTGATACCGTGTTCTGGGCAAACATTCATAACGGACTCTGATAGAACACGAACCACCGGGTGATCTTCGGTTCCTCGCCATCCCATGACTTGAATGTGAATCTGATGCCAGCGGGTATGATGTACGTCTGCTTACCCGTGCTGACTTCCACTTCATGCTTGCTGAGATTGTGAAACTCGAAAGTCTTCTTGAAGTCGCCTGGGTCCATCGTGACACAGCACTGAATGCCTGCCTCGGTGCATACGCGATTTAACTCGTCGCTGACGTAGTTAGGCATCGGGGTTGCCCCGGTTAATCATCGTGACACTCGGTAACGAATTTCGGTTCATCGAAAGATCGTAGTTGCTAACCTTGATCGTAATCTTCTCGCCCGGTTCCAAGTATGCAGTCCGGTCGCCGTATTTGATCTTCGCTAGCCTGATGCCTTTGTTCTCGAAGTTATACCAGACAGCGTGATCGAGTGAATCTTGATAGGAGGCGATATTGAGACCGAGGTGTTCGTATTCTTCTCTCATACGGCCAACTCTCGAATACTGAGTCCGGCCTGTCGGCTTAACTCTGCTGCGGCGTCTGAGACCATCCTGTCTATCGACTCATTCACTGAGACCATGCTGAAACTTGCGTAGTCACGGTAATCGAGAACTTTGCAGGTGCAGCCCTTGGTTCGATTGCAGCCGCACTCCATAACGTTCTCATGACAGTAATCGCAAGCGCCTTCCCAGAAGCTACGTCCGCTGCAGGAGCAACACGTTTCCACGCAAGCGGGTCCCATTGCGAGAAGGGTGCTTGGGGCGGCTGCCGCTACGGCAGTGCCGAGTCCCAACCATCGGAAAAACTTTCGGCGGTTCATGCCTTCACAGCGAGGTACAAATACATTGACCCAAGATTTGGGCCGCCCGAGAGGACGAACCGGTCGCCACGCTTCATGGTGATCTCTAGACCGAAACTTTTCTGTTCCACATTGGCAATCTCGGTATAAGGCTCCGAGACAGTGAAGATATCAAACTCCTTCTCGTCTTCTAACAACAGTTTGTTGCCTCGGAAGCGAACCGCGAATCCGCAATAGTTAACAGACGCGCGAGGCTTCGCGCTTGGCGCGGGATTTCCATTTGTTAGCAGTCGGGCGATGAATGACTCCAATTTAGCAAGACGCTCCTCCAAATTGGTTGTCGTGTCGTAAACGCCGGTCAACTTCTTGTTGACCCAAACGTGGTCGGACGGAAGAGATGGCGGCGCGGGTGCAGGCATGCGAACAAGATTCTTCGCTCGCTCCACTAAATCACTTGTAAACTTCTCGACCTCGGTGACGCGGTCGGACAGCTTGTGGTCTGCGCGGTCAAGCTTGGCAACATCGTCGGAAACCTGGGCGAATGCCTTCGCGGTTGAATCGCGGAAATTTATGATGGCCTGAACGTTGTTCTGGTCGCGAAGGGTCTGCGCGGCCTCGCGCTTGTCAGCGACCTGCTCGCGCGTCTTGATAATCGTGACCGTATCGTCGGCCAGCGTCTTTAGCTTAACGACGTCTTCCGCTAGAGTTCCGGTGCGGAGGCGGGTCTCGTCGCGGAGCGTCAGTACAGCGGCAGCGGTCTGGCCAGATTGCAGCCCGACGCGGTTCAGTCGATCTTGAAGCTTCGCGATCAATGCAGCGAGTTTGCTGTTTACAGTTGACATTGGGTCCTTCCTTTACTTTCCGCGTTTGCGGGATTGGGTCTTTCTCTTTCGAATCTTGCTCTTCACAGGTTCTAGTGCGGGAACGGCATCGTGCGCTGTTACCACCGCTTTCAATACGTGATGAGGCGGATTGCTCTTCGCTCGCTGATAAGCTTCGGCTATGCCGCGCTCGACTATCGAGTCCGGGGCCTCGATTGGGTCCGGGTGAGGAAGGACCGCGCCGAGGATTGGGTCATTGGGCTTGATGCGCCCATTCTCCACCCCTTGCTGAATGCTCTTCCAAAACATGTCCGTCGATTCTCTAATGCGTTGACGGTATGCGTCTGAGTACTCTGGTACAGGTCCCGGGTCAATTGGGACGCGCGACCCGCCCTTTACAAGAAAGTGTTCTTCGGCTCTGGCTGGGTGGTTGGTGCTGGGAAAGTCGTACAACTCGTTGAACGCGCTGGTCAGCGCCGTCTCGTCGGAGCGAATCTTTAAACCACAGTTATAAAGGCACTTGATCTCGGTGACGCCAGTCGGGAACGTGAAGATGCTGAGATTGTAATCCTTCCCAGGTCCAGAGATCGAGGTGCGGCGACCGCCACCCTTGAGATGGGAGCAGGCGAACCGGAGTCTAGCCTTGAATAGCTGGAGCACACCGGCGAGGGTGTATCTTCCTGGAGCGAACTTCTCTAGTTGCTCAACGAGGAACTGCTCAACCGTTTGGGTCATTGGGTACGTCCTATCCCGGCACGGGGCCGGGGATTGTGAAACTAAAAACAACGGTAGCCATCGCCGTGTTCTTCGACTCGGTGACAATTGGCACAGAGTAGAATGCACTTTGCGATTTCATCTACCAAAATTTGAAGTGTGCGGCCTTCGTTGGCTATGCGGCTAATCGCGCCGCGTTTTGCGATTTTATCTAAGTGATGATAATCTAAACAGTTCGGCCTGCGCTCTGGGCATCTGCTACAGCCTTTCAACTTATCTCGATAGACGTATTCTCGGTTTCTTATTTTGCGCGCCGCGTAGGCGCGCTTTTCTTTAGCGCGTCGACCAGCACTCTTCCCATGCTGCTTGGTGTAACGCTTCTTTCCAGCATTTTGGGCACACCGGAACTTGCAATAAATCTGCGTTGGGATACCGGTGAACTCTTTCCTGCAATGCGGGCAAACCCTCATGACTCCTCCTCGAAAGGAGACGGACGCGGGTTCGAGGCCCTCGTCCGACATGCGCCCCAGGAATGACCCGAGACGTTCCTAGACTTAAAAACTGTACCACACTGCTGCAGCCGCGTCAAGTAGAAAGACGGGTAGGTGGAGACTGCCCCCGGGTAGCTGCCGGGGCGGGTATGTGACATCCCCCAGGTAGAGAAGCGGTTGCCACGAATACGCGGGCGACCGTCGAAAGGGGCTTTGGGGCGTTTGCGTGTCCGGTAGTCCGCCCGGTCTCCGAATTGCTGGGGGAGCAAATGCGATGCCAATGTCGCCGCTAAATGCTAAGTCGTTTGTTTTCAATGGCGCTAAGGAAGTCCGGATTGGACCTGCGCGCCGCGCGCGGTCGAATCGTTGCATCGTTGCACGCTTGGCAGTTAATGCGCTATTAACTGACAAACGGCGAGATCGAGGCTAAGTGCTGTCGAATCAGTGATTTACGCTTTG
>Ga0210406_10000167_pt1 | contig 102233 bp, 80 predicted proteins | sample IncBWC30MmetaG_FD_155454 | JGI IMG/M metagenome (GOLD analysis project Ga0210406, IMG submission 155454) | Forest soil microbial communities from Barre Woods Harvard Forest LTER site, Petersham, Massachusetts, United States - Inc-BW-C-30-M | ecosystem: Environmental > Terrestrial > Soil >... | reverse complement strand
ACCATGATCACTGTTGATGCCTGCGTTATCTGCGAAAGTCGAATTTACCGGCTCAAGAGTGCATTGGTCGCGCCATTTCTGGCGAAGAGGATCTGGGATCGCAAGCCGTTCTGCGTGGACCTCGTCAAATGCGAAGCTTGCGGATTCATGTTTTACAATCCGCGCATCGAAGGCGTCGAGCTTGGAAAGCTCTACACCGCTTACCGACTAAGTGAATACCAGGCCGCACGCAACAGTTTTGAGCCTTGGTACTCACGCAAGATGAATGCTGACCTAGCTTCTCCTGAGTCCTACACCCAGCGCCGAGCAAAGCTCTTGGAGACGATCAAGCCTCACATATCCCGCAGAACCATCAAGGTTGTTCTCGATCATGGCGGCGACCGTGGAGATTTAGCGGCAGGTCTGGTCGAAGGCGCTACAGCTTACGTCTATGACATTTCCGGCGTTGAGCCCGCAGAGGGAGTGATCGCAGTGCAGGACCCATCAAGTTGTAGGGCTGACCTTATACTAAACAGTAACGTGCTTGAGCATGTCGGATTTCCTCGAGAAGTCGTGTCCGATCTTCTGCGATCTGCGCCAAGCGACGGCCTGGTCTATCTTGACGTACCTTGTGAGTCTCCGCTTGGTCCATACCGCATCGCTCGCCGAGTGGCCCAAGCGGGCATCTCGCTCCTCGCAAGGCCAACTACCGGCGTTCGAATGCTACGTCCCTCCGCGCTCTACCTGATGCATGAACACATTAACTACTTCACCGAGAATTCTCTCAATACTCTGTTCCTCAGGTGTGGTGGAGGCTTGATCGCTTCGGGAAGCTATGGGTACGTCGGCGCAGCCGGGCGGGCCGAAGTAGCTTGGTGCCTCGGTACGAAGGCGTACTGAGCTGCTTGGCGTCTTGTCGTCTTGTAGCAGTTGCCGGATCTATTCCTCCGAATACAGATAAGGGTCGGTTGCGCGCGGCCCGATACGGTAAAAGGCCGAGCGGAGGTATCTCGGCAGCCGGATCATCGCCGCAGCTCTGCTGCTCACGTCGCAGCGCTTAGCGCGGCTAAGACTGAACTCCTCGTTCTTCAGAAAGCCGCGTAATATGCGCGTTTATCCAGATTCTTGTTCAGAGCCCATTTTGCGAAGGTGGGTCATAGGTTAGCTCCTTATGAGCCCACCTTCCCTCGTCCATACCCCAAGTACCGACACCCAGCACGCCAAAGCGTCCGCCGCGAAGTGGCGTCGTTCAAGGGGGCTGTGCTGCACCGGAAAAACGCACTGTTCTGCCGGACGCTGAACGGGCCGCAAGTCGGCGACAGTCCGGCTGACCACAGGTCTTTTGCCGCTCCTTGAGTCCTTGAGTCGCGGATGGGGATGAAACCAGCGACGACAGAAAGGACATCTCCGCCTCTCGAGCATAAGTCTCTCTTTTCCAGCGGGAATCTTGAAGAAGAAACAAACAGAGCAGGCGGGGGAAGAAAAGAGGGAAAAGCAAAAGGGAAAAGCTATGGAACTGAGCTCAGCAGGAAGGCAAGCAAAAAAGGGGCCAGAAGAACCAGAAGAACAAATCAACAATCAAAACGCAGAGGCCAATGACTCATGGCCGGTTAACTGCCAAAAGCTCACACTGGGTTTGAACCCGCAGTGGAGAAGGCAGGACTGAAGGATTACACTTGGCACAGCAACCGCCATTCGGTCGCCAGCCGCTTGGTGATGGCAGGAGTTGACATCCGCACTGTCGCACAACTCTTAGTTCACGCTACAATTCAAGTGAACCAGCTAGCGCCGACACACAATCAGATGGCGACAGACCGGCTGGTGTCTCCGTCAAAGCAAATGATCACTAAATCGGTGACCAGGCAAGAAGAGCAGGAATCAGCAAGCATAAATTCTTGAACATTAGGATTGCGAAAGTGGCGGAATTGGCAGACGCACCAGACTTAGGATCTGGCGGGTAAAACCGTGGGGGTTCGAGTCCCCCCTTTCGCACCAATGACTTACCAGCGATATGGTGAAGCTCTTAAATGACGGGCTGGGTGCGGGCGCGGCCAGCGCGTTGCAGGCGGTGCGGTATGCGCGCGCCGGCGGATAGTTTCAAGGATGCCTCCGGCAACGCGCTTTATCCGCAGGACGAAAAAGCCATTCACGATGATAAGGATACCGCTCGACGTGCCGCTGCCTGGCATCATCAGGAACGATGGAACGCCTATGCCCAACGGGTTTCTGATGAGTTACTTTGGGGCGCAGACGTTCCTCGATGCCGTCGACCTCAACGATGCGTCAACGTCGGGATTGCAGATGCGCCAGCTGAACGCGCGGTACGCGGTTAAGGCGTTCGTCGCCGCCGGCGGCGGGGATCCTGCAGTTGCGGACGATAATTTCCTCAAGTCAGGCACGGCGGCGGCTTACGCCGATTTGATGGACTCCAGGAGTACGTTGGGGCCTAGACTGGCCCCTGGCCGCGCAGATGAATGCGGCGGCCGACGTGATCATCGACAAGCTTATCAAAGAAGAGCATCCCTCGGAGAGCAGAAAAGGCCAAACCGAGCTACGCCCGCTGGATACGCGCGCCAGCGATACGGCCCGGACAAGAAGGCGCGCGCTGCCGGGTAATCAGGCCTTGCAGTAGTAGCTGCGAGCCTTCTTTATAGCAGCCTGGAATTCGGCCACCGCGGCAGCCGGGCCCTGCGCATGCTCCCAGACTGAAGTGATGGTCGCGATGGAATCAGCCCCGGCCTTGGCAAGTGTGACGCAGTTGGATGGCGGTGACGCACGCTGATGGCCACGCATGGAATCGTGCGGAGTTCCGCTCACCAAGTAAGAATGCCAGGCGTGGGCACGCCTGTGGCTCGTCAAAACCTCACGTACTGTTAAGAGTACTTCTCCGCCTGGAGTGTCAGCCTACTGATTCGCGATTCCGGCCCGGTGTTACTCCAAGGCGATGGACTTGGCCCGCGACGAAAGCGCTACCCAGAGTGGCTCTGATTCGGGCGATCAGAGTGATCCCCCAAGACAATTGTCGGCGTCTACGCTGCAATGGCGTAGCGATGATGTAGGTCGCCGAGTCGAGCGAAGGAGTGAAACTTACGGCCCGGCGTAGGACACATTGCTGTTGGCCGACCTGCTGGCGTATCCTTCGCTAGTCCGCGGTGGGTTCGATCTTCATGGTGATAGCGAACATACTCCGACATCAGGCGCTTAAGGTGCTGTTCATTCAAAACGATCACGTCCTCTAGCAGGTCTCGTCGGCAACTCCCGACCCAGCGTTCTGCGACACCGTTCTGCCACAGGCTGCGAAACGCAGTGCGGATCGGTTGGCTTCCCAAGCCTGTAGCCGCCGCAATCACATCCGGTCCAAACTTTGCATCGCGCTCGAACAAAAGAAATCTGTGCGCCGGGAGGTACAGCCACGCATCCCGCAACTGCTGGACGATCCAGAGAGCGTTGGGATTTCGGGTCACGTTGAAACGCAGAATCTTTCTCCGGTCGTGGCCGATCACAAAGAAGCAATACAGAACGCCAAACGTGAGCGTCGGCATGGTGAAGAAGTCCATGGCCGCAATTGCCTCGCGATGTTCGCAGGAACGTCAGCCAGTTCTCGGGATTCGTCGAAGCCATCGCGAGACCGTGGTTTCCGACAGAACGATGCTCCCCAGGTTGGGTTCTCAGCCGCCATGCGAAAGATCAGAGCCCGAAGTTCTCTGCTCACCCGTCTTCGTCCTCCCACTCCCCTGGCCCGTGAAATCCAACTCCAATACAACCGGAAGCCGGCCCGACGGCAGCCGATCACGCTTCTCGGTGTAACCAGAATCAGAGGCCCTTCCACCCTAACCACACCTTCCGAAACACAACCCAGAACAACTTATGCAGGGTGGTCAATCGACGACGAGGACCTTTGGCGTGCAGAGCCAGCAATTGCTGACGGAGAGCGAGATTTTCAAGGACGAGGTCCTTCCGGGAACTAAAGGTACAGACAACCCATCCCAAAAAATGTCGGAGCGAGGTGACGACGACCGAAATCATGGCCGGAATCTTATCGAAAAGCGCCGCATCCAGCTCGCCTGCAAGTCATTCATTCCGCGAGTGCACGAAGTTATGACGAGGGACAGCTAGCGCCTACGAACTCCCTTTCTCCTTTTCGTTCCCCTGCTGAAAAAAACCAGTTCCTGGATTTGGTCCGTTCGAATGCGGATCTGGGGAATGACTACATCGAGGAGCTTAGCAAACGTTTTCTATTAGCGCTCGCTCAAGGCGTGATAAGATGCCAACGCGTTTTCCCCCTTTTCTACTCAACCCAATGGATATCCGAGAGATTGCCCGGAGGGCGAAGGTTTCCACCGCCACCGTGTCTAGAGCGATCAACCGTGTTTCCACGGTCGATCCGCAACTCGCCAAGCGAGTGTGGAAAGTCGTCGACGAGTTGGGCTATTACCCTAATACCCAGGCTCGAGCTCTCGTCCTTGGGCGAAGCCGCATCTTCGGACTGATCGTCTCGGAAATCACGAATCCGTTCTTTCCGGAGATTGTTCAGACCTTCGAGGACCTGGCGGTAAAGAACAACTACGAGATTCTGTTGACTTCAACCGTTCATGACCCTAAGCGCATGGAATCATCCGTTCGCAGGATGATTGAACGCCGCGTGGATGGAGTGGCGATCTTAACCTTCGGCATGGAGGAGTCCCTGATCGAACACTTTCGTGACCGCAAGGTTCCGCTCGTCTTCGTCGATGTAGGGCCCGATGTCCCGGGCATTGCAAATATCCGGATCAACTATCTGAGTGGAATACGGCAGGCTGTCCAGCACGTGGCTGCACTGCGTCATACGAGAATAGCGTTCATCGCGGGACCTCAGCGCTTGAAGTCTGCTGGTGAGCGGCGAGATGCCTTCGAGGCCTCGATGAAGGAGATTGGGCTTTCCCCCGATTTAGTCGTAGTCGGGGACCACAGGATGGAGGGAGGCATGAACGCCCTCCTGGAACTCGTCCGATTGAATGATCCGCCGACTGCGGTCCTCTGCTCCAACGACATGACTGCCATTGGAGTCCTTCGGGAAGCATACGAACAGAACATCAAGATACCGGAGGACCTCTCGGTAGTCGGTTTCGACAATATTCATTTAGCTGAGTTCACTATTCCGCCGTTGACCACGGTTCAAATGTCTCAACACGATTTGGCCAAGATTGCCTTCGATGCCCTGCTGCATGAGGTCGAGGACAACTCTTCCTCGGCCGAACGGCACAACTATCAACTCGTAACAAGCCTGGTCCTCCGCCGATCTACTGCGTTGGCTCCGATTAGAAAAGCAGCAGGTACTCCAACGACAAACCGTTTCCCAAAATCGCGGAAGACTCCTGTACCAGGCGCGCGGTAGTTTTTGGCGTGCTTCAAATTCTGGTTCGCTCCTCCGGACCAACCTTTCCTTCCACAAAAATCGCGCAGGCCGTCCGCCGTCACGATCATGCCTGAAGTTGCATTCTACGGTGGCGTGGGAATAATGTAATTGTCGCATCCACGGGCACGCAATTACTCCATTTTCGCGCTCCGGAGACGTAATGGGCCTGAGTGCACGAACACGCAGCATTCAAAAATGACCCGCTCGGCATTCCCGACGGGAGATGCATTGCATACTTCCCGGTGCGGTGAGAGCATACGAAGAATAGATTTTTCGATTTTCAGGCCCCGATCCATGAAGCCCACCCGGCTAGCGTCCGCTTGCGTGATCTCGCTCTTGTTCGTCGTTTGGAGTTCCGCGGGGAGTCCGGGACAGGCTCAAGAGACCGACGCAACCCCCTCCATCGTGCAGATTCAGGCGTCAATTCAGCGCGAGCCCAACAATGCAAAGCTCTACATCAAACTGGGACAGGCCTACTGGAATAGCACCGATTACCAGCCAGCCTTCGACGCCTTCAAGCAGGCGGTGAGACTCGCTCCGGCTTCAGCCGAAGCCCATAACTGGATGGGCGCCTTCCTGATGGGGCGTGGCAATTTGCCCGACTCAATCGCGGAACTGCGCAAAGCAGTTTCTCTGGATCCGAAATACGCGCGTGCATATACAAATCTTGGTTCTGCTCTTGCGAAAAGCGGCGACCTTCCAGGAGCTGTAATCGCATTTCAAAAAGCTCTGGCGCTTGAGCCAAATAGTTGGGCGGCGCACCTCAACCTCGGATTGGCTCTGCGTGAGAATGGAGATGCTGCAAAAGCACTTGTACATCTTCGCCGTGTCGCGCAAGGCCAACCGAACAACCCCGCAGTTCAGTGCGAACTTGGCCAGACGCTTCGCCAGAACGGCGATCTGTCGGCGGCAACCGCCGCGTTCGAACGTGCACTAGAAATCGATCCCGAGATGCGCGAGGCCTATTACGGGCTCGGGTTCACTTTAAAGCAGCAGGCAGCTGCCACACGCAAAGCTGCAACTGTGGCCCCTGCGACGAATCAATACCAGAAGGGAGCGCAAGCCGCCTTGGCCAGGGGCGACTTGAACTCAGCCAAAGAACAATTGCTGCGGGCCCTTGCCGAGGACGAAAACGACGCCGTTCCTCACAACCTTCTTGGATACATCATGGGGCAGCAAGGAGACCCGGCCTCTGCACTACCGCACCTGGAACGCGCCGTTTCTCTGCAGCCTGAATCTGCCGACGTTCACTACAACTATGGCGCAGCCCTTTGGTATACCGGAGCGAAATCCAAGGCCATCTCTGAACTTCAGGCGAGTATTCGGCTTGACCCTTCGGCCGCTGCGAGCTACGCCCTGCTCGGGATGGCGCAACGCGAGGAGGGCGATCTAGCTGGTGCGAAAGTGAATCTTGAGCGGGCCCTCGCCCTCTCGCCGACGACGGCAGCTAGCTTCATCGATCTTGGGATAGTTTTCCTCAAGCAAGCCCAACTTCAAAGAGCCCTGGCGCAGTTTGAGGCCGGGCTCAATGCTAACTCAGCCGTTCCCACCCCCGATTGGGACGGCGCTATCTCCGCCCTTCGTGACGCCACTTCAAAAGGTCCCGACCTCCCCGAGACACACGTCTTGCTGGGTCTTCTGCTAGGCCGTAAAAGTGCCGACGGCAACGAAGTTCTGGCTGAGTTCCGTCGAGCATTGCTTTTGCGGCCGAACTATGTCGAGGCTCACATCAATATCGGCCTGGTTCTGGCTCAAAATGGCGATGACGAAAAAGCTACCGCTGAATTTCGTGAGGCAGTCCGCATTCGCCCGGATTACGCTGACGCCCATGCGAACCTCGGTGCCGTGCTCATGCTCTCAGACGTTGAAGAAGCCGTCAGTGAATTGGAGAAAGCTGTATCTCTCGATCCAGCGCTAATAAAGGCGCAGTTCAATCTTGCCGAAGCGTATGGCAACAGTCCGAGCCACGGCCGTGCGAAGCAGATCGAGCAACTGCGAAAGACCATTTCGGTCGCGCCGGACTTTGCCCGGGCACACCTTGCATTGGGCAAGGCCCTGCTGCACGACGCGAAGGTCAGCGATGCGGTCGCTGAGCTTCGCGACGCAACGCGCCTCGACCCGACGAGCGGCGAGGCGCACTACCAACTGGGCTTGGCTTTGGCTAGAAGCGGCCAGCAAGAGGAAGGTGCAGCGGAGGTTAAGAAAGGGCGAGAGCTCTCCTCCGCCGACGAGCGCGATCAGAATGCGGAACTTGATATCTCAGAAGGACGAACTGCTTTTCAAAAAGGTGAACTGCAGGAAGCGGAATCAAAGTTCCGTCATGCAATCAAACTCCAGCCCAACTCCTCCGTCGCGCAGCACCTGTTGGGCATGACAGTGGAGAAGGAAGGAAACACGGACGACGCAGTCGCCGCATATCAGAAAGCGGTGGAGTTGAATCCCGGCGATATGAGCGCCAGGCAGAGGGTGAGCCAACTGGAGCCAACCGAGGCGCCGGTGCGAGCTTCAGCTTCATCACACCCGGCCGGCAGCACGAACGAAGGCAGAAACTCTGAGGACGACGCCGCAAGGATCTCCGAATTGGAAAACTATATTCGCGAAAGTCGATATCAGGAAGTCGAACCGCTGATCGCTTCCTACGTGAAAGAGCATCCCGGTTCCTCCTGGGGCTGGTACGCTCTCGGCTACAGCCAATTCGCTCAGAAAAAGATTGGCGACTCGATCAAGTCGTTAGCACAGTCGCTGAACCTGAACATTAAGAACGCCGATGCGCACAAAATCCTAGGGCGAGACCTTATGGTGATCGGGCGTTTTGACGCTGCACAAACGGAATTTGAGCAGGCCATTCGCTACGCTCCGAAATCGAGTGAGGCCTACTACGATCTGGCCAAGCTGTACTCCCTACAGGACAATTGGCTGGCCGCCCGTAAGCAACTGGAAGAGGCGATCCGACTCGATCCGCGATATATCGAAGCCATAGATTCGCTCGGCTTTGCTCAGGAAGCGTTGGGCGATGATGGTGCGGCGCTTCAGACCTATCAAAAAGCAATCGCCCTCAATGAAGAACGCCACGGCAAATTCGTTTCGGCTCATGTGAATTTGAGTGCGTACTATAACCGCACGGGAGATCCGGCCAAAGCCCTCGATTACGCGCAGAAAGCGCTCGAACTCGATCCCAAGTCCGATTCCGCATGGTTTCAAAAAGCGCGCGCTGAAGAGCTCCAGGGACAACTTCAGACAGCCGCCGACTCCCTCAATCACGCCATCTCTCTGAACCAACGCTCTTCCTCGTATTACTACGTCCTCTCCGGAATCTATCGGCGGCTGGGCAATCTCGAGGAGAGCAAGAAGGCCCTCGAATCGTTCACCCGACTGGATCAGGAAAGCAACGAGCTCGAAAAGATGCGGCGCAACATGTCGAAGAGCAGAGCAGCGCCACACCCCGGAGGGGATCGTGAGTAGTCGCTCGCGGATCGAGTGGCTGCGCAAATCCTTCCGGGTTCTGGGTTGGTTGGGCGCTCTGATATCGACCTCAGTGGTGGCCGTCGCTCAAACCGTTCCCGAAGTGCAGTTTACCGATATCACAACCATGAGCCATATCGATTTCACTCAGGAGAATTCTGCCACTTCCAACAAATACCTGATCGAAACCATGGCCGGCGGTGTCGCCCTTTTCGACTACGACAACGACGGCCGACTAGATATCTTTTTCGCCAATGGTGCGTTGCTGTCTGACCCCATGCCAGACGGCAAGATGCCCGATAAGTCCAACAAGAAGTTCTGGAACCGGCTGTACCACCAGAATGCAGACGGCACCTTTACTGACGTTACGGAACGTGCAGGTATTAACGGACTACCCCGTGAATACTACAGTATGGGCGTAGCCGTCGGCGACTACGATAACGATGGTTTTGAAGATCTATATGTGACCGGCTACGGCGGGAACATCCTGTATCACAACAACCGCGATGGAACCTTTACCGATGTCACCGAAAAAGCCGGCGTCAAAGGTGGTGGCTGGAGCTCGAGCGCGGGGTTCTTCGATTACGACAATGACGGGAAGCTTGACTTGTTTGTGACGCGCTACATCGACTGGACGTTTAAGACGAATCGCTTCTGTGGGGAAAGACCGCCTAACGGCGTTCGTTCCTACTGCCACCCAGATAACTACGACGGCTTGACGAATATTCTCTATCACAACAATGGAGACGGCACCTTCACTGATGTTTCTCAAAAGGCCGGAATCGCCAGTCCGCATGGCAAGGGACTCGGCGTTTCATTTGCCGACTACGACGGCGATGGCTTCACCGATGTTTTTGTTGCCAACGACTCGGTGCAGTGCTTCCTCTACCATAACAATGGCAACGGTACTTTCACCGAAATCGGTCTTCTTGCCGGCGTCGGCTACAACGAGGACGGCAAGACATTCGCAGGCATGGGAATCGACTTCAGCGACTACGACAACGATGGCCTGCCCGATATCGTCGTGACCGATCTTTCCAACGAGCGTTACAAGCTTTTTCGCAATGAGGGTACTGGCACGTTTCGCGATGTGACGAACATTTCCGGCATCGGCGGCGCCACGCTCGCCTTTTCCGGCTGGAGCACGCACCTTTTCGACTATGACAACGACGGCTGGAAGGACTTATTCGTTGCGCAATCTCATGTCATGGACACAATCGAAAAAACGTCGCCCAACCTGCGCTATCTACAACCGCCGTTGTTGCTCCGCAATAACTCGGGCCATTTCGTCAGGGTCATCCCTGGAGAGGTCTTTCGGCAAGACTGGGCCGGTCGCGGCGCCGCTTTTGGCGACATCGATAATGATGGCGACACCGATCTTGTGGTAAGCAATCTTGGCCAGAAAGCCTATCTGTTGCGGAATGACGGCGGGAATCGCAGCAACTGGATTGGCATTCAGCCGGTGGGCACAAAATCCAATCGCGATGGGATCGGAGCACGCATCAAGGTCGTGTCGGCTTCCGGTCTCACCCAGTACTTTACGGTCAATACCGCGGTCGGCTATCTTTCCGCCAGTGATAAACGCGTGATCGCCGGGCTCGGGAAGGACTCGAGCGCCAAGCTAATTGAAATTCGATGGCCCTCGGGAATCGTGCAAAAATTTGAGGACGTCAAGGCGCGCCAGTATCTCAAAGCGGTCGAACCCATCCAATGATGACTCGCCGGGAGCTGATGTTCAGAATCGCAACCGCGGCGGGTTCGGCTTTGATTCTTCCCTCCCGGTTTGCCTTCTCTCAGGGCATCTCTTCTCGCGGCACGAAACCACAACCGCGCGGCAAGCCATCCGGTCGTCCATTTCTGGCCCACTTCATTGATGTCGCAAAAGAAGCTGGATTGAAAGAGCCGATCGTCTACGGTGGCCGCGAAACAAAAAACTATATCGTCGAGGTCGTTGGAGCCGGAGTTGCCTTTATTGACTACGACAATGATGGTTGGATGGATTTACTCGTGCTAAACGGCACCAAGCTCGAAGGTGATCCGCCGGGTGTCACTAATCGCCTGTACAAGAACAATCGAGATGGCTCCTTCACCGACGTGACTGCGAGAGCGGGGCTGACCCGCGCTGGTTGGGCTTCGGGCGTGACTGTGGCTGACTATGACAACGACGGTTTTGATGATCTTTTCATTACCTATTACGGCCACAACGTGCTTTATCACAATAACCGCAATGGCACCTTCTCTGATGTGACCAACAAGGCGGGGCTTTCACAGAGTGCCGTCCGCTACGGCTCGGGCTGCACCTGGGTCGATTACGACCGCGACGGGCACCTCGATCTCTTTGTGGCCAACTACCTCAGCACTACTCTCGAAAATTTGCCCAAACCCGGCACGAATCCTGACTGCACCTGGAAAGGCGTTGCGGTGAACTGCGGTCCCCGAGGCTTGCCAACAGGCTTCGTGCAGCTTTTTCATAACAACGGGAACGGCACTTTTACTGATGTCAGTAAACAGAGTGGAGTGGCGGCCGCGGCTGGTTCCTATCCCATGACATGCGTTGCAGCCGATTACGATAACGACGGCTGGCCCGACATTTACGTCGCCTGTGATTCCACTCCTAGCTGGTTGTTTCGTAATCAGCACGATGGCGCTTTTCGCGAGGAGGCTCTCGAACGCGGCGTCGCGCTCAGCGAAGATGGACTGGAGCAAGCTGGTATGGGGGTAGCAGTTGGGGATATCGACCTCGATGGCAATCTCGACATCTTCAAGACTAACTTTGCCGACGATACCAATGTGCTCTATCGCAACGATGGCAAAGGCTATTTTGACGACGTCACGATTCATTCCGGACTAGGTGCTGAAACGCGCTACGTCGGATGGGGTGCTGGAATCGTTGATCTGGACAACGATGGCTTGCCTGATCTCTTTGTGGCGACCGGAAGTGTGTATCCCGAAGTCGAGAAGAAACTGCCCGCATACCCATTCCGGACTCCCCGCCTGGTCTTTCGCAATCTGGGCGACGGAAGATTCGAGGAGTTGATCGAGGAAGCGGGCCCCGGCGTCTCAGATGTCCACGCCAGCCGTGGGTGCGCTTTCGGGGACTTCGACAATGATGGCGACATCGACATTCTCGTTTGGAACATGAACGAGCCGCCTTCCTTGCTGCGAAATGATCTTTCTGGGAAGAACCACTGGCTGAAAGTCTTGCTGATTGGAGTGCGCTGCAATCGCAGCGCGATCGGAACACGAGTGACCGCACGGTACGGCAACCGGATACAGTCGCGGGAGGTAAGCGCTCAATCCAGTTTCTACTCTGTGAACGACAAGCGCTTGCATTTCGGGCTGGGAAATGAAACCGTAGCCCACCTCAGCATTCGCTGGACAAACGGCGGCACCGAGACCGTTCCAAATGTTGCGGCCGACCAACTCGTGGTCGTTCGCGAGGGGGCCGGGATCATTCATAAGCGAGAGCTCTAGAACGGACGCGTCCATCGTCCCCTCGAAAGCCGTTATTCGTCGCAGCGGGAAAACGATTGCTCATTCCTCGAGAAGGCCCAACGGCGCAATGTCGAAGTGTTGGATGCCTCCCAGACCGTGCCGCCAAGCGGAGCAATCCAAATTCGATAGCCGATTTTTTCCCAGCGAGAAAATGCTTTTTGCAATTGGTGGGGCAGGCCCTGGATGGAAAACCGGCTTTAGATTTCTCGATTATTTTCATACGCTTGCAGCGGCATGGAGGCTTTCATCGAGTGTCTGAAAAAACCGGGCTGACTTCGCGTCGCCTCGCGGCAACAGCGCACTTTTCCTTGCTAGTACAAAAGAATTAGCTTGACAAAGTGATGGGGTTAGCAGTAAAAAATGCCCCGACTGAGTAAAGGTTTCCTCGACGTCCACGTTTGGGGTCCGTGAATTTCAAGTGGGAGGCGCGAGATGAAACGCCGGTTCTGCCTGGGGCTTTTTCTGCTGTTTGCGCTCCTTTCGTTTAGCACTCAAAGAACATTTGGTCAGTTTGCCGATCGAGCTGTCATCACTGGCATGGTGGCCGATTCCAGCGGCGCGGCCGTTCCCGACGCCCGGGTCACCATCACCAACCAGGAGACAGGTGTCCAAACGGTCGTGGGCACGAACAGTGCCGGCAACTACACCACACCACCCTTGATTCTGGGCACCTATCGAGTCGAGGTGTCGAAAACGGGTTTTAAGGGGTTCTTCCACGAGGGAATCACACTGACCGGCGGCGTCAATTATCGCCAGGACGTTAAGCTGGAAGTCGGCCAGGTCACTGAGACCGTTGAAGTGAAAGCCGGCAGCGAGCAGATCAATACCGAGAACCCGACGGTTGCCCATACGCTCGACCAGATCTACTACAAGGAACTCCCGGCGGTCATGGGTGCTGATATCCGTCTGGCCGAATCACTGCTGCAGTTGCAGCCCGGCTACGTTCCCGTGCAGCCCAACGGCGATGCGATCTTCCGCGGCAGCCAATTTCAGTCGCGAATGAATGGCGGCCAAGTATTGGCCACGGAAAATTGGTTCGATGGCGCGGCATTCGGTTATGCAGAAGGCCATCAGCAGACTCAGGAAAGTTCGCTTCCCTATCCGTCAGTGCAGGAAATGACGGTCGTCCAGAATACGTTCTCAGCACAATATGGACATACCAGCGGCGGGTTCATCACCTACGCAACGAAGTCGGGGACCAACAAATATCATGGGAACCTCTATGACTTCTACACGAACAACCACTTGGACGCTGCGAATTACTTCGTAGGCCCACAACTTACGGCTCAAGGACTGGACTCCACCTTGCCGCTTGGTCAAAACAACTGGGGCTTTGCAGTCGGCGGTCCGATTCCGAAAGTGAAAAAAACGTTCTGGTTCTTTAATCTGGACGGCCTCGACTACCACAGCACCGTGAACACCGGCTTCGTAAACATCATGGCGAGTCCGCTACAGAGGCAGGGGAATTTTACCGAGTTGCTGGATACAAGTACCGTGGTTGGAACGGACGCGCTCAACCGGCCGATGTATCAGGGTGAGGTCTACAATCCGGCCACAACACGACTGGTCGGCGGCATTCCGGTGCGCGATGGTTACGGCTTCAACCCCGTCAGTGGATTGCCGATTCCCGGGCAAGCGAACATCATCCCAGGCAGTGACCCTTTGCGAAGCGCGATGGCAGGCGCAGTGATTCCCAACATTCCTACACTTGATCGCAACACGATTTTCCAAAACGGAGGAATGCTCCCGAATGGTTTTGGTGGAAACTCCGACGACAACAACAAAATCAACGTAAGGACCTGGTTGCTGCGAGTCGATCACACGTTCAACGACAAGTTCTCGATTTCCAACACCTACTACGAGAATATTCGCCCCCGCATCGCCCACTGTGGCGGTCCGGGCGGGTGCAACACCGCAAACAACGGCGAAACCGACTCGGCCGCAAACGACACCTACATTGGCCAAGGTTTCTACCAACGCATTACCAACCACTTCGACCATATCCAGATGAACTGGATCATCAAACCGAACCTGTTCAATCACATGACGATAGCGTATGACCGCTGGATGATGCTTGGCCATCAGTTATCAGGTGGGGTGGGATGGAACCAGAAGCTCGGACTTGGTCTCCCTGATCAGCCGGTTTTCGATAACGCAGGCTTCCCGCAACTGAATTTCAACGGGCGCTACGGCTACACACACTTTGGCACTCCCTGGGCGAGCGGTGGAGCCGACATCAACAACCGGTACCAGTTTCTCGATGATGTCGCCTGGACAACCGGAAAGCACACCATTAAGGCTGGCATGGAATTCCGGTACATGACGTTCCCGCAAACAGGGTGGGCGGTTAATACCGGAGGAAACTTCAACTTTAACGATAATGAGACTGCGGGGTACGATTCGACCGGCAAACTCATGAATGCCGGGAATGGAACCGGAAACGAATTCGCCTCATTCATCCTGGGCCAGGTAGACAGCGCCAATTTCTCTGTGCCATTCAAGTACATGCCCAGGATGAAATACGGGTCTTTCTGGGGCAACGACGACTTCAAGCTGATGAAAAATCTGAATATCACGCTTGGGTTGCGTGTCGACATACAAGGGGGTCTAGCCGAGGAATACGGTCGGTTCTCCTCATTCGATCCTAACGCGCCGAACCCAATTGGAGTCCCGGGCGCGACGATCTTCCACAACTCGAAAGCCAATGGAAACACTAGTTGGAATGTGGGACCGCGAATCGGCTTCGCCTACTCCCTGAATCCGAAAACCGTCATTCGCGGCGGCTACGGAATGTATTACGCGGGCGTCCAGGCGGATTCATGGGACCCATATCCGGTGGACGGCTATCAGACCAATCCGGTTGCGCCTAACGTTACGAATGGGCTATCGCCGGCATTCTACTTCCAAGGTACCGGAACGTGTCCGGCGACTCTCACGCAGTTGCCCGGCACAACCATTCCCTGCACTTGGCCGACAGGCTCAATTCTGCTTCCGCCGCAGCTAAATGCCGATGTCTCGAATGGTGGCAATCCCGTTGGGGTAGATCCGAGGACGTATACCATGCCCCGCTACCAGAACTGGTCAGTGTCGTTGCAGCGCCAGCTAGGCCAGAATATGGCGATCGACCTCGCATACGTGGGCAATCACGGAACGCGATTGATCGACAGCCGAAGCTCGGGTGGTGTGTACGACAATATGAACAATGCCAGCGTGCTGGATCTGGGAGCTACCGTCCTTAACTCGACCTTCAAAGACGGCGTGTGCCAAGGGAATTGTGGCGGGGTTGCGGCGCCCTATCCCACATTCACGGGCGATGTGGCGCAGGCACTTCGTCCTTGGCCACAATATCAAACCATCGCCTGGCGAATGCTCCCATTCGGACACAGTCGCTACGACGCTCTTCAGGCTTCATTCGAGCGGCGCATGAGCGCAGGGCTACAAGTGAAAGTGGCCTACACTTACTCGCATCTGATGAACAACGGCGCGGAGTTTGGCCTGGGCAATGGCACGTACCTGCCGGTGCAGAACCCCAATGACATGCGCAATTTGTATACCGTCAGCCAGGATGATGTTCCCAACATCTTCTCGGTAGGATGGATCTACAAGTTGCCGTTCGGCAAGGGAAGACCTTTGCTGAGCAACGCGTCGGGCGTCCTCAACAAGATTGTTGGCGATTGGCAGATCTCGGGCATTCAGAGTTATTCCTCCGGGAGACCGCTTTCGATTACTATGCCGAACGATCTTGGAGGGTTCCTATTCAACAATGCGAAGTTCCCGAATAAGGTCGGCAGTGGTCGTGCCAGTGGAAACGGAGTTTCCACTTCCTACCTGAACACCTCGGGATGGGCGGATCCCGAGGCAGGGACTCCAGGTTCGTTGCTGTTTGGCAACGCTCCAAGGTTTGACACAAACGTTCGCGGATACCCGTACTACAACGAGGATTTCGCAATCCAAAAGGATACCTTCTTCGGCGAAGGCAAGTATGTTCGATTCGAGGCCGATGCCGGGAACGTCTTTAACCGCGTGTATTTCTGCCCTGTCGGGCAGGTTTGGGGAACTGGCGGCTTTGGGAATACCAGCAGCCAGTGCAACATCCCAAGGCGACTACAATTAGCATTGCAGGTGTTCTTCTAAGTACTCTGGGAATCGAAAGGGGATGGCCGCCATGGCCATCCCTTTCTTTATCGCCATCCGATTTACGACTTGCCCAGCTTGTCGCGGCGCAAGATCCCGTGTCCTTCCTGCAGCACTAGCAGTTGATTGGCGTCTACGTTTTTAGACGACTCCACCAGCCCTAGGGGCCATCTCACTTCAACCAAGTCCACTACCTTCGCTGAACCCAGACCGAAGTGCAGGCGCAGATCGTTCTGCGAGACATAGCTTGATCCACTCATTACCTCGTTGATCTGGGAATGCTTTCCGGTTACGACGCGGACGCGGGCGCCGATTCCGCTGCGATTCGACTTCGTGCCAATGCACTTTACCTTGAGCCAGCTATTTTTCGCAGGAGAGTCGTTGCGAAGCAGCGACGGTGTCTCGTTCATGTTGATCACCACAATGTCCACATCGCCATCGTTGTCGAAGTCGCCGAATGCCGTTCCTCGGCTCGGGCGAGGTTCATTGAGAACGGGACTGCTGTTCGTGGTGACATCGGCAAAGTGGCCATTCCCCAAGTTGCGGTAGAGAATTTTCCGCTGTTTGAATGTGAAATGCAGCTTCTTGGTGTCCACTTCGGGGAATACGTGGCCACTCGAAATGAATATGTCGGGCCACCCGTCGTTGTCGAAATCGAACAGTCCCACTCCCCAACTGAGATATTTCGTATTGATTCCCAGACCAGCCTGCAAGACAGCATCGTAGAAAGTTCCATCTCCATTGTTGTGATAGAGGTTCGCGGTCTGATCGGCATAGTTGGTTTTCACGATGTCGAGCCAGCCATCGCAGTCATAATCGCCGACGGCCACTCCCATCCCGCCCTGCATGCCGCCACTTTCGTTGACGGCACACCCGATTTCGCGGCCGATCTCTTCAAAGGTCCCATCGCCTTTATTGTGATAGAACCGGCTTGGGACCGAATCGCACGCCACATAAATATCGGGCCAGCCATCGTTGTCGAAATCGGCGGCCGCAACCCCCAAGCCATAAGAGCCTGTAGGGATCCAATGATCGCTCACAAAGGATGGCTCCGACGGCCCCCGCGGAACCGCAATGCCCGACTGTACAGACACGTCCTCGAAGGTTCCGTCCCCGCGATTGCGATAGAGGATGTTTGTCCCGCCGCCCATACCCTGAGGTCCGCAACCGACCGAGAGGTCCCAATAACGGCAATAGGCGTTGCTGCCTGCCACAGGCATCGTCTTCAAATCGAAATTGACATAATTGGCGACAAACAGGTCGAGATGACCATCCCGGTTATAGTCGACAAAACAGCACCCAGTGTTCCAGCGGGGATGCGGATCCTTCTGAACCAGACCGGCTTTCTCCGTGACATCGGTGAAGGTTCCGTCTCCGTTGTTGTGATAAAGAACGATGCCGCCCCAGTATGTGACGACAAGATCATCGAAGCCGTCATTGTCGTAATCTCCGATGCAGCAGCCGAATCCCCATCCTGAACGGGTCAGGCCCGCCTTCGTCGTAACGTCAGTAAACGTTCCGTCGTGATTGTTGTGAAACAGATAATTCGTCGGAGGGTGGGATTCCGAGATTCCTTGCAAGCGCGTTCCATTCACCATAAAAATGTCGAGCCACCCGTCGTTGTCGTAATCAAACAAGGCGACCCCGCAGCCATTTTCCTCGAGTATGTACTGCTTCCTCTCCACTCCACCGCCGATGTTGACTGCAGCGGCCAAACCCGCTTCCTTCGTAATGTCTTTGAACGAAAAGCCTGCAACGGCAGAGGTGTTCGCAGCTTTCGCCTTCGAGGCAGTTCCCGGCTTTTGCAGAAAGGTAAATCCTGGAAGCACTGAAGAGAATGGCAGGACCAAGCCGGACCGTCCCATGACACTCAGAAATTGACGACGCGAAAGGGCACGCAAACGCTTATCGAAGTTTCGCGGGGCGAAGAAGGTTCCGCTCATGTGCCCTCAGTCCGGCAGCAGCAGTCGCAGGTGGAGATCCCGTTGGGCAGTCTGTTCTGTTTCGAGCCGGCGGGACTCTGCGAATTGCGTCTCGGATTCGGCGGATTTCCCCATACGACGGAGCACCACACCTAGCTGATAATGCGCCTGTGCCGAGTTGGGATCGAGAGACACAGCTTGCTCAAGATTCCGTTGGGCTTCCTCATATTGATGTTGCCGGACAAGAATGCCTCCTAGTTTTACATACGACGGCGCGTGCTGCGGATTGCTTTTCAGCAGGTTCTGGAAGGTTGGGATGGCGCGGTCGTCGTCACCCATGGCGTCATAAGTCAGTGCCAGATAATAAGCGGCAGCAATCTGGCCGGGCTGGGTCGCCAGACTCCGCTTCAGCAACGACTCCGCTTCGGTGAATTTGCTCTCCAGGTAGTAGACGGCGCCAATCGCGTACATCAACGTGGCATCTTGGGGATGCTTCTTCAATAGTTGTTGGAACAGGTGCAGAGCATCCGGCAACTGTTCCTTGCCTACATACGCCGATCCCAGAGCATAGACGTAGGCATCGTTGTCCGGTCTCAACTGGACGGCTTTGCTCAGGGCAGGCAGAGCATCGTCGAGCAGATTTCTTTCCAGACATACCCTGCCGAATTCGAACAGGATCTCGGGATCCTGGGGCGCCAGCTGTTTGGCTTTTACAAGGTAGGAGAGCGCTTTTTCACTATCACCCTGATGTTCTGCAATCTGCCCTAGCATCTGGTAACAGGCGGTGCAGTCCGGCTTCTGAGACAATGCCCGTTTGGTGTTATTCTCGGCATGATCAGGCAATCCCAGCGCCAGAAAAGCATTCGCGAGCCTAACAGTGGTGTCGGTTCGGGCAGGGCTTTGCAGCCGCTTCTCCTGATCCTCCAACACTGCAGTCGCTTCGGACTTCATGCCGCAGACCAGGAGCGTGGTGGCGAAATCTAGGGCAGATTCGTCGCTCGGCTCCGGCAACTTCTGCCAATAGGCAATGATATCCTCCAACTCCTTTTTCTTGCCGAGCGCAGCGTAGTCCGAGGCGAGAACAACCAGGCCTTCGTCGGACGCAAGCAACTGCCGCAGGATCGGAGTGGTCAGATCCAGGGACTGCTGGAAATTGTGGCGGGCAGCTTCCAGCTTGAACAGGTCAAAGCGAGCGTTGAAATTGCCCGGATCCAGTGTCAGCACTTGACGAAAGGATTTGGCGGCAAGATCCGGCTGATTGCTGAACGCGTAGGCGTTCCCTAAGGTTGTGAGTGCCCCGATCATTTTCGGATTTAGAGCAAGAGCCTGCGTCAAGAATTTGATGCTCTCCTCGATTTTTCCCTCCTGCAAGCGAATGGTGCCAAGCAGAGCCAACGCTAGCGGACGCGTGGAAGGAATCTGCAGTGCTTTTCGGGCCTCGGCCTCGGCATGCTGGTTGTCCCCATTGTTCAACAGCTGAGCCGCCGTCTCAATGTGGCTGGTTTGAGCGGAAGCGGCCATGGCGAAGACAACAGCCAACCAGAACGCCCAACCGATGTATCGAGCCCGCATGAAATTGAGCCGCCATGCCGAACGAAAGCGTCGTAGAACTGCCGTCCTTTATAGCACCGCGAAGGTACTCAGGCAATGCGCAAACCTGCGAGAATACGGCCGATTCTATCTTGTGACTACGCCGCGCAAGGTGTAGATTCAGCGAAAGGCAAATACTCCAACGGTTGCTGTTCGAGGGCTGACGCAGTCTCATGATCCAGGGAAAAAGTGGGCTTGGGGGCACCCGTCGTGACTTTCTCAAGAGTTTGGGAGCTGCGACAGCGGCATCTGCATGGTCTAGTTTCCCGCGGCTTTGGCCCACCTCTTCAACAGGTGAGGTTCCGTTTGAACTTGTCCCGCCAGAAGTCAGCGGAATCAGCTGGGTTCACCGCAATGGACGCTCCCCTGAGACATTCTCCCCGGAGTCCGTTGGTGGCGGCTGTGGGTTTATCGATTACGACAATGACGGCTGGATGGACATTTACCTGGTCAACAGCGGCAAGTGCGATTTTTTTAACCCGAATCCTCCGCTGCGCAACGCTCTTTATCACAACAATCGCGACGGAACGTTCACCGATGTAACCGAGAAGGCTGGCGTGCCAGGAGGCGGTTATGGGATGGGCATCGCGGTGGGTGATTACGACGACGACGGCTTTTCCGATATGCTCGTCACGCAGTACAACGGTGTCATTCTTTACCACAACAATGGGAACGGCACGTTTACTGACATCACTCGCAAGGCTGGGCTTCCTACGACTGGATGGTCAACGAGCGCTGTGTGGTTCGATTACGACAATGACGGCAAGCTAGACCTTTTTATCTGCAGGTTCGTCGACTTCGACAAGTCCAAAAACAAGTTCTGCGGCGACCCGCGAACCGGCCTGCGCTATTACTGCATTCCTCGCGTTTACGATCCTATGCCGAGTTGGCTCTTTCACAACAACGGCGACGGTACTTTCACGGATGTGAGCCAAGAGTCAGGGATCACGAAGACGCTCGGCAAGGCATGGGGAGTGGTCGCCTGCGACGTAAACAATGACGGCCGCATAGATCTTTTTGTGGGGAACGACACCGTCGCGAATTTCCTTTTCCTCAACCGGGGCAATGGCAAGTTCGAGGAGGCCGCTCTGCAGTCAAATGTCGGTTACAGCGCCGAAGGCAAGGCGCGTTCAGGTATGGGCGTGGATGCGGCCGACTATGACCAGGACGGCTGGATCGACCTGTTCGTTACAAATACCGACCATGAGGAATATTCGCTTTACCACAACAACCACGATGAAACCTTCGACGACATGGCCATTCCTTACGGTATAACTCGTGTGACCCGCTTGATGAGCGGATGGGGAGTGAAATACTTTGATTACGACAACGACGGCGATCTCGATTTCCTCGTTGCTAATGGACATCCTGACGACAAAATCGAAGAACACTCGAGTGAGGTGAAGTATTGCGAGCCCATGCTGCTGTTCCACGGGAGCCGGAAGCGATTTGAGAACGTCTCAGCTTCCAGCGGGCCGGTGTTTACCAAGCCCTATGCTGCGCGCGGCTTGGCGATTGGAGACTTCAACAATGATGGCGCACTAGACATTCTTGTTGGCGTAAACAACGGCGCGCCGTTACTGATCAAGAATAATGTGGGACGACACAATCATTGGCTCGGACTGAAACTGGTGGCAAAGCAGTCTAATCCTGATGCCATCGGAGCTGTGATCACCTGGCAGGCGGGAGACTTGAAACGATCAATGTTCAAAACAGGCGGCGGCAGCTATCTAGCCTCTCATGATCCGCGTGTCGTACTCGGGATCGGCTCTCGTCCAAAGATCGACTGGGTAGAAATCAAATGGCCCATGCCCAGCGGGAGGATGGAACGATTCACCAATCTCCCCATTGACGAATACAAAACCGTAGTGGAAGGCACCGGCGCAAAAGTCTAGTTGGACAAAGAGGGCAACACTCCTTCTGAACGTCACCCGCTTCGAATCTGTCTAAGCTCCCCACTGGATCACAGTGTATGACCTTGCCGGAACTTCGAACCTGGTGCGACCGTTTGCAGTCGAAGGTTTGTCGAAGCCTTGTGGTTTTACGCGCTCGGGTGCATCGAAGCCATTTACCGCCTTCAGATCGTTTCCAGTCAAGACCTGTGAAGCTAGCACGCGGCTCTGCGGTTGATCCTCCCAGACCACTTCGACGGCGTGAGCTTTCGTCAGATCGCGGTTGAGTACGAAGAGTGAAGTCTTGCCATCTTCGGTTGTCGCAGCCGCATCCACGTAAGCCACGGCATCCAGGCCCTTCACGTCGTAGGTTGGCGACTCGACCACCACGTTCAGCACATTCCCACGCGCATATTGCAAAGCCCAGGCGTACGGATAATAGATTGTCTGGCGGAAGAGCCCGTTTTCATTGGTCATGATCGGGGCGATTACATTAATCAGTTGCGCCAGGCATGCGACTTTCACACGATCCGCGTTTCGCATCAGCGTGTTGAGCATTCCGCCCACCAGCAGAGCGTCCTCAAGGTTGTAGATCTCTTCGAGGAGGTGTGGTGCCTCTTTCCGGTGCCCGTCGGCCGCATCGCCGCCGCGCGCCCGATACCAGACATTCCATTCATCGAACGAGAGCCAGAGTTTCTTGGGCGACTTCTTGCGCCCACGCACCAGGTCGCAGACTGCCAGCGTCTCGGCAATCTGACGATCCATCGTCAAGTTCATGGCCAGATACTTTGCGCTGTCTCCACCTGTTTCTCCGTTGTTACCTAAATACCGATGCAGGGAAAGCCCTTCCACGTTTTCATAACAATGCTCGAGGACTTCACGGTCCCACTCCAGATAAGTGGGCATAAACGGACCGCTTGATCCGCACGCGATCAACTGCAGCGACGGATCCTGAGCGACGTATCGCATCTGGCGTGCTGTGTCCTGCGCCTTCATGCCGTACTCTGTAGCCGTCATGTGCCCAATCTGCCACGGCCCATCCATTTCATTTCCCAGGCACCAGTTCTTCACGTTGTAGGGCTCGGCATAGCCGTGCTTACGTCGTAAGTCGCTCCACTGCGTCCCTTTGTCCACGTTGCAGTACTCGAGTAGTGCCGCGGCTTGTTCCGGCGTTCCGGTTCCGAGATTAAGGCCCATGAGGGGCGACGTTCCGACCGCCTTGCACCACTGCATGTACTCGTTGGTCCCAAATTGATTCGTATTAATGGTGTCCCAGGCTTTATCGAGCACTCGTGGCCGATCCTGCTTCGGCCCAACGCCGTCGAGCCAGTTGTAGCCAGAGACAAAGTTGCCGCCCGGATATCGAATGATCGGAACGCCCAGAGTGCGCACTTCCTGCATCACGTCCCTGCGGAAGCCGTTCGAGTCCGACAACTTCGACCCCGGATCGTAGACCCCCTCATAAATTGCGCGGCCCAATTGCTCCAGGAAGGAGCCGAATAAGTTTCGGTCCAGAGGAGAGATGCTACGGCGGCCATCTATTAATATGCGGACGGTTTGATCGGCGGTTGACGATGCCTGCGCCGAGACAAAGCGCCCGAAGAAAGGGCTGGAAGACAGAGCTACAGCGGCGGTAGAAGCCTGTTGCAAGAATTGGCGTCTCGACGGCATTGCTTTTATCCTCCAGGTTAGCCAGTCCACACAGAGTTCGACCGGCATTTGACGATTTCCAGTAAACGATTACTCGAAACCGCATCAATATACGACTTGGCGCGCTCAGGGGCAAGTGGAAAGCTGGACAGTGGAAAGCTGGCAGCCTGAACTCTCTGGTTGCGTTTTAACGCCGCCGGTTTGTGGACCTGTTTGTAACGGTCCTAATCGACCTCTGAGCCCGGGCCCTTTGGCTTTCCCCGGCCCGTTAACTCCCGAATCAGTTTGACTTCGGCATCGCGGTAAGGTTTCCCGTCCGGGTGAAGCACTTGGCTGATCGAGAATGTAAGGATGCCGCCGCGAATCCCACGGATAGTAGGTCTGGGTCTTCCCGGCGATGAATCCCGGATCGGCATCGCGAATCTTGCGCGGATGCAGCGACGTGCTGTGCGTGCTGATCGCTGATCTCGTCGAGGGGTTGAGAAGCCCGCTCGCATTTGCATCACCATGCTGGCTCCATCGGTGTAATACTCAGCCGTTTAAGGCTTGGCCGCGTGCTTCGTTTCAACGCACGGGACGAAATCGTTTTCGAAAAACTCGGCCACTGAGGGTGAGGGCGTCTTCTCGCGGATGCCAACCAGGCCATTCGCCAGAGCCGTTCGATGGGCCGATTCTATAGTGCGCGCCGTATTGGCATTCCTTTGCTTCGTAACCCCAAGCGCCCTCGGACCCGCATATTCCAGAATCCAAAGTTAGACGGCCGGTCCGGGGGAGGACAGTCGACGTGGTCCATGTCCATGAGGGTCTGTCGACGCATCGACGGCAGACTTCAGTTCAGCGCTGATCCTCTCAGTTTCGCCTCCACCGCATAATCCACACCACCCATCCTAGTCCCAGCGCGAACGCCATGGCCGAGATCATCCAGCAAATCCGAACACTATCCGGCATATATCGGAACACTACCCGGTGTTGCCCTACCGGTACGACAACGCCACGTATCGCGTGATTCACGACCAGGATCGGCATCAGTTTGCCATCGATCTGCGCCTGCCATCCTTTGTCCCACAAATCCGCCAGGACAACCATGCCCGCTGTGTCCATGCTCGCCTCGAGCAAAACGCGTCCGGGAAATTCCTCCACTATCTTCGTGGTGCCGCGGGACACCGCAGGCAAGTCCAGATGCTCGGTCACATAGGACACCCGCCCAGGGTCGAATGTCACCGCTCGCAATCGGTCCATCAACGGCTGCCCCTCGTCCACCGCTTCGACTGACTGAGGCACGAACGCTCGCGCCATTGCGAGTTCGTTTTCTACTACCGTATAGCCATCAGCCCGGATAATGGTCTTGACTTGGTCCGACAAATCCTGGCAAAAAATCAGGTACCGCACGTTCAGCAAGCTCAACACCGGCGAAACGCGCAGCGCCCCGTCCTTCGTCCAACTAGCCCATGGGATGAACGCCTGCGTCCGCGCGTAAGCAGGCGATGATGTCCCCGGCTGGCGCGCGAACTCCAGCACATCCAACAATCGCTTGGGATCCACGGCATCATAGCCACGAATATCCGGCAATCCGAACATCAAGTTGAGTGCTGGCGGCAAACATGACACCCCCAAAATCCGCCCGGAGGGTCGCTGCTTCAATTCCTCCAACGCCGGGATCGGCGGATAGTACAGCGCTGGATCGCACTGCGGGTTCACGTTGTAGGCGTACAGCAGCAACTCCGCCATCATCAAGCTGCCCGCGATTGCCACCATCCAGCCTCGCCTCAGCGTTCCCGCGTACAGGATTGCCCATCCCCCAACGGTTAGCGCCGCCAGCCCTGCTCCGATTCCATAGTTGACCGTGAAGTATTCTCGCGCCATTGCAAAAGCCAGACGGACGGGAATTCCCATGTACGTTGCGTTCGCAGATGTGTCAGGCATGCTCAATTCCACAGGCAGGTGGCCCATGCGATAGAGACACCATGCGCACAGTCCCGCCGCTAGCAGCGCCGGAACCGCGAACCAGTGCCGCGGCTTCACCATTCCCTTTATGATTGCGTCGATCCCGGTCACCGCGAGCACAGTTAGCGCGAACCCGGTTAACATCGTCCACCGGTTATAGGAGAGTATGTTGGCGCCTGGTAGCCGCATGAGCTGTACCAACCCAGGGAAGTCCAGAACCCACCCCAACGACAGCACCATCCATCCCAACCACCAGAAGCTCCTGCCTTTCAGACTACGATGGCAGAACGCCAGCGGCGCCAGAAGCAACGTCGCCATCAGTCCCGCATATCCCGCAGCGGAACTCTCGAGTTGGTTCCCTTCAACAATCCGCATGGAGCCCTTTTGGGTCGAACCATATAGATTGGGCAGCACGATTTGGGGCAGTGCCGCAAGTCCAACCGGCGGCCGCTCTTCCTCCCCGGCGGCGCGCCTGCTGAAACGCTCTCCGGTGCGCGAATACTCAACCAGTGGCACGATGTAGGGCGCGGCAATGCAAAGCCCCAATCCCCAACCCAAGGTAAGGGCTGCAATCGCCGGAATTGCGCCTCGTCTCCAGTTCGTCCATCCGTAGACTTCGACCAGCCGACCGGTCGCATACAGGCCCGAGCTCAGCAATACCAGTGCCGCCACGTCAAGTTGCCCACTCAGCGCTGCTGCCGCCGAAAAGATCCCTAACAGGATGGGGCCAAAACCTCTCGCCTCTTCGATCGTGTAATCCACCGCCAGCAGAATCCACGGCAGCCACGCGACTACCCAGGTCAGGCCGAACCCTTGCCATTGCACGAAACCGCCAGTAATCGGGTAGCACCAAGCCCCAATCGTCGCCGCCCAGAACCCGGCAGCTAATGCCCGCCTGAAAAACAGGAATGCTCCAACCCCTGCGAGAACCGACTTAATCAGCTGAATGTATGCCAGCGTTGTTGGTGAGGGCCAGCCACAGAAGATCAGGAAAAACGGAGAGTACTTCGGGAAGGCGACGAATGGAACTCCTGCGAAGCTCTGCGGATTCCATAGCGGTATCCGCCCCGCGCGCATCTCCTTCGCCGCATATTCCATGGTCGGCATTCCTAACAGCACCGGGTCTGACAATATGAAGTTGTGCGGACCTGGCCTGGCGCCATTTGCGGAGGCCGGCATGTTCCACCCGTTTCCAGCAAGGATATCTAGCGGTAATAAAACCTTACTTCCCGTCAACGAGGGACCATAAAGCAGGATCTGCGGCAATACCAACCCCAACAGCAAGAGCGTGACGCGCTGCCATCGCGCACTGGGAGCCTCTACCGCCACCTCAATCCCAACTAACCGTTGCACTTGCTCTTTCACTCGTTTCGCCATAATTGTCAAACTGTCCGAGGCGTCGATAAGGTGCCCGGCGGCCGGGTATGCCCTCTCCGCAGATCAGGACCGCGAAAAGAGCCCGTCACCAAAGTTTTTCATTAGAATGTTTTTTCTGAACTCGTCGCAGTCAAGACATCATAAGCGCAACCGCTACGAGTACAAACAGTCATTCCGGGTTCACCCCAGCAGCCCGTGGTGCAAGTGCGGTTCTTATCGTCCAACAAGGTCGTCGTCACCCACTGTGTGACAAGCCAAGCCGCCTGCGAGTACGAGGACGAGCGCACATATTGATGTCCATCCTCGGCGATGTCATCTTCGGCACCGGGCAGCAACAAAAGATCATGCCGCTCAGGCGACGATTGTTTCCGCTCGTTGCATCCTTTCCCAGGTGCGGGCCAACCTCCTAGCAAAGCTGGCGAATATGCGGTGGTTTTAACCCCAACGCCATCCGCACGGCGGGCGAGTCATGACAGAGATTGTAAGAGCGATATATCACACCGAGAACGGTGCCTGGCTATGCTACCTTGCCTTGCATGAAAGGTAAGGAGGCTCTAATCTCCGAACTTCGACGCCGCTGAAAATCCCCGGACCCACAGCCCAGCATGTTTATTGAGTTCACTCACAAACGCCTGAGTGAGATCGTGCAATGGATCTTCCAAGTGCTCGGCGTACTTGCGTCGATGATGGTTATGGACTTCGTCCCAAAACAGGTCGGTGACCTTCTCCGCGCCTTCTGAGAAACGAGCCGACAATCGGAACATTGCTAACGGCTGCCTTCGCAACCTCCCCGGTCACCTTCCGCCCGAAGGTCTCCTCAGCCTCCTGACGATCTTGACGAAACTTGCGGAGGGTCTCTTTATAAATCTCTAGCGCTTTTTCGAACGCGCCTTTCAATTCGAGGCGCTTCGCGAAGGCCTGCATGACTTCTACAGGAGTGGGATGCCTTTCGTTCGCATAAGCAAACAAGGCAGATGCGTGGTCTTCATTGGCTCCATTACGCGCTCGCGGACGCGGCCCGCGAGCACATTGGTTCATCCTGCGTTCCTGCAGACACGAGCCGGTTCCAAAGCAGGATGGATGGAGCAACCGTGGCGACAACCATCGCCCAAGGGACCACGGGCGAACTCCAGAAAAACCTGGTGGTGAAGCTGAGCAACGCGAGCCAGATCAACGTCACAAATGTGCCAAACAGAAAGGCCGTCCGACGAGCGCCGCCGCGGAATGGCAGCGAATATGAACACAGCGCCTGCACCATCAGAGAAAACGGAAACGCGACCACCAAATCGATGAAGTAGTGTTCCCCTGACCCCAGCGTAGCCATCGCCGTCAAAACCACGAACAACAAGGCTATCGCTCGCACCCACCGCGCCAGTCCTTTGGAATTCCACCACACGAGCAGCACCCAGGCCATGTGCAAAGAAGGCATGGCGTTGCGCGCGCCCTTGAGGAGGATTGGCACTACGTTCATCTCCATCGCTTCCGCAATGGAGGGCGGATGCCACGGAAACGCCGCCCCAAAAACATGTACTGGACCGCAAGCCGGCAGCATGTTGTAGAACAGAACTCCCAGCGGCCCGGTAACCAGAAATGCCAACATAACCGCCAGGGCGTTCTCTCTTTTTCGGCGCAGTTGTGCAGCGTAGACCAGCGCCAGTGGCAGCGGGAGTGCCATATAAATAACGAGGCACACAAAGCGCACCCAGGGCCACGTCCAGAAAAGCTGCCCCATCAGAAAACTGAACTGCACCCGCAAGCTGCAATCGAACGAGTACAAGAACACGTCAAAGGTCTTGGGATGAAGGGTCTCGGTGAGATTGAGTAATGTGCTCGCCATGTATTCCGAACCGACAAAAAGAACCGCCGGCAGAAATCCATAAAGACACCGCTTGCGCTCGTCCCCGTCGGCCCAAATCGTGTGCGTACCCAGGACTGCCAAAGCGGCTATGCCCACAAACGAAAACCCGGCCATGAAGATCGGATTGAAAGCCATCACGCGAAAGTCGAGCACCGCTAGAGAGAGTCCGCCCGCCAGAACCCAAAGCAGATCAAGCCAGGAGCGCCGGATCATCCCCAGAACGATCCAGGCGCTGGCTAGCGCCAGAGAAAGGAACGCCGAGACCATCGCATCGTTATAGAAATCCCGGTTGAGTGAGAGGGCCAGGATCACAGCATAGAGCAGCACCGTCAGGCCGACCTTGAGGGCGCGGTTGCGATCGATCGTGTTGTCTGTCGATGGGTTCGAGCTTTTGCGCACGAGAGTTCTGCGAGCTCATCGGACAAACCGCTCGCACTCAAAAGTCTAGGTGGTCGGAGAAGGGGAAGCAACACGGTCAGCCGCGGCTCCGGTTACAAAAGTAATTTTGTAACCGCAGGAACGAGAGCCGAGTTCGGCTAACTTCCAAGGTTGCGCTTCTTCTTGGTCAGCGCCCGGGCAACCGCGTTCGTTGTACATGGGGTATGGCAACGATTCGCGACAAACCGCTGTCCACGAAACCGCGTATCCCCGGCTAAAAAGCAACGTCACCCGACGAGAATTGGACGACCTGTACACGCCTACTGAAGCGGAAGTGGAGTTGGCCGGTCGCGTTTCGAAAGGCCCTTCTGCAAGAGTCCCCTCCTTGATTTTATGGAAGACGTTGCAGCGCCTTGGCTACTTCACTGCGCTCAGTGAGGTGCCTCGCTGCATCGTCGATCACATCGCAAACGACCAGGGAATCAGGGAATGATGTTCGTCCCTGACAACATGGAAGAGTACGACGAGTCCGGAACACGGCGGCGCCATGTGCCGATTATTCGCAAATATCTTCGCGTAAAACCTTCAACGAGAGTGGCCAGGCATTGCTGTCAACAACGATCCGGCGGGCTTGAGACAGAATGGAGGATCTGGCCGACATCATCAATATCGCCATAAAAGAGTTGATTCGGCGCAGCTTCGAGCTGCCCGGATTCACGAGTCTTACTAAGGAAGCGCTGCGCGGACGAGCGCAAGTGAATCGCGCACTCTACCGCCAGGTCTACGATACGCTCACGGCCGAAGGGCGCAATGCAGATCGATACTCTCCTCGCGGAGTCCGCCTCTGAATCCCATCAGACGCGATGGAACATGCTCAAGCAGGGCGCGGGAAGTCCTACGTTGATCCACTTGCGGGAACTCTTGGAACGGCAACAGTGGTTAGTGCGCGAAACCTACATCGCTCTGTTCAGCCATTTCATCCCGTGCGGCGTCTGGGAGGCGGTCTACATCCTCGACGGCCTGCTCAAGAATAAAAGCGACATTCAGCCCGACGTTCTCCACGCCGATACGCAAGGACAGTCCGAACCCGTCTTCGCGCTGGCGCATCTGCTCGGCATCGAGCTGATGCCGCGAATCCGCAATTGGAAAAACATCGATCTATGCCGGGCGGATCGTAAATCCCGACACGAGCATATCGATTCGCTATTCAAGGAGACGATCAACTGGACTCTGATCGAAACCCCTTCCCGGACATGCTTCGTGTGGCATTGTCGATCAAAGCAGGCGAATCAGCGCATCCACCATCCTGCGACAACTCGGAACCTATAGGCGTAAGAACCGCCTCTATCGGTGACTCACCGATGTACTGCTGCCATTCAGCATCGCTCAGAACTCTATCCCGCTGACGCTCACCCTTCGCCAGAGTGATCTTTACTGGTCGTTCCAGCTTGCCCCCCTCGAAAGCTTACGTTCAGAGCGCCACGAAGGGTGCGGAGACCGCAATTGATTCGCGAGGGAGAGAGTCCGGCATACTTGGCCGCAAAGTGTTGAGCTTGCTGATCGTTAATCTTGTCGAGCGGCTCAGACGCCCAGTCACATTTCTTAATCATTTTCACGCCATCGGTGTACTATTCGACGGTTCCGGACTTGGCGATGCGCTTCGTTTCCACAAAGGGCACAAAATCATTTGTCAGAGAGTCTGCCAGTAACGAAACGGCCTTCTTCTAGCGGATACCCACCAATCCGTTCGCGAGGGCCGCACGGTGCGCCGCTTCCATGTTGCGGCCTTGCGATCACTCCCTGCTTCGTTCGATTCGCGGACAAGCTGGGCATTGAGCATAAACTTGTACCAGTACCGACCTCCTCTTTGTGGTTGTTATTATAGTTGTGCGTTTCATAAACAAATGGCTCAGCATTATCCAGAGGCATCGCGAGATAGAAGGCGCGGGGCAGAGTTGACCTGCTAATCTCCGAGATGAAGCCGCTCGGGCTCTCCCTCAAGCGAATTCCCGTCCCCCATATTAACGACACTCCATAATGGCCGCGATTGACGAGCGTTGGCACCTGCCGACGGGGAGCCGGAACTGGAGCCCTCACCGCGAATCTAGTAACGATGGTTACCTTCAGAACCCGCCTCGATCAGAGTATGATCGCGAATGTTGACCTTAGCATTTCGCTCCTGCCTTGGTGCGTTCGAGCGACCGGCCTGCTCTTCCACTATCATGACGCCGCCTTCCCAGCCCCGGCCGACCCCAACAACGCTGGTTCGCTACCTGGCCGTCGGTGCCTGCAACACCGTCTTCGGCTATGGCTGTTTTGCGTTGTTCACGATGTTGCTGACTCCGCTCATCGCGTACGGATACATTCTCGCCAGTCTGCTCGCGAATCTGTTCGCCATTACGTTTGCTTTTCTCGGATATAAGTGGTTTGTTTTCAAGACTCAAGGCAACTATTTCAAGGAATGGCTCCGCTGCCTGGGCGTCTATACCGGCAGCATGGCGGTGTCCGCTGCCGCGCTTCCCTTTGTGGTCGCGCTGATCCGACATCGAACAGGAAACGCACATAGTGCCCCGTATATCGCCGGCGCAATCATGCTCATGTTTTCCGTAATCTTCAGCTTCTTTGGTCATCGCCATCTCTCCTTCGGCGGATCGAAACAAGGTCCTCAAGGCGCGCGCTAACTGTGCGGCCTCTGCTTCCATCATGAAAGCCTGACGGATGACTTTCGTAATACTGCCTTCGCCGGTTACCTGTGCGATAACGGAGCTGAAGGAAGAGTTGCGAAAACCCAAGTTATGAATGTCGTCGTTCTGTGCGGCGGATTAGGTTATCTGCTTCGCCGAGGACGGCATGGGCGGAGGTTATATCACGGCCACCAACTGCGCATATCACAAGCCCGACCACCTTTGGCGGGTGCTCTTCTCACCGAAAAATGTTGCCCACGATTCTGCTCTGAACCTCCACGCGCACTGTGCCGACGGTCTGGACGCGGTCTGCTATGCCTTTCCACACGAGCGCCGGCCGCCACCTCAGGCCGCCCAGACTTGTAATTTCGTCTCAAACAAATTCCACGCCCGCGCACCGGTTACCTCTTCATGAAGACCATCAGCGTAGTCACGCCCTGCTTTAACGAGGAAGGTAACGTTCGCGAAGTTTACGAGCGTGTCCGGACCTTGATGTTAACTCTCGGACGCTACAACTACGAGCACATCTTCATCGACAACGCGTCCCGCGACACCACCTTTTCTGTGCTCAGCGAAATCGCCGCCGCCGACTCGAATGTGAAGGTCATCCGCAACGCGCGTAATTTCGGGCACGTCCGCTCCCCCATGCACGCGCTGCTGCAGGCTCGGGGCGACGCTGTCATTGGGCTCATGTCCGATCTGCAAGACCCCCCGGAGGTCCTGACCCAGTTGCTGGAACAGTGGGAAAAAGGAGTTCCCATTGTTATTGCCGTCAAGCATAAGAGCCGGGAATTCGCGCCGATGTTCCTGGTGCGGAAAGCATTCTATTGGCTGGTCAACCGTCTCTCCGACGACGTCGAAACTTACGAGAACTTCACCGGCTTTGGACTTTATGATCGGAAGGTCATCGACCTGGTGCGCCAGTTTGGCGATCCTTACCCTTACTTCCGCGGCATGATAGCAGAAATCGGCCTTCCCCACGCCGAAGTTCTGTACGAGCAGCAGAAGCGCAAGAGTGGCAAGTCGAAGAACGACTTCTACACCCTTTATGATCTCGCGATGCTCGGCATCACCAAGCTCTCCAAGGTTCCGCTGCGCGTGGTCACCTTCTCCGGATTCCTTGGGTCACTGCTCTCGATGCTCGGAGGCACCGCCTATTTCGCCTACAAACTCTTGTTCTGGAATCAGTTCACGCTCGGCATCGCTCCTATCGCCATCGGAATGTTCTTCCTCGGATCGCTCCAGTTGCTCTTTATGGGCATCATTGGCGAGTACATTGGCAATATCCACACGCAGGTACACAACCGTCCGCTGGTGGTCGAGCGTGAGAGATTGAATTTCCAGTACGAACCCGGTGAACCGCTCCCCTACACCACTCTCGCATCGGGTGCAGCTGCCGGCCGTTGAAGCACAACCTTCGCTGGAAGATGTCGGTGGGGCGAAGTCGTTGCGGAAAGACAAACGAGCCGACCCTGGACTGGGCCGCTGATCGAGTTCGACGACTCTACAAGCAATGCTCCAAGGCCGGAACTGTGTAAATCTGCTGACCGCCGGAGACCCGTTCACCTGTGCGGCGTTCCAGCTACACATGCTCGCAATCGTATGCGAAGTTTGTGAGCGACGAAAGAGCACCAAGTCCACAGGGTGAGCATAGAAAATGCGGCACGCAACCGTAAGTGGAACTCGCCGGCCCATGAGTAAGCGATTGCGCCAAGCGGCTACTCGGATCCTCCCTATCTTTTAAAGTCTTTTAATGAAGATGGCGTGTCCGTTTAAGTGGTAAAGAAGTTCAAGTCGTCGCGAACCCGCCACTCATTTACGAATCGCTGCAGTCCTTCCGTTACTGGCATTCCATAGTCATCGAATGCCACCAAGCTACCCGACACGAGTCTCGGCCACAGCCGTTCACAGATATCCTTGGACCATTGGTACGTCAACGTCGATGTGACAAAACCGGAAGCGGCCATCCTGAATTCGCTCTGCTGTCCGTTCCGGAAAAAATTCCCTAGAGCATCGTTTCTCTATAGTATTGGGAGTCCGGCGGCGCTTCCGCAGCTTGCGCGCGTGCGCCGCTTGATATTCTTTCCTGGCCTCGATAATGTGCTGGAGTCTTTCCGGTCCTTTGTTCCACACAAACGGACTGGGGATTTTCGTTGTTACGGGCAATATAGTCCAACAGAGACTCCTTCAGTTGGCGCTTGGAGGTATGAACACTTTGCGATAAACCCTGCTTGCCCAGGATGCTGAAGAACATTCCACCAAGTTGACCCAGGAGGCATGTGTCGGGGTGCAACGGAAGCGGCCACGAGGATGCAGGTGCGGCCAGCGCTGTGCCGCCTGGTTCTTGTGGATGTTGAGATTGTCGAGAACCATTGTGCAAACTGTTGCTCGGGGAAGGCTTTGACCACATCCTTGAGAACGCGCAGGAAGTTGACTGAGGTGCGACGTTGCTTGACCTGCCACCACTTGCCGCTGGCCATCTCTAGAGCCGACAGTAGTTAATCATGGGTGAAGATTCTCGGGCGTTTTGAGCGAGAACGATGGCTCCAATTCTTTACGTTGATCTTCCCAGGTGAAACGTGTTTTCGCATCGTTTTCAGAAGCAAGCAAGTGCAGCAATTGCTGCGGCCGAGGCCCGTAGGACTGCATCGCCAGCAAACCACTCGAGGGAGGTGAGCCGAGAACCGTGCGAACAAGTCGTTGTTAGGCCTCCTTCTGAAACTCGATTTGCTCACTCGACTCCAACAGATTGCGAGCAAATCCGCTGGGATAACTGAGCGACCCTGGGCGACAGTTAAGGTTTACTGCGTCGGCAGGCGCCCAGTCTGGCGCCAGGGAGATGAGGAAAGGAGCCCACGAGAGCCGGAAAAGCGTTTTCTCCTGAAGTCCTACTGATGGGCCGAAGCGCCTATGTGCCAACGTTACCCTTCGATACTCCTGCTTCACGAAGCGGGTGGTCGATTCTCGTAGATGTTGGTTCGGCAATCACTAGCTGGAGGGCCACGGTATTGGCGGTGCAGGCGAATGTCGGTGCCATATCTCCCGCGTCGGTCATGCCCAATGTTACGTCTCTTGGCCACGGAAAACCGAAGCAAAAAGGGAGCACGGAGCGCGCAGAGCCCAGCCATCGTCGGTTGGGGTAGCTTCGAAGTACTCCTCGATGGTCTGCTCCCGCCGCGGCAATCGGTAGCACCCCGCGCATAAAGGGAATTATGGCAGCTTGGGCTGGTGCCTGTGCCGTGCTCATGCTGCCGTTCGATGCCAAATGGCGAGCGGCGCTGGCGGATCGAGTTCCGTGTGGAAAGAGACGTTGTCAGACGAGGGACGAAAGCTCACCTATGCCAGAATGTCTACCACTTTTTCGGGTAGACACCCTCCTAAGCTGAGTAGGCCTTTTCTTTTCTTTCTTTTCAAAGATGATGGCGACACACTCTATTGGGGAGGAAGCCTTTGGCTGCTAGGTTCCGGTGACAGTTGGACTTGGGAGGCTCGGAACCCGCATAAACACTGCTCATCTCGCTTTTAGCTGTAGGACAGTGGAGCTTAATCGGGTCCCCCCTTTCTCACCAACTCTGGCCATTCCCACGATCGGAACCTTCTTGTTTCCCAGCCTTTGTGCGCGACCTCGTTCGGTTCTCTTCTCTTCCCCGGCGACGTCCGTGATCGGGCTGTAGAAATTGTGCACTAGAATGGAGGACATGAATCTTGCTGATTTGGTCTTTGGGCGTCCGCTCGCAACCGAGGATGAGAAAGCTGAACGAATCGGCCCCACGAAGGGTATTCCAATCTTCGGCCTGGATGCGCTCAGTTCCGCGGCCTACGGACCCGAAGCCGCCTTGACGCTGCTCATTCCGTTGGGAATGGCCGGCGTAGCGTACATTCTGCCAATCAGCGCCAGCATTGTCGTTCTGTTGGCAATCGTCTACCTCTCGTATCGCCAAACGATTGAAGCGTACCCGCAAGGAGGCGGCTCGTACACAGTCGCCAGCGAGAATCTTGGAGTCGGCGCGGGATTGCTTGCGGCGGCTTCTCTTATGGTCGATTATGTCCTGACCGCCGCGGTTGGAATCTCCGCGGGCGTGGGTGCGCTGGTCTCAGCCGTACCTTCCCTGCAACAACATACGTTGCTCATCTGCCTCGGGATCCTGGTCATTCTCACCCTGATCAATCTACGCGGAGCCCGTGAGACCGGCGGAGTATTTCTGATTCCGACATATTTGTTCATCGCTTGCATGCTCGTGATGATCGCGGTCGGCGTGATGAAGGCTATCGCTACTGGCGGACATCCGGTTGCAGTAGTGGCTCCGCCAAAACTGATGCAGGCAACGGCGGGAGTAGGCACATGGCTCCTTTTACGTGCGTTCGCTTCTGGATGCACAGCCATGACCGGCGTTGAAGCGGTGAGTAACGGGGTCATGGCGTTCAAAGAGCCGACTTACAAATACGCCCGCTTAACTTTGACCATCATCATTGCGGTTCTCATGGTCATGCTCTTAGGGATCGCTTACCTGGTCAGGGCATATGACGTTGCAGCCACTGTGCCGGGTGAAACCGGCTATCAGAGCGTGCTTTCACAATTATTTGCTGTCGTTGCTGGAAAAGGCGCCTTTTATTGGACCAGTATCGTCTCGATTCTGGTCGTATTGTCCCTCTCAGCGAATACCGCATTCGCCGATTTCCCGCGCCTGTCGCGGGCGATCGCTCTCAACGGTTTTCTGCCGCATGCGCTCTCGATACGCGGACGACGACTCGTCTTCGCCGAAGGAGTCTACGCACTTGCAATTCTCACCGCGATTCTTCTGACCATTTTTGGCGGAGTGACCGATCGGCTTATCCCGCTCTATGCCGTCGGCGCGTTTATGGCGTTTACCCTGTCGCAAGCCGGCATGGTCTCGCATTGGAAAAGGGTTGGCGGCCCTGGCTCTGGCAGGAACATGTTTCTCAACGGGTTGGGTGCTGTTGCTACGGCGATTACTTTAACCGTTGTCCTCATCGCGAAATTTACCGAAGGCGCCTGGATCACGATCGTTTTAATTCCAGCGATGATTCTGCTGATGGTGGGGGTCAAACGACATTACGCGACCGTCGAGAAAGAGACCTGTACGGATGTGCCCGTCAACACGCAGGGTCTTTGCGCGCCGATTGTTTTGATTCCGATGGATCGTTGGAGTGTAGTTTCGGAAAAGGCACTCCGTTTCGCCTGGGGCTTGTCAGCGCAAATTCAGATTCTCCATGTGGAATGCGGCGAAGACACCGAGAGCCTGTGCAGAAACTGGGCCAGATTGATAGAGAACCCGGCTAAGGACGCGAACCTTGCCGTTCCCGAACTGGTGCTGCTGAAGTCTCCCTTTCGATTTGTTGTCAAGCCCATCGTGGAGTATGCCTTGCAAGTCGAAAACCAGAATCTCGACAAGCACGTCGCCGTTGTACTGCCTGAACTGATGGAACGAAGCTGGTATCACATACTGTTGCACAATCATCGATCCTCTGCGCTGAAAGCGCTCTTGTATTTCCACGGAAGCCAGCGGATCAGCGTCGTTAACGTTCCGTGGTACCTAAAGTAGTTAGAGAATTGCGGTCGAACAAGACGATTCGAAAGACCATGAGTGATCAGGAATTATTGAAAGAAGCTCTCGAAGAAGCGAGAAAGGGATTGCGGGAAGGAGGTCTGCCCATCGGATCAGTCCTCGCCGACGGGCACGGCCAGATCGTGGCGCGCGGGCATAACTTGCGAGTTCAGACCGGAGATCCGACGGCGCATGCCGAGACCGTTTGCCTGCGCAACGCAGGCCGCAGACGAGACTGGGCTGACTTGACTCTGGTCAGCACTCTCAGTCCCTGCATCATGTGCACCGGCACAGCTTTGCTGTACCGCATCCCTCGCATCGTTGTCGGAGAAAATCGCAACTTCATAGGCGCGGAAGACTTGTTTCTCAAACACGGAGTACACGCAGTCATTCTCGACGATGCAGAATGCATTCGCATGATGAGCGAGTTCATCGCTGCGCATGCAGATTTGTGGAACGAAGATATCGGCATGTAAGGTTCGTCGCGACCGCACGAGATGTCGTTCCGCGACGGCGTGGCAATCAGTGGGTTGCGGGTATCTGGCGATCGGGCTTCTCGAATGCCGCAGCTTCGCTTGCGGGAAGAGTAGACTTCAGATCCCATTTGCAAATTGGGCAACGGGTCGCGACCGAGTAGACGATGCGGCCAAAGGTTACGCATTTGGTATTGATGCAGGCTCTCATTTTTGACTCCCGTGGTTAGAGAGAAGTCGATCTTCTGTGAATCACGCTAGCACGGGTCTCAGGATACTTTCGCGCTTCTTTTCGGTTGCCGCGGATTGATTTTTCTTCTAGCCAGGTCGACTCAACTGCCGCAGCGGTCCCTGCACGAGTGTTGTACAATCCCAGCCCAACTACACTGAGAGAACGAGCGGAGCCAACTGGTAAATGGAGCCGACACGGCCAGACGAATCGCAGACCAAGGACTTCGGCTTGCGGCGCGGAATCCTCTCGCCCATGGAGACGTTGGCCCAGTCGGTCTCCACAATGGCCCCAACCACCACTCCGGCAGCAACGATTCCGCTGGTCTGCGGGCTCGCCGGGAACGGAACATGGCTGGCGTATGTGCTCGCTACCGTCGCCATCTTCCTGGTGGCGTTGTGCATTGCACGCTACGCGCGGCTTTCGGCATCTCCCGGATCCCTTTATACCTACGCTTCGACGACCCTTCCTCCTTGGCTCTCTGCGACAGTCGCATGGAGCCTGTTGCTCGCGTACGTGGCCACGGGTTCCAGCGTAATTGGTGGCTTCTACCACTATGCGAATTTGTTGCTACGCGACGCCACCGGGCACGTTTTCTCGGCGGTGTTGCTATCGTTGCTAGTCACGAGCGTTTCGATCTGGATCGCCTGGCGCGACGTAAAGATTTCCGCGCGGCTCATGTTGTGGATCGAAGCAGTGTCGGTTTCGGTCATCGTGATCGTGGTTGCGCTTCTGCTTTTTCGTCACGGTTGGCATCTGGATGGGGATCAACTCCGTTTGCATGGCATGACGGGAAGCGGCCTCCGGCTTGGGTTGGTCCTGGCGCTGTTTAGCTTTGTGGGCTTTGAAAGCGCGACGACTCTGGGCGCCGAGGCGCGCAATCCACTGAAGTCAATCCCACGCGCAGTGATTCAAAGTTCCGTACTCGCCGGAGCTTTTTTCGCGGTGTGCGCCTATGCAGAAGTCTTGGGATTCCACACCATCGGGCAGGATTTGGGAGCCAGTCAAGCTCCTATGTATGTACTGGCGCGAGTCGGGGGCATCCCGGTACTGGGATTGTTGATCGATATTGGCGCACTGGTGAGCTTGTTCGCCGGAACTCTGGCATGTATCACGGCTGCCGCGCGCGTACTGCTGCGGATGGCGCACGACGGCCTCGCCCATCACTCGCTCGGCGTAACTCACGTCCGCAACCATACTCCTGGCCGCGCCGTAGTGATCACCGGCATCGCTGCGGTGCTCCCGGTAGCTGTGCTGGCAGCGCGCGGCGCCAGCGGACTCGATGTATATGGCTGGTTGGGCTCGCTGGCGACCTACGGCTTCATCGTGGCTTACGCGCTGGTGTGCGTTGCTCTGCCGCGCTATCTGCGGCAGCACCGTGTGTTCACGTCCGGCGCTCAGATCGTTCCTGGCCTGGCTGCGGCAGCCATGTTGCTGGCGCTGGTTGGCAATCTCTATCCTGTGCCGGAAGGGCCATATGGAAAGCTGCCATATATCTACCTCGTATATTTGATCGCCGGCCTCGGATGGTTCATGGTTCGCGCACGTAGCAAGAAAGCAGCCTTAGCTGCCGACGTCGAACTTCCACAGTTATAAAAATTACTGATTCTCGCCAAAAGAATTTTGACTGGCACTCTGCCTTCCGCTTTCTCCGGAATGCGCGTACATTTGCCGCATAGTTTTCCAGCCTGGCAGTTGCGGCGTAAGTGCAGAGTAAACCGGTTCTGCGATCACGACGTCCATAGTCTGAAAGTTCGCGGTCTTTCTACCCTGGCGAGGTTCAGATCCATGACAAAGAAGATGAAGCTTGGCATTTTCTTCTTGGCTGCGATGTTCGAGTTGTCCGTGTGCAGTCTGGCGCAGCAAACCTTGGGCGGGATTACCGGAACGGTAGCCGACAAAAGCGGCAGTGTGCTGCCCGATACCACCGTTACCATCGTCGGAGACCAGACCGAACTAACGCGTACGCAAAAGACGAATTCGAATGGAGGCTATGATTTCGTCAACCTGCCAATCGGGACTTATACCGTCACCGTTACGCATGAGGGATTCCAAACGGAGAAACTGCCCTCCATCTTGGTACAAGCCAATCGCACCGCGACTCTGAATGTTTCATTAAAAGTCGGCCAGGTTGGCACTACGATCGAGGTCGAGGCCGTGCCCACCATGAATGCCGTGGATACGACTAACGGATACGTTCTCGAAGACCAGCAGATTCAGGCAGTACCGTTACCCACCGGCAGCTTCACCGGGCTGGCAATACTCTCCCCCGGTGTTAACGCTGAACTGGCGGGAGGGACGGGAGTCAATAGCGGCCTCGGCAACCAGCCCATCTGGGCAAACGGCCAACGCGACACGAGCAACACCTTCTTGCTGAATGGGGTCGATGCCAGCAACCTGTTTAACGGCAAGAGCACAAGCCAGGTAGCGTCGGCGCGAATTGTTAACAATACCGGCGTGGCAAATGCTGCCAGCACCAGCGCGGCACCGATTCAGAGCACTGCCTCGGTCTACCTTGCGATTGGACAAGCCTTGCCCACACCCGCCCCCGAAACGGTGCAAGAACTTCGGGTTAACACCTCGATGTACGACGCGCAGCAAGGTTCAACCAGCGGCGCACACATCGACATGAGCACCGCATCCGGAACCAATACGATTCACGGCGAGGGCTATGTGCATCGCGGCACAGATTGGCTGAATGCGGCTCCGTTCTTCGATAAGCAGGATCCCAACATTCCCGCCAACGACAAAGTTCCTCAGTTGCATCGTTACACCGCGGGCGGCAAATTGGGGGGGGCTCTCATCAAGGATAAGCTGTTTGGTTTCGTGAGCTACCAGCACACGCACGATTCCGATCAGGAGATCGGGCTGTCCCGCTTGTTGGTTCCTCCAGGACTGACCGACTCCAATCGCACGCCGCAGGGCTTGGCTCAGATTTCGAATAATATTTGGGGAACGAACCTCACGGGAACCGGCGATGTCAGCCCCGTCGCAGTTGCGCTGTTCCAGGCCAAACTGCCCAATGGGCAATATATGATCCCTTCCGCGGACGGTCAGATACCAACGCCAAGTTTTCCGGAGAACGCCATCAGCCCGGGCACCGCTTATTTCCTCTCCGATCAAGCGGCCATCAACCTGGATTGGAACAAGAGCGCTAAGGACACGATCGCGGCCAAATATTACTATCAGCATGATCCCAGTATTGCGCCGTACGCGTATTCGAGCGTCGCAGGATTTTCACAACACCTGGATGCGGGCAGTCAGGTCGCTTCTCTCTCGAATTCTCAAGCGTTCACACCTCGTTTCAGCATTACAGAAGTGATTGGCATTCTTCGAGAGAAGGTTTACAGCACGATCGCGCAGCCCTTCACCCCACAGCAACTTGGCATCAACACATTCGGTTCCACCTTCTTCCCCGGGATCACCATCGTGGATCCACTCGGACTCGCAAATCCAACGGCTAATCCCGGGGGCGTGACCAACCTCCAGTTCCTTACTATCGGTCAAGGAGCAGCTTCGCAAGGCGCATTCACTGGCGTCTTTCAGAACCGCATTATGCCCTCGGCCAATGCAATCTGGATGCGCGGCCGCCACACCCTCACGTTCGGCGGAAGTTACTCGTACACGCAGCTGAACACTCGCGATCAGAGGACGAATCAGGGAATCATTTCGTCGGCGGACTTCTCTCAATTTATTCAAGGGTTGGTCACGACCAACGACGATTTCACCACCACCAAGTTCCTGCAGGGCAATGCGAACCGTTATTATCGCGCCGGTCAGGCGGGCGCCTATATCCAGGACAAGTTCCAGTGGCGCTCCAATCTCAGTCTCACTGCGGGGCTGCGATTTGATTGGGATGGCGGCCTGACCGAGAAGGACGGACGCATCTTTAATTTCGATCCTTCCCGCTATGCCTACGATGACGCCACCGATACCATCACCTCGAACGGCTTTATTATTGCTGGCAATAACAAGCTGTTTCCTACCAGGGGAGTCAGCAATACGACGCTGACCGGCCGTCAATGGGGACTGGCGCCTCGTGTGGGTGCAGCCTGGAGCCCGCGCAGGTTCAACGACAAGGTCGTGATCCGTGCTGGCATGGGAATCTACTATGACCGCGGCGAATTGTACTCTTATCTTTCTCCCGGGTTTGCGGAGGGCGTCATCAACGGCGGACCGTTTGGGGTCAACCAGACCCCGCCCTACGTGAACGCGCAAGCCTGCACCCCGAGTTCGTTCTACCTGGGATACATTCCTACGTGCGACCCGGCTAGCTACTCTCTCTCCAGTCCGTGGGGTTCTTCTCTCGGACCTGCTCCCAGCGGCAATCCTGCGAATATTACGAGCTACTTGCCGAATGAGGCAGCGATCGCAAACGGCGCCCAACTATTCTCGTTTGCCACCTACAACCGTGCGAACAAATTGCCCTACACGATCAATGAAACTTTCGATGTTCAATGGCAGCCGCGCAATGACGTGATGTTCGAAGTGGGCTACGTTGGCAACCTCGGACGTCATGGGGTCATTCCGATTCCCTTCAATCAGGCCGGAATCGCCTCTCCGACGCACATCCTCCACCCGAACTCCGAGTATCCGCAGTCTTACACTTACGGCTACACCGTGGTCGATTCGAACTTCAATTTCCAGAATTTACCGAATGGCCAGTCGTATCTCGCGACTTACGAGGGGGGCAACGTGGATCTGCGCGTGCCCTACATCGGCTACTCAGCGGAATCGGAGACCTACAAGGCCGCCGGAGTCTCGGCCTACAACGCCCTGCAGACTCACGTCGAAAAGCGCATGAGCCACGGCCTGCAAGTGGGCTTTTCCTACACTTATTCCCACGCGCTTGACGAGCAGAGCGGCATGGGCCTGTTTTTCAACGGCAACAATCCCCTGAACTTGCGTTCGGCTTACGGATCGTCGGACTTCGATCGCACTCATGTTTTCAACTTCAGTTACGTTTACGAACTACCGAAATTCTTCAGCGCTTCGTCTCTGCGTGGAAAGTTCGCGAATGGATGGGCGATCCAGGGCATCACCGTCATTCAGAGTGGCCAACCATACAGCATTATTGATTACACCGGCGCGGTGGGCAGCATCTTCTACAGCGTTTATGATGGCATCACTAACCCGGTCGTGCCTCTCGCCCCCGGGTGTACGCCCAAGAACGCCGTGACCGGCGCCTCGGGAGCTTTTGGAACTCCGGCGCTCAAATCATCATGCTTCACCTTGCCGCTCCTCAGTCCGGGCGACCTCGGCGGCGCCATTCCCGCAGGCGACACCTTCGAAACTAATTTCACCAGCGGACAGCGAAACATCTTCCGGCAAGCCTGGCAAAAACGAGCGGACATTTCCTTTGTAAAAGTTACGGGACTTACGGAGCGATACTCGCTGCGATACAGCTTCGACATTTTCAACCTAACCAACACCACTAGCTTCGATATTCCGATCGACGACGTTTCCCAAAACCAGTTCTACAATCAGTTTCCAGTCATGGGAACACCGCCAACCCCCGCCAGCGGATCTGGTAGTTTCTACAACCCGCCAGCCGGCTTGGGAGTAGTGAATAAAACGATCGGAAGCCCCCGACAGATCCAGATGACACTCCGCCTCATTTTTTGACGCCGTGGGATTGTATGCCGAAGCTTTTAGGCAAGGCCAAGACTGGCTGCCGCAGTATCGACGATCGTCTTGCCGATGGCAAGCGAGGCTGTGGCCGCCGGTGATGGTACGTTCAGGACGTGCAGAACCTTGCCGGAGGGCAGGAATTGGAAGTCGTCCACTAGCGTGCCGTCTGGCTTAAGGGCTTGAGCACGCACTCCAGAGCCGCCGGGAACGAGATCCTTCTCACTTACTTCCGGAAGCAAGCGTTGCAACGCGCGAACGAAGAGCGGTTTCGACAACGAACGACGGAATTCATCGAAACCGTTCCGCCAGTTCCGCCGAGCCATGCGCCAGAATCCGGGGAACGCGAGCGACGAAATCAAGTCGCGCAAGCTGATATCGCGGTGACGGTAGCCCTCGCGCGCAAGAGCGAAGACGGCATTCGGGCCAGCGTCCACTTTGCCCGTAATGCGCCGCGTGAAATGCACTCCAAGAAACGGAAACCGCGGATCGGGCACAGGATAAATCAACGCTCGCACCAGCCCGGCACGCTCCGGCACAAGATCGTAATATTCTCCACGGAACGGTACGATCATGACGCCCGGTTCATCGCCGGCCATCCGGCTGACGCGATCACTCTGCAGCCCCGCGCAGTTAATGAGTGCAGTCGTGGAGAACGCCCCGCGCGAAGTTTCGACGACGATTTCACTCGTTCCGCGCCGAATACCGGTAGCCGCTGCGGAAGTAAGAACCGTGCCACCCCTAGCGGAAATAAGGTCCGCATATTTCTCGGACACTTTGGCATAGTCTGTAATTCCCGTCGACGGTACAACCAGTGCCTTCATACCGGTTGAGTGTGGCTCGATCTCGCGTAACTCCTCGGGTCCAATCATGCGCAGGCCGACAAGGCCGTTGGCTTCCCCGCGCCTGTGCAATTCTTCGAGACGCGGAAGTTCGTCCGTGTCAATCGCAACAATTACTTTCCCGCAGACTTCATGGGCGACTTCGTGTTCCCGACAGAACTCGATCATGGCCGCCGCTCCACTCACACACAGACGCGCCTTCATCGAGCCGGGCTTGTAGTAGACGCCGGAGTGAATGACGCCGCTGTTGTGGCCACTCTGATGCCGGGCAACGCGGTCTTCTTTTTCGAGGAGCAATAAACGTAGATGTGGAAAGCGGCGCGTGATTTCGAGCGCGACTCCGAGCCCTACCACGCCACCGCCGATAATGATTACATTATGCCGAGAGTCGGTCATTCAACCTAAGATTAAAACAGCGTGCTGTGCCCAACAGTAGCTTATTTGCGTGGCGTACCGCCTTAGTCTACGACGAGAGTCACGACCGTGCTCTGCTCCTAGGAACGGCTCCTGATGCGATCGATCCCAAATTCTGATTGAGGCCGTCGACCACCAGGCGTACCGCCCCTGTACAATCTGCTTTCCGTGCTTGAAAGTGAGAATGACTCTGACAGAAGTGGTATTTCGATAAACTAGCGCCGGCATCCTGCCGGCGGTACCGAGGGCACATCGCCCTCGGCGACATAAAATAGCGAGCGGACGGGATTCGATGGCAATCGATTGGCAAGCATTCTGGCTGACGCTACGGTTGGCGATCACGGTATCGGCCATACTGCTGATGCTTGGCCTTCCTATCGCCTGGTGGATTGCATTTTCCCGATGGCGCTGGAAGTTCCTGGTCGAGGCAGTTGTGGCGCTGCCCATTGTCATTCCGCCGACGGTGCTGGGATTCTACGTGCTCGTAGCGCTCGGACCGCGCAGTCCGCTGGGCCGCTGGTGGATCTCGCTCACCGGCCATACGCTAGCATTTACGTTCAGCGGACTCGTGATTGGTTCCATCTTTTATAGCCTGCCTTTTGCGGTGCAGCCGTTCGCCGCGGCATTCGCTGGTGTAGATCGCAAGCTGCTGGCAGCTTCGGCTACACTCGGCGCTTCCCCATTGCGAACTTTCTTTCGTGTGATTGCACCGCTCTCCATCTCCGGCTTGGTCACGGGTACAGCTCTGAGCTTCGCTCACACCATGGGAGAATTCGGTGTCGTGCTGATGGTGGGTGGAAACATTCCGGGTGTTACGAGGACAGTTTCGATTGATATTTTTGATCGCGTGCAGTCCTCCGACTACGCTGGCGCCAATCAGACCGCGCTGCTATTGCTGGCGTTCTGCTTTGCCGTGCTGGCGATCGTCTATAGCATCAATCGAAAGCCATGGGCCGTGGGACCTATAAAATAGTCGCGATGAGCGCTCCCCGCACAGATGAAGCAGCCACGGCCCCCGTTTCGCCGTCTCTCGCTCGCTCCGATCACAAACCGGCGGGCCCGTTGCTTGACGCCCAATTTTGCAAGCGATTCGCCGTGCCAACTCGGGAATTTATTCTGCAAGCCGAGATCCGAGCTACTCCGGGATTCACCATATTATTTGGACCGTCCGGAGCCGGCAAAACAACGGTGCTCGACTGCGTCGCGGGACTGACCACACCCGATTCAGGACGCATCGCCATTAGCGACCGCGTCTTATTCGACGCCGCGCTGGGCACCGATCTTCCCGTGGCAAAGCGGCGCACCGGATACGTATTTCAGAGCCTAGCCCTGTTTCCCCATCTGACGGTGGAGCAGAACATCCGATACGGCCTTGTCCACCTCTCGCCGGCCGATCGCGCCGCGCGTGTAACTGCCATTCTTCAGGCGTTTCGAATTGCCCCTCTCGCCCAGCGTTACCCGAGGGAGATTTCTGGCGGAGAAAGCCAGCGTACAGCGTTAGCCAGAACACTTGTAACCGATCCCGCCGTGCTGCTTTTGGACGAACCCCTGGCCGCGCTAGACGCATCAACGAAATCCGGCATCATCGACGATCTAAGGACGTGGAATCAGGTTCACGGTATTCCCATCCTTTATGTCACTCACAGCCGCGAAGAGGTTTTTGCCCTGGGCGAGCGCGTGCTTGTTCTCGACACTGGACGCATCGTCGCACAAGGTACTCCTCATGAAGTGATCGAAGCCCCCCTGCAGGAGACAGTCGCACAGTTGCTAGGCTTCGAAAATATTTTCGACGCTGTGGTCGAGACGGTTCACCCCGAGCGCGGCACCATGAACTGCCGCATAGCCGGGGATGGAGGCCCCGTGCTCCTTGAAACCCCACTGGTACGCGGAGGCGTGGGCTCGGCTTTTCGCGTGGGAATCCGCGCCGGCGACATCCTGCTGGCCACCGCGCCGCCGGTCGGGTTGAGCGCGCGTAACGTGATTCCGGGGCGCATCACTTCGCTCGAGCAGCGCGATGTAATCGTTTCCGCGCGAGTGAAATATAGGATTGAAATGGAAGCCCACCTCACACTCGCAGCGCGCGATTCCCTCCAGCTTGCGCCGGGCAAGGAAGTCTGGCTGGTGATCAAAACGCACTCCTGCCACTTGATGAAAAAGTAACAGTCCTTCCCCAAAAAAAAGGCCTCGTCGGAGAAATCTGTGGGTCACCGATACGCTCCGACGGGCACCGGAAGCTCGGCTCGCGCAGCCCGCGAACCCGATGTGGGATAGCGCGGCTTCAGCTTTTCCTGTTTAGCCCTGCTGGCCTACCTACGAAAGAGTTTATCTAATCCCAATCCTTCTTGAGCAGCAGCTCTTCGATCCTGTAGGCATGCAGCATCTCGTGATTCAGCAGATGCCGGAACATGATCCATACCGAATAATGATCAAACGCCTCGTGCTCCGCCGTTTTCTGCCACTCGTCTGGCGAGAGCTTCTTCAGTCTTCTGACGAGCGCGGCCCGTTCGCGTCTATACGCGTCGAGCCTTTCGTCCAGATCTATTTCGAGCAGCGAGCCGGCTTCCACTTCGGGAGAATTAACTATCGTCTTAATATACGGTGCCGGTGTCGACAAGATCATATCGAGCCGTGCGAGAAACGGAGCATCAGACTGCGCAAGGTGACAGGCGTGCTCGTAAGCCGACCATTTTGTGGGGCTCGGACGACGCTTCAGATTCTGCGGCGGCACCTCCCGGATCAGAGGAATGATCACTCCGGGGGCGGTCTCCAACGCGGAGATCAAGATGGCTGTATCGCTCATAACATTTTTGCTCCATGTTTGTTCGACAAATGCCGGTGACCCGAGCCCTCCCTGATTGCCCTTCTTTACGGGGGCCTGAGCGCGGAAATAGTTGAGGATCAGTTCGCATGCACGATGGCCTTAGCGGGCCCGACCTGAAATTACTGCAGGAGCTCCGTACAAAGGTGGAGGCTGCCGCAAAAAATCCCTAATCGTATCGAGTTCTCCGTCGGCATTCAATATTTCGCTCTCCTCCATCTCAATCACGGCGATCCACTGCCCCTTGCGTTCTTCTGAAAACACAACTCGCCCGCCGAGAATCCGCGCCGCTGCAGCCGGCGGCAAATCGCGATGGAAGCCGAAGAACCTGCGCTTCAAGTCCTCCCAAACCTTCGAACGCTCCAGCAGCGGACGCGGAGGATCGTACTTCGTCGAAAACAGCAACGCGACCTGAAAGTGTGAGCGGAACTCCGCAGCGGAGAGAACCTCTTCCAGTGAAAAGTCTTCGGAGCGCACAACCTGCACCGGGCGGGTTATGTAACCGAGCCAGGGGCGGGTCAGTTCATCCGAAGCAGGCCAGGCTGTGAGTACGTGCGCCATCGGATAACGCGCTTCGAGAAAGTGCTCTCCATCCTGGTGAAGAAGGATGTAATCGCGATATGCGAGATTGTCTTCCGGCGAAAATCCATAAGGCGGATTCCAGAACCACGCGGTCACGAATGCAACCGCAACCACCACGACGGCTGCGACCCAGTACCGCAGCCGCCTGCGCAGGGTGGAGACTCCGACGATGATTACCAGAGGCACAACTGGCAGCATGTAGCGCGCCAGAACCGCACCCCCGATCAACGCCATGGCGACTACATAAGCTGCAACCACCACGAGAAATATCATCTGCACCGGGATGGAGATGCGCGCGCGCTCGGTCCCGGAATCTTTCACGGGAGCAAGACGCATGGCTAGCAACATACCCAGCGTCAGCAACCACAAATGCAGATAGCCGAAGACCTGCCAAATGCGCAAGGCCAGGGCCAGCAGGAATCGCAAAGGACTGAGGGTTGCCGCGACGTTGTAGCGGAAAAACTCCGGATTGCCGAAGACGTATCCGGTCCGCGCGTAGTGATAGGCGTACCAAAGGGTCAGAGGAAATAGCGGGGCGATTAGCGGCAGTATGCGTCGTGTGAAGCGCGCTCCTGGTTCTCGATCCGCGGCGGCGCACCGCCCGAGCAGCGCATCCCACTTGGGTGCCACGAGGAGCAGAACTTCCCAGCCCGCCAAAGCTATCGGCGCGAGAATCGCAGTTTCTTTCGCGACAGTTGCCAGCGAAAACCAGATGGCGACAGCGAAAGGACGATCCTCGAGAGAAGCACACAGGCCCCAGAAGGTGAGTCCCGCCGCTGCCAGATCCACTTGAGCCAACGAACTCTGCGCGAAGAAAACCGGATATAGCGCCGTACATAGTGCGGAGGCTATCGCCACCTGCGTATTCGCAGCGCGCTCGGCAAGTCGAAAGACTCCGAGCAGCGAAAATGCAGCCACCATCAACAGGGCCGAGCGCGTCACCACAGGCGCGTAACCTACACACTTCCACCACAACGCAATCCAGGCCAACACCAGCGGGGGATGAGCATTCGATACCGTCGTGTGCGGAATCAGAGTTCCCGTCAGCAGGAGGTCGCGGGCAGCGGGAACGTAATATCCGGCTTCGTCCCAAAAATAAGGAAGCTGCAGCAACGGAACGTGCAGTAGAAAAACCGCAACGAAGATCACCGCGAACAAAACCGCCGGATGCGGACTGGAAGGGCGCATGGGAGCAGTCATTCTATCCGTGGAACTATTCCTAGAAACTCACCTTTTCTGGAAATGCAACTCGTAGAGGCGTTGTTTCGAACGTCTCTCTCGCCATTGTGGGCTATACGAACGCAGAGACGAAGCAAGTTGCTCGAAGGCGAGCCCCGGCTTTAGTGCACAGGTCCTTGCGGCCCCATGCGCGGGTCGAGCTTAATCTCTCCAAAAGCGCTCTCGTAACCACCCACGTTCTGCTGCAGAAGTCCCAGCAACGCCTTCGCCTGCTGCGGGCTGAGGTAAATTCCCTGGAAGTTCTTGATCTCAACCTGGCTCTCGGTCTGTTGCTGCAGGGTGCCGAAGACGAGAAAGAAATCCCAGATATTGACCCGCATCTGCACGCTGTTGGCATAGTTTTCGCGGTAGTCGGGGTCGTTCGTTAGCTTCACGTTGGGCTGCGTCGGGTTAGTCATAGCCGGAAGTGTAAATGACTTTGTAGCCGGGGCGAAATGGCGCGATGGCCGAAGACTTTGAGAGCCTCAAGCCGTGGTGCATCTGACAAAAACTGTCAGCGACTTGATGGTTTGTGGCGTGCCAAAACCTTCCTTTTTCATGCTGGGACAACGACTTCAGTTTAGCTCCCTGCTGAAAACACAAGACTTACGGGTGTCCGGTCCGTTACTTTGGGAAGTACCGTGTGGTAGGGAAAGTGCGATAGAGTCTAAGTTGCTTCGTACACAACGGAGGCTGCGTGGCGATTATGACCCAAGACAAGAATCACGGGCTGACGGAAGAAATTGTCCTTCCTGAGAATCTCCTCCCTTTGGAATCTGTGTTGGGCGAGGGTGTCTCGGCGATGGATCTGTGCATGGTTCTGGCCAAGATCTTTCGCGTGCAGTACACCGAAGTCGCGCTGTTGCGGCTGGAAGGTGGCCTGCTGCGTTTCGTATTTCCAGAATACCTGCGGACTACGGGCGCTATTCCGTTGTCCAGCAAAGCAGTGGCGGCGCACACCGCCTTGAGCAAGAAGGCGGAGATTTTCAACAACTTTGCCAGGGTGAAACACGCCAGTATCTTTGAGACCATCAAACCCAGCTCGGACGCTTCGGAGGAAGCGGTGGCGCCTTCGCCAATTCAGAAGCTCATGTCAGTACCGATCATGAACCAGCAGTTGGTCGTCGTGGGCGTAATCCAGATTTCGCGCAAGGGGCTCGATTCGAAGTTGGCGCAAGATTTCAGCCGTGAAGACCTGCACGACCTCGAGCTGGTCGCAGGCCTGCTAGCTACCGCTCCCGCCTTGCTCTCCAGTTAACTTCTGCCGGGACGATGGCACCCAAACTCCACGGCAACTCATTTTGTCGTCTGTTCTTTTAGGTGCAGCCGTAGGTCTGTCCCCGTCATCTCGTTCGGCTCGTCGACACCAAGCATTCCGAGCAATGTCGGCGAAATATCACGCAGCGATCCGCCGGGCTTCAGCGTGAACTGCTTGGCATTTTCCTGGACGACGATAAACGGTACTGGGTTGGTCGTGTGCGCCGTGTGCGGGCCGCCCGTTGCAGGATCGACCATCATCTCCGCATTTCCGTGATCGGCGGTAATCAGCATCGCTCCGCCTTTGGCGCGCACAGCAGATTCAATGCGGCCGAGGCAGGCATCCACGACTTCGACGGCTTTCACCGTGGGTTCAATCTTACCGGAGTGGCCGACCATGTCTGCGTTCGCAAAGTTCACGATGATCACGTCGAACGTTCCTTCCTCCGTGGCCTTCACCACCGCGTCGGCAATCCCGGCCGCGCTCATCTCCGGCTTCAGGTCATACGTCGCAACCTTGGGCGACTGCACCATCACCCGCTCTTCCCCCGGAAATGGCGGCTCCACGCCGCCATTGAAAAAATACGTGACGTGCGCATACTTCTCGGTTTCGGCCACGCGAAGGTTGCGCATGTTCGTCCCGCTCATTACGTTTGCCAGAATGTTTGCCATCGACTCCGGCGGGATCACGACTGGCAAGCTGAAGTTCTTGTCGTAGCGCGTCATACAGACGTAATGCAGATTCTTCGGCCCGCGGTCGCGCGGAATCGTAGCATCCAAATCGGCCGCGCCCGGAAGATCGCTGCCTCCGTTTTGGTTGAGCCCACTGTTGCGAGCAAGCGCCCGCGTGATCTGGCGAACACGGTCGGCGCGGAAATTGAAGCAGAGGCAGGAATCTTCATCACGAATTGTGGCCAGCGCTTGGCCACGGCTGTCGGTGCAGACAAACGGAATCACAAATTCGTCGGTCACTCCCTTGTTATAGGAGTCTTTCATCCCCTGCACTGGATCGGCGTTCTTGCCGCCTTGCGCATCGGCGGACACCATCGCGCTATAAGCCTTGGCAATGCGCTCCCAGCGCCGGTCGCGGTCCATGGCGTAGTACCGGCCATTGACCGTAGCGATTTTTCCGCAGTTATATTCGCGCATCTTTTGCTGCAACTGTTCCAGATAGCCTGCGCCGTTGGTCGGCAGCGTGTCACGTCCGTCCATGAAGGCATGCACGAATACGCGCTCCAATCCGTTCTGCTTCGCCATCTTCAGCAGCGCATAAAGATGCGCCTGCTGGGAGTGCACCCCTCCATCGGAAACCAGTCCGAACAGATGCAATCGGCGCTCGCCGGATCGCGCGTGCTTCATCGCGTCCAGCAGCACGGGATGCTGAAAGAATTCTCCATTTCGGACCATTAGATCGATCCGGGTAATATCCATGTGCACGATGCGTCCGGCCCCAATGTTCAGGTGCCCAACCTCACTGTTGCCCATCTGTCCATCAGGCAGTCCTACGAACGGTCCGCTGGTATGAATCAAGGTGTTGGGATATTCGCGCAGCAGTCGGTCGTAAGTCGGCTTGCGCGCAAGCGCGATGGCGTTGGCTTTGGTTTCGGCCCGGTAGCCCCAGCCGTCGAGAATAATAAGTACCAGAGGTTTAGGACGAGACATAAATAAGCTTCTAGCTCCCCGCTTTTAACTTAGTGATAAAAATTTGTGACATACTTCTTTCTACACGCATAAGAACCGTGAAACTCCGAGCCCACAGCGGCAGCCGCCGCGACTATACTCAAATCGACGGAGAAGAACCTATGCCTATTAGCTCATTGCTCCTGCCCGAACTCGACCAGGAAATGAAGAAAACGCGTATTACCCTGGAACGGGTTCCTGCCGACAAAAACGATTACAAGCCGCACACCAAATCTATGCCACTGGGCAAGTTGGCCCCGCACGTTGCGCAACTGGCCAGCTTCGGCGTGGCCGTGCTGACCACTCCCGAGCTGGATTTTTCCAAAAGCAGCATGAAACCGCTGCCGTTCGAATCCGTTCCCCAACTGCTGAAGGCTTTCGACGAGGGTGCAGCCGAAGTCCACGCCGCGCTCGAGAAAATGCCCGACGCAGCCTGGAACGAACCCTGGAAACTCAGCTTCCAGGGCAAGCCGATCTTCGAAGGTCTACGATTCCTGGCATACCGCCAGATGTTTCTGAATCACCTGGTCCATCACCGCGCCCAACTTGGCGTATATCTGCGGCTGAACGATAAACCTGTGCCGGCAACCTACGGCCCATCCGCGGACGACTCGATGGGCTTCTAGATCGCGCTGCTTTCTCGAATGCTCAAATTGAAGACTCAGAAAAGGTGCGACTCGATTTGCTTGTCGCGAATCGGGTCGCAACCCTCGCAACCCTCACTCATTCCCTTATCGCTCAACCGTGATAATTCAACGCCCCCAACCCCAAGAACCGCGATGTTCCACCCAACTCTTCCTCGATCCGCAACAACTGGTTGTATTTCGCGATTCGGTCCGTGCGCGAGGCCGACCCGGTCTTGATCTGGCCCGCGCCCGTAGCGACCGCAAGATCGGCGATGAATGTGTCTTCCGTTTCGCCCGAGCGATGCGAAATCACCGACGTGTATCCGTTGCGCCGCGCCAGGTCGATCGCGTCCAGCGTCTCACTCACGGTCCCGATCTGGTTGACCTTGACCAGAATCGAGTTCGCAACGCCCTTGTCGATTCCTTCCTGCAGGAACTGGACGTTCGTCACAAACAAGTCGTCCCCAACTAACTGGATCTTCCCGCCAAGTTCCTTGGTCAAATTTGCCCAGCCGTCCCAGTCGTTCTCGGCCAACCCATCTTCGAGCGACACGATGGGGTAGTCATTCACCCACTTCGCCCAAAATTTCACCATCTCGTCCGAACTCTTGGCCGATTTATCCGACTTCTTGAAAACGTACTTGCCATCCTGAAAGAATTCGCTGGCCGCCGGATCGAGCGCAATCGCGATTTCTTCCCCGGGCTTGTATCCAGCTTTGCTGATCGCCTCCAGCACCACTTCAATGGCCTCGACGTTCGACTTCACCGACGGAGCGAATCCACCCTCATCCCCCACGGCCGTGCTATACCCACGCTTTTTCAACACGCCCTTGAGCGTATGAAAAACTTCTACACCCCAGCGCAGGGCTTCAGAAAAAGAAGGCGCTCCCACGGGCATCACCATGAACTCTTGAAAGTCCACGTTATTGTCGGCATGCGCTCCGCCGTTCAGAATGTTCATCATGGGTGTAGGCAGCGTGTTCGCCCCTGCACCGCCCAGATAGCGATAGAGCGGGATATCCTGACTGTTCGCCGAAGCCCGCGCGGCCGCCATGGAAACCGCCAGAATGGCATTCGCTCCCAGTCGCCCTTTGTTCTCGGTGCCGTCCAGTTCGATCATCCTGGCATCGAGCCCGCGCTGATCGAATGTATCCCAGTTTGCCAGCGCTTCGCCGATTTCCCCGTTGACGTTCTCCACCGCCTTGAGCACGCCTTTGCCCAGGAAGCGATTCGTATCGTCGTCGCGCAGTTCAACCGCTTCGTGCTCGCCGGTGGACGCGCCACTCGGAACGATCGCTCGTCCGATCGCACCGTCCGCCACAAACACTTCCGCTTCAATCGTAGGATTGCCTCGCGAATCCAGAACTTCTCGTGCATGAATGGCTGCGATATTTGACATGCCCTGCTTCCCTTTCTGTTTTATGTATATAGTTCGTGTGTCGTCATCGACTCTTACGGCGTTGAGCGGGGGCCTGAAGGAAAACCGAGACAGCGCCGGTCAGGTAACCGACCCCCGAGTATTTCTACCCATGGATGTAACGAAACCGACGATTATAGCGGATGGATATCAACGCAAGGTGACTTCGGAACACTTCACAGCTGCGATTTCCGCCTTCGGAACCAGTCCGTTCGGCCAATAGTGGGCCGCCCTTATCTCCTATGGTTCCCTGTCCTGCCTGTGTATTGTCGGCGCCCTACACCTGGACTAGAGTCAAGGAATACAATACTGCTCAGGAATTTTGAGGAGGCACCGTGAAGAAGTCGATCGCTCTATCTTCCATCCTGCTCTTGGCCGCTACCTTAAGCGCCCAGACCAGTTCACCCGTACCTGCAGGGACCGCCCTGATGGTCCGGCTCGATACGACTCTGGCAACCTTCAGCAACCGGGTTGGCGATCCTTTTCAGGCAAAGGTCACTCAGCCGGTTGTCGTCAACGGCAGTACTCTGATTCCCGTGGGAGCGACCGTCGAAGGCCGCATCACTAAGGTGAGCGAGCCGCGTCGCATCTCGGGCAGGCCCACGATCGGAATTCTTCCCGAGGCTGTGATTCTTCCCTCCGGCGAGCGTTACTTCCTCGACGCAACCCTGACCGACACCAACATTCACGGTACCGACGTGAATCAGGAAGGCCAGTTCAAAGGACTTAGCCACGACCGCCGCGACACGCTCGAGACTGGTGGCGGCGCGGCAGGCGGCATGCTCATCGGCGGACTGGTCGGCGGCGGCCCGGGCCTCCTGATTGGCGGCGCGATCGGAGCCGGGTCCGCCACCGCGCACTGGCTGGCCAAACATCGTTCTGCGACTCTTCCGGCTGGCACCCAACTCACCCTGGAACTGAATCGCCCGTTGACCATGGGCGCGGTTGCGGTTACACCGGCACCGGTTCCCGCGCCGGCCCCAGCAACTGCTCCCGCGCCGGCGCCCGCCCCGGAGCCTGGGGATAACGGCAGCAATTAGAAATTCGCAGTTGTCGGTTTTTCATGACGCCGGACGAGCGAATGTCCGGCGTTTTTCTTTGCCGGCGCAATTAGACGAAGAAAAGTCCCTGGTCACGCCCCGAAAATCAAGTCCCCTTCGCTCAGCACCTGTAATTCGATCCATCCTTCCAGAGGCAATGAATCCACTGGCAGCCGGTTCTGCCATAGACTGAAGCGAAGGCGAAGCTTGCTGGTGGACGCGACCGCCAGCGTGCCGACTTTACGTTCCGCAGTTGGTTCCGCCGCAACCGCGCTCGGAGTCGACAGCAGCCACGCCAGCGGCAGCTTGAATTCAAAGTTCCGGAGTATCGCCAGTTTCACGTGTTCGGCCGGTTGCGAAGACGAGACCAGCACTCGCTCCTCCGTGAGGTTCTCAACTTTCCAGTGCTTGAGCTTCCGTTGTTCGACCGACGCCTCGACCCGCAGCGTGCGCCGTGGACGCGGCTCGCCGCTCGCCCACGACTCCACGTTCACGACCAGATCAAAATCTTCCTCGGGAGGCTTACCCTTGAAGTCCAACCGTCCGTATACATAGTTCGAATCGATGCCGGCATACACCGAGTCGAGCACAAACTGCTTGCCGTGCATCGCTCCCGCGCGCTGATCGGCGGTGTAAACCGCCGCGCCCATCCATTCGAAGTAGCGCACCTTGTCGCCCGTGACCCGCGGGTGGATATAAGCCGTCTGGGGTACAAACGAAGGGCGCACCTCAGCCCCGGTAATCGGTTGAGCCAAGTAGTCTGGAGGAACCGCGCCCAGCGCTTGATACAGGTTCGAAAGATGCTTACGGTAAAGCTCGTCAAAATCGCGGTCGTTCGCCGAATGATGCTCGGGCCCATACCACCAATTCCAGTCGCTGCCTTCCGCAATCAGAATCTCGTCGAAGGCCAACTGGCGTTGCGCTTCCGTTGCGCGTGCCGCATTCTGCGCATAGAATTCGCGCGCGTGATAAAGATAGTCCCAGGCGCGATTGTCCTCGGGCGCGCCGATCCACACATTAAAGTTCGCGTTGATCCACGACCCGGGCACCAGCGAAGTCATTCTCCCGAAATCTTTGTGCCGCGCGATCGCTTCGGAAACGGTCACTGCCTCGACGCCCGGCTCGCGCTGGAGGCCATCGTAGAAGCGGCGCAGGAATTCGCGGCCCGACTTCGGGTAATACTCCCAGGCATTCTCGCCGTCGAGAATAATCGACACTACGGCATCGCGCCCCCTGGCCAGCACCGGCTTGGCCGCTTCCCTGATGTTGCCGATCAAATGGCGCGCCGCATCCGCCGGATGCATGCCGGAATATACGAACCCGATCAGGTCTGAGATCGTGTGATCGCGAAACACCAGATTCATCGCGGCCGAGCCGTTCTCGTACCGATGGATGGTATAGAGCTTCTCCGCCAGATGTTCCGGTAACCGTCCATTGCCGTCACGCGCGAAGAATAGCCCTGAGCTCCGTCCCAGCACTCCCTCATCGGTAGCCATCCACTGAACGCCCACGCTGTGCGCGATCGCCACCGCCTCCTCCGAGACGCTGCCTTCCGAGGGCCATACTCCCTTAGGCCGCAGTCCGAACACTTTCTCGTGCAGATCGAGACCGCGCGTGAGTTGTTCGCGCGCGTCTTCCGGATGGCGATACCGGCTCTGCGGCAGAGACAACCCCGGAGACGATACCGCTCCCACACTGGTATCGCAGACCAGAGGCAGGATCGGGTGATAGAACGGCGTCGCCGAGAGCTCAATCGATCCTTTTTTTGCCGCGGCGGCATGCGCCGGCAGTACCCTGCTCAGCAATTCCCTTTCGCGCGCGATGACGAACTTCTGGTCGTCGAGCGAGTAGCTATGTCCCTTGGCCACCAGCGCCGCTATGTCCTTCTCTTCCAGAAAGAATTCGTCAAACCACGCAATCTGCGACAGCACCTGCAGATCGGTAAAATCCTGCGCCTGAAAATACCGCTCCGCGCGTTCGGGATGATCGCCATGTTCGCGAAACCGCTCCCATAATTCGCGATAACGCGGATAGCGCCCGATCAAGTTCTGCGGATTCGCCTGAAACAGATATTGCAGCGCAAAGCGCCTTTCATCCAATGACAAATCCTTCGCCGGCTTGGCTGCGACTCTCAGGAATGGATCCTGCGCCGTACCCTCAACGTAGTCTTGAATCTGCACCATCAGCGAAGGCACCAGGTTGAAGTTCTGGTGAACATTGGGAAATTCGTCCAGCAACTTCACCATGCCGTAGTAGTCTTTCAGCGCGTGCAGACGCGTCCACGGCAGACGATATTCGCCGGTTACCAGATCCTTGTAAAACGGCTGGTGCTGGTGCCAAAGAAGAATGACGCGCAAAGCGGGCATGATGGGAACTGGTCAGTCTAGCATGGGGACTTTCGCTCGTTCCGCACGAATGGCTCCGCCCGAATCCACCGCATGCGGGGACAACCGCCCTCGGCTGTCCGGCGGCCCGGTTGTATCGGGCCGCGGCGTCCTGGCGATACGCCTCTGCTGATTGGCTCTTTGATCGCATCCAATCCTGTCTTTCGGACTTTGCGGCAAAAGATTTTTCACCGCTCCTTTATCGCGCGCCACAGCTTCACGACAAACCCATGAATTCGACCTAACAAAAGCCGTAATACGACCCTTATCTTCCGGTACACTAAAACGCATACATCCTGCTCAACCCATGAGCCCTGAACTGACACTCGCGAGTCCCCAGCTTCTCTCCGACCAGGATCTCTACCTTTTTAACGAGGGCAGCAACTATTGCCTGTACGAAAAGATGGGAGCCCATCTCGTCTCTCACAATGGCGAAGCCGGCGCCGTCTTCAGCGTCTGGGCGCCGAATGCCCGATCGGTTTCGGTCATGGGCAGTTTCAACGGTTGGGATTCCAAGACGCATCGGCTTCCTTCCCGCGGCTCATCCGGCATCTGGGAAGGCTTCATCCCCGGCGTCACTCGTGGCTCGCTCTATAAATTTCACGTCGAATCGCAGCGCCATGGATATCGCGTCGATAAAGCAGACCCCCTCGGCTTACTGCACGAGAAACCGCCTCGCACTGCTTCCGTGGTCTGGGATCTGGACTACCAATGGAGCGACCAGGACTGGATGGCGAATCGCGGCGGCCGCAACTCGTTGCGTGCGCCCCAGGCGATCTACGAAGTCCATCTCGGCTCGTGGATGCGCGTCCCCGAGGATCACAACCGTCCGCTGACCTATCGCGAAACCGCGCCCCGCCTCGCCGAATATGTAAGCCAACTTGGCTTCACCCACGTTGAGTTCCTGCCCGTGATGGAGCACCCTTTCTACGGTTCCTGGGGATATCAGACCACCGGATACTTCGCGCCCACCTCGCGCTACGGGACGCCCCAGGACTTCATGTACCTGGTCGACTACCTGCATCAGCACGGCATCGGGGTCATTCTCGATTGGGTACCGTCCCACTTCCCTTCCGACGCGCACGGCCTCGCCTATTTCGACGGCACTCATCTCTACGAGCACGCCGACTCGCGCCAGGGATTCCATCCCGACTGGAAGACTCACATCTTTAATTACGGCCGCGCCGAAGTGCGTAGTTTTCTCATGTCCAGCGCCATGTTCTGGCTCGACAAATATCACATCGACGGCCTGCGCGTAGATGCTGTCGCCTCCATGCTCTACCTCGATTACTCGCGCAAGGAAGGCGAGTGGATTCCCAACAAGTTCGGCGGCCGCGAAAACCTCGAAGCCATCGACTTCCTGCGCCGCTTCAATCAGGAAGCCTACAAAGAGCATCCCGAAATTCAGACGACGGCCGAGGAATCCACTTCCTGGCCTATGGTCTCAAAGCCCGTCTACGTCGGCGGTCTCGGCTTCGGCCTCAAGTGGGACATGGGCTGGATGCACGACACGCTCAAGTATTTTCAGAACGATCCCATTCATCGCAAGTATCACCACAATGATCTCACTTTCCGCAGTCTGTATTCGTTCCACGAAAATTTCGTGCTGCCACTTTCTCACGACGAGGTCGTTCACGGTAAAGGATCGCTGGTCGGCAAGATGCCCGGCGACGAATGGCAGCGTTTCGCCAACCTCCGTCTGCTGTTCGCATACATGTACGCCCAGCCCGGAAAGAAATTGCTCTTCATGGGCTGCGAGTTCGGTCAGGTGCGCGAGTGGGCGCACGACACCAGCCTCGAGTGGCACGTCGTGCAATATCAGGTTCACCGCGGAGTGCAGGCCTGGATGGAGCAACTCAACCGCTTCTATCGCAGCGAGCCTGCCATGCACGTGTTCGACAACAATCCCGCCGGAATCGAATGGGTCGACTGCAACGACAACGCCACGAGCACGATCTCGCTCTTGCGCAAGAGCGAGGCGCCACAAGATACCGTTCTTATCATCTGCAACTTCACCCCCGTCCCACGTCTCGAATACCGCGTCGGAGTCCCGCATGGCGGCTATTGGCGAGAAATGCTGAACAGCGACGCCCTTGAATACGCGGGAAGCGGCATGGGCAATCTCGGCGGAGTGCACGCCGAAGCCATCCCCGCCCACGCTCGCCCCTTTTCGTTGAAGGTAACTCTACCCCCGCTGGCAGCCCTATTCTTCAAAGCAACCTAGCCCGGTGCGTAGATTCCGGTGGTGGCCGCCACAGCTCATGCGGGGGCCGCCTCGGCCCTCCGGTCAGGATGAAGCCTGGACCGCCCGGCGGAAAACTGCAAACACGTAGCCAGCAAGCCCGCCTCAGCCGGACTCGCAACCTGCTCATTTGAAGTAACTTAGATTTTCCTCACAACTGCCTCGCCGGCGCAGCCATCCAAACCTAGATCCAAATTCCTGGGGAGATTAATTTGGTTCTCAAAGGCCCTTTCATGCTCGCCGCCGTAACCGCAATGCTCCTCTGCGCCAGCGGTGTCACAGCCCAATCAACCTACACCCTGACTGTGACCTTGGCCGGCACCTCCAGGGGTACGGTCCGCAGCAGTCCCGCGGGGATCAGTTGCCCAACCATTTGCAGCGCGTCGTTTAACGCAGGGACCGTCGTGAAGCTAACTCCCGTCGCGGCAACTGGATCCTTCTTTCGGTCGTGGTCCGGCGCTTGCTCAGGTACCGGAAGCTGCACGCTGACGATGAACGCAGCCAGGGCCGCAACTGCCACCTTCAACGTCAATCAGACGGTAAAAGTCCTAAATCACATCATTTTCATGGCGCAGGAGAATCGCTCTTTCGACCATTATTTTGGAGCCTTGCGTCCGTATTGGAAGACGAATGGTTACTCCGATCGCTCCTTCGACGGCCTGCCCCAATTTAATCCAACTTCCGGCATTGCTCCGCTTTACGGACCGCCGCCCACCAATCCCGGTTGCGATCCCAAATATGCGCTGCCGAACGACTGCATGATCGACACCGCGAGCCCTAAAGTTGCTTCCTACAAGCTGAACACTCAGTGCATTGAGAATCCCAGTCCATCCTGGAACGAAAGCCATGTGGACTGGAATCTCACCGACAGCTATTCCGCGACGCCCACCCTCGATGGTTTCGTCTGGACCAACGCCCACGACGCTCGAAACAACCATCCTCCGTATCACGACATCAATGGCATTCGCACCATGGGGTACTACGACAGCACCGATCTCAACTACTACTACTTCATGGCTTCAAGATTCGGCACGTCCGATCGATGGTTTGCGCCCGTGATGTCGAGGACTGCTCCAAATCGTGAATATCTGATTGCCGCCACCTCACAGGGTGACGTCTACCCAGTCGGCACCAACCGTGCTGATCAGTCTCTGCTCACCGCTACAACTATTTTTCAGGAATTGCAAAACGCGGGAATCACTTGGAAGATTTACGTCAACACCGAGAACACTCCGTGCGCGTCAAACCCGACTCCCCAATGCTTGCTGACCTTGAGTTACGTTCAGAATTTTCGGTGGGGACAGACGATTCCCACCAACTATCCAAGCCACCTGGCGACCATGTCGCAGTATTTCTCTGACGTACAAAATGGAACGCTTCCCGAGGTCGCTCAAATTGAGCCTGCCTCGGCCGCGGGTCTCGACGAGCACGGTTCCGACACCGACCAATATCCCATCAACATCCAACTGGGCGCCAACTACGTTTCATCGCTCATCAACGCGCTGATGTCCAGCGTCTCGTGGAAGGACTCCGTCTTCATCCTGACCTATGACGAACCCGGTGGTCTTTACGACCACGTCGCACCCCGTCCTGCCGTGAGTCCCGACGGAATCAAACCGAAAGATTTGCAGCCCGGCGACATTTGTACCACGGCTACGGGTCCTGATTGCGATTTCACCTACACCGGCTACCGCCTGCCCCTGATCGTCGTATCCCCTTATGCGATTCTGCACTACGTCTCGCACACGGTCATGGACACCACCGCGATCCCGAATTTCATCGAGCACCGCTTCGGCTTACCCGCTTTGACGAAACGGGATGCGGCACAGAAAACCATGGCTGAGTTCTTCAACTTCAATATCCCGCCATGGAAGGTGCCGCCCAAGCCTCCCGCACAGATAACCAGCGGCGCCTGTTACGTGAACCAATTGCCGTGAGGGCAGGTTCTTGCCGTTCGCGTCGTCCGCAACGCAAACCTCGGTCGGCGTCCGCGAAGCTCTCTGTTATCCGAAGCCCTGGTACGCCTTCCAGAACTCCGTCCAAGGCAGGCGCGGACCATCGCACACATAAATATCCGGATGGTCCTGGCTCTCTTCGTTGCGGACGCCCAACGCGTTGCCGCTGTGCCCGGCGACCCGGCACGAGTGATAGAACCTCTCCGCTTCCTCGCGGGACGTACCCAGCACGATCAGCGTCGACGGCGGTGGCTCCGGATAACCGCGCAGCCACGCCGAATTCGTTCCGCTGATCGGCGGAGGCAGCTGGTAAGCGGGGCCTAAAATCTCGATGGCGCCTTGTTCCCCATAGTTCCTCACCATCACGCCCAAGGTCCGCTGCTGCTCCGGAGGCAACGAGTCTCGAACCCCCGCCACTGCCCGCACTAATTCGTCCCAACCAATTTCTTCGCGCAAGTCCCCATTGTTCTTCAACGCAAAATCTTTTAGCGGACCATTCGCAGCAAGCGGAACGACGACCGCAAATATGAATGCTCCGCATACGGCCAGGCCGGCGAAAAATACGAACTCTACAGCGAGCCTCGACCAGCGCGGCAAATGGCCCAGCCAGCGGACGCACGCTACTGCGCCCATCGCCATCAGCATGGGATACGCTCCCCCCAGGTAATACCCCCGTCCCTTCCCCAGAACGAACAGCCCCAGCGGGATCAGGTACATCCACGCCAGCATGCGATAACGCCGCTCCCGCAAATAGCTCAACAGTCCGCCGATCCACAGGGGCGCCGTAAAAGGATTCGTGCAAATGAGAAACTGATCGCGCCAAAATCCATCCGCGCGCCCTTGACCCACGTCGCGCTTGTGAATGTGCTGCAAGAAGTGCAGCGAGATAAATCCATGCCGTATCTCCCAAAACAGATTCGGCAAACAAATCATCAGCCCGAGTCCCATGCCACCCCAGAACCACGGGCTCGCCAGATAGCGGCGCGCGCGCGTCAGAAGAACTCCCCCCATGATTCCAGACAAGTAAAACCCCATCGTGTACTTGGTCAGAAAGCCGAGGCCGAGGAAGGCGCCAATCGCTAGCCACCATCGCGGGTTCTCGCTCTTCAGCAGCCGAATCACGCTGTAGGCAATCAGCACCCACCACAAATAATCAAAGGTCGTATATTGGAATTCCGTTCCTTCGAACAGCGGCAGCGGAGAGAGCGCAATCGCAAGCGCTGCCGTCACTTGCGCGCGACGCCCTCCGCCCAGTTCCCTCGCCATCAGTCCCGTAAAGACGAGCGCGAAGGCTTGCGCGATCACCGAAAACATTCGCAGTCCCACCATCGAAAGTCCAAAAATGGAGAGCCCCATCCGCTCCACAAACGGCGTCAGCGGCGGATACGGCACGAATCCCCAATCCAGATGCCGCGCGTCGCTCAGAACCTGCAATTCGTCCCGATGAAATCCATATCTGCCATTCGTGAGCACGTGCACAAGCGCCACGGTCGTAGCAATCGCGACGAGTGTCAACCTGTCTTTATGAGACTTGGTCTCGGCTATCTGCTCCGAAGTCATGCTAGCTCCTTACCCGGTAGCTCCGGTCCCGCCGCTTTTTCATAGTGCCGGCATCTTGCCGGCTATATCGGGGGCGCCCGGCCCGGGCAACGCCCTCACCTCAACTCAGCACCCACCCTCGCCCCGTGCTATGCTCGCCTTAAGCGCGTCTCTCATGCGGATCCTAACCCGCTACATCCTACGCGAAGTGATCGCGCACGCTCTGATCGGCGCGGCGATCTTCACGTTCGTCCTGTTCACTCGCGACCTGGGACGCATTCTCGAGTTGGTCGTTCGCGCCAGCGCTCCGCTGCCGAGCGTCGCCGAGATTTTCTTTTTCACGGTTCCTCTCGCCCTCACCTACACGCTGCCTATGAGCGTCCTGCTCGGAATCTTGATCGGCCTGAGCCGCCTGGCTGCTGACAGCGAGATCACCGCCATGCGTGCCAGTGGCATGGGAGTGTGGAGTTTCCTTCGCGCTCTCTCGATCTTTGTCATCGCCGCATGGCTTATGGCGCTATTGAACGGCTTGTATATCGCTCCCCGCGCCCAGGCCGCTCTCGGGCACCTGGAGGACCGCCTCAAAGGTTCGCAAGTCTCTTTCGAGATCCAGCCTCGTGTTTTCTACGAAGGTTTCCCGAAAAAAGTTCTATATGTTCAGGACGTGAAGAGCGCGCAGGGTGCGGCCGTGTGGAAGGGTTTGTTCATGGCCGATCTCAGCGATGCGACCAACCCAAATATCACCCTCGCCCGGGAAGCGATCGTGGTCAGTGAAGGTCAGGACAGGTTGCATCTGCACATGATCGATGGCTCCGAGCACGAAACCGACCCCAAAGACCCGAGTCACTACCAGATTTCGACTTTTCAGCAGACGGACATTCCACTCGACCTGCCCTCCACCGAAAACAAGCCCGATGAATCTCTTCCCGCCGATGTGATGAATAGCGGAGCGCTATGGCAGAAGGCCCACCGCGTCGATCCGATTTCCGCACGCTGGTACCTCATCGCCTTCCACAAGCGTTTCGCGTTACCCACCGCGTGTCTCGTTCTCGCGCTGGTGGGAATCCCGCTCGGCCTCTCGTCCAAAAAAAGCGGCAAGTCCGGCGGATTCGTACTGACGATCCTGCTGGTATTCATTTATTACGTGATTTCCCTGATCGGTGTTTCGCTGGCGCGGCAAGGGAAAGTTTCTCCCTGGTTCGGTGCGTGGTTGGCTGACCTCATGTTTCTCTCCCTCGCGGTATTTCTGTTTTCACGAGCCGAGAAGCGGCCTTTCGAACTGGCGTCATTCCGGGGGATCTGGAAGCGGGATCCATCCGGTTCCCCGCAGGCTATCGCCCGTAGCCGGCGCGAAAATGCATTCGAACGCGTTTCCACGCGGCGGCGCATGTTCAGCGCCAGCTTTCCAACCCTGCTTGACGACTACATCTTGCGCGACTTCTTCGTCTATCTGGGATTGATTCTTTCCACATTCCTGGTACTGGTGATCGTCTTCACGCTGTTTGAGTTGCTGAGCGACATTCTTCGCAACCAGGTCCCAGCCACAGTAGTCGCGGCGTACCTGCTCAACGTCGCGCCCTATCTGCTCTACAACGTGGCTCCCCTGGTCATGCTGCTCTCTGTGCTGGTGACCTTTGGCCTGATGCAACGTTCGAACGAAATTACGGCAATCAAGGCTACGGGCACCAGTATTTACCGGATCGTTGCACCGGTAGTCGCGGCAGCCGCGATGTTGGCGGTGGGACTGTTTCTAGCCGACCAGTTCTACCTGCCTCACACGAATAAGCGCCAGGAAGCCCTTCATAACCAGATCAAGGGCAAGCCCGCTCAAACTTATTTGCGCCCCGATCGAAAATGGATTTTCGGTCAGAACAATGACATTTACTACTACCAGTTCTTTGATCCCGATCGCGACCAGTTCGGCAACCTCACGGTGTTTCAGCTCGATCCTGCCACCTTCGCCATCACCCGCCGCGTCCACGCCGATCGTGCTCACTGGGCTGAAAATCTGAACCGTTGGGTTTACGAACAAGGATGGGAACGTTCGCTTCACGGCTCCGCTATCGCCCCAAATGGTTACCGCACTTTCGAGGTCTCGACTTTCCCTGAATTGCCGGAGACTCCGTCGTATTTTAAGAAAGAAGTGAAGCAGTATAGCGAGATGAACTACGAAGAATTGCACCGCTATATCCGCGACCTGCAGCAGAGTGGATTCGACGTCGTGCGCCTCCGTGTGCAACTGCACAAGAAGCTATCCTATCCCCTGATCACGCTGATTATGGCCGTGCTCGCCATTCCCTTCGCATTTTCTGCAGGAAAGAAAGGCGCCATCACGGGAGTTGCAGTGGCCGTCGGAATTGCAGTGTTTTATACGGTGGTGTCGCGCCTGTTCGAGGCCATGGGCGACCTCAGCCAACTCCCCCCGGCCCTGGCCGCTTGGTCTCCCGACCTGATCTTCGTTCTGGTAGGTGGCTATTTGATTTTGAAAGTGCCGACGTAAAAGCGGCCGTCGCCCGTCAGCTCTCTAAACTAAACTCTATGTGCAATCTTTGAGGATGACCCCGACTCGGTCGACATTCCCCGGTAAAGTTTGAGCGCTGCGATCTGAGGGCCGAAAGCCCGAAGTCCGAGGTTCGAAAGTCCGAGGTCGACGCCGGACGCCTGATCTGTCCTACTTCACCGCCACGCCCCAAGGATAATTATCTGTTTGCACGGTCGGAAGCACCGACAACTGGCCCGTGGCAGGAGTGATCGAATATTGCGACATGGAGGCGGCATTGAAGTTCGTCACGAAAAGCCAGTTATCATCTGCCCGAATCGCCATTGCCATTGGCTGCAACCCCGTGGCCACCGTCGACGGAGTCAGTGCCGTCACAGCCCCCGAAATCGGGCTGATTTTCAGCTGGTTGACGGTGTTTGACAACATTCCCAGCACGTAAACGTAATTGCCAAAAGGATCCACCAGGATCTGGCCCGGCCCGTTCCCACCGGTCATGCTGAACGGCGACCCGGAAATCGGAATCAACCCGCCCGGCGGCGTCGGCGGCGAACATGGTATGGCGGGTGCGGTCGGAGAGCCGTTGCAAATCGTGTAGGCACTGATTTTGTTGGTGAGGCTGTTCGTCACATAAACGAATCGATTGCACGGATCCACCGCGACACCCGCCGGGGTTTGATCCGTCTGGAAAGAGGGCACCGAAGTCGCATTGGAAGGATTCGTCAAAACTCCCGACGATGTATTCACCTGAAATTCAAACACTTGGTTCCCCAACCCATCCACCGCATACAGATACTCGGTTGTCGGCGGGTTCATCCCGGGCGCCGAACAGACGGCGTTCTGCACTCCGTTCACCCCAATCGCAGGGAAAACCGTAGGGCTCGCTGCCACGCTGACAATGTCGAGACTCGACTGCGGCACGATTATTGCAGGATTCGACGTGTAGAAAGGCGAGCCTGCGACTTCGGTTACGCTCCCTCCACTCCCAATCGCAAACACTGAAACCGAGCCTGGTACATAAAGACCTGCGATGTTGGTCGTCGTCCGGTCCGCAACAAACAAAAACTTCCCAGCCGCATCCATCACCATCGTGTTGGGCACAACCGGCGCAAGTCCTGCATGGAACGGAACTAAGCTTCCAACCGCCGTCGTGCTCCCGCTCGAATTGGCCTTGAATGCTTGAATCCCGGTCGCGCTTCCGGGACATAGGGAATTCGTCAGCAGGATTGCGTAAGCAAAGGCCCCCTTCGGGTCCACCACCATCGAGGTAGGTAAACCTTTCAAGATGCAGGTCTCGTTCGACGTGTCGATTGGAGTGTTGTCAATCGGAGTGAGGTGCCCGTTGAACAGATTGAAGCTGAACGTCTCGATCAGCCCCGACCCCTGGCTGCCCACGATCGCTAGTCCATTGGACGAAGGGTCATAGTTGCTCCCGCACGCCACCAACAGTCCGAATGCAACCAGAACCGCCACCCCGAGCAGCCACCCAAATCGTTTCGACATTCTCTCGTTCATCTCCATGTTTATGTGAGGTTTAAGGACGCACCTGCGGGACGCCCCGCCGGCCGGGTTCTGCAGTCTGGAAAAAGCGGGGAAATCTCAACCCATTTGTGTATCAGGAAAGCGAGGGAAGAGCAAACTCCCGACGGCTATTGGAACCTTGGCAAGGCCGCGGAGTTGCCCCGCACTCCCAGCAGTCCCCAGTATACGAGATTCAGCGGGAACGGTCGTTCCTCAGCCGAACCTCTCCTAAAGCAGAGCCGGCACCCGGTCCGGCTGTCCTGAGAGCATCCTGCTCTGGCATGCCCGCGGCGCCCATCAGCCCCCCGAATCCAAATTCCCGTCCCTACGCTCCTCGAACCGACGGTACCGCCTCGGGCAGCTTCGTCGTCTGTGGTCCGCTCCCGCTCAAGGGAAGCCGAATTTCCACCATCAGCCCGCCTTCCGCGCGATTGAAAGCCGAAACCTTCCCTCCATGGAACCGGACCGCTCGCTCCGTGATAGCCAAGCCCAATCCAACGCCCCCGGTGAGTCTCCCGCGGGCGTCGTCCAGCCGATAGAACGGCTCGAACAATTTTCCCAAAGCATTCTCGGGAACTCCCGGACCTGCGTCGCTTACCCGGAGCACTGCCTCGGCCCCGCTACCCCGTTTCTCGCTCGCCAGCACGATCTCCACAGAGGTTCCCTCTTGCGTGTAGCGGATCGCATTGCGTACCACGTTTTCCACCGCGCTGTGCAACAGCGAATCGTTCCCACACACTCCCCAGTTGCCCTCCGGGATCGCCGTATGTACGTGGCAACGCCGCTCCTGCGCTTCAAACTCGGCATCTTCGGCGACGCTCGCCACCAGATCGTCCAGCGGCACAGGAGTTTGCGGCACGCGCTGTTCTCCATCTTCGAGGCGTGCCAACGTCAGAATCCTGCCGATGAGCTCGTTCAGCCGGCTGGCCTCCAGCTCAATCCGATCCAGCATGTCGGTACTTTCCACTCCCGCACGTTGACGCGCCAATCCCAGAGCTACATTCAATCGCGCCAGCGGAGAACGCAGTTCGTGAGAGATGTCGTTCAGCAGGCGCGATTGCGCCTTGACTAGCATTTCCAGCCGCTCGGCCATGGCGTCGAAGTCGCGTACTAATCCCGCCACCTCATCCCTCCTTTTGCTTGCCGGAGAACCGCTCCGAGCCGTCAGATCTCCCGCCGCTAACTGCCGCGTCGCCGCCCGCAGCCGCACAATTGGCATGGTCAAATACCAAGCCAGCAAGTAGCACACCAAACCCGAAGTGATCACTCCAATGATCACGCCCGGAATTGGCATTCCTCTCGGCCCCAGAAACACTCGTGGTCCCGGAGGCAGGCCCATCACCAGCGTGAATCGATGCTGCCCATCGGAAGATGCACGCGACTCCTGCAGCACTTTCGGCGCGGGAATAATGAACCCATCCCGCGGCGATGGAGAGCCGCTGTTGAACATCCGAATCGCCCAGTCAGGCGCACCGCGGTGAGAAACTTCCTCGCCCTGCTCACTGAACAGAAACGCGCGGACGTGCTGCGTCTCCTGCAAATTGTCCAAATATTGCCGAACCTTTGGGGGCCCGCCCGCTTCATAAGCGAGGACCGCTTCGTTGAGTGACGTCGTGCGCAACGGTTCCCACGACGAGCCTCGCGGTCGGAACGCCAGCGTTACCAGGATGGCAAGCACCACGAATAACGCCTGCGCCATCCAGAACGACAGGAAAATCCGCAAAAACAGACTCTTCATAGTGCACTCTTCAACCTAGCGAACTCTGCAACGTCGATGATGAATTCTCGGGCCGGCGTCTTCAACCTGCTTCGACGCAGTTCTCACGCGTTATTCTACCTTGCACCGGATGCAAACCGCTTTTGGCTGGCGCGGCGCCAGCGCCGCGATAAAGCGTCTCTTTTTCCAACAGGGCGTCAGCCCCGGCCCTATGCTTTTGCCTTCTCCCGCGGACGCGCAAAGATATAGCCCACGCCACGAACCGTCTTGATGTGCTCATCGCTGTCCGTGTCCCCCAATTTCTTGCGGACCTTGCTAACGTGCATATCAATGCTGCGATCAAACGGCGAGAACTTGCGGCTGAGCACCGCATTCACCAGCCGTTCGCGCGGAACGACTCGCCCCGCTTCGCGCAAAAGCACTTCGAGCAGATTGAACTCCACCGAAGTCAAATCCACCGGCTTCCCTTCCCGCCGCACCGTGCGCGTGGCCGGATCCAGTTCCACATCTCCCACGCTCACCGTATCCGGCGCCGAAGCCGCACCACTGCCGTCCGCCCGCGTGCGCCGCAGCACTGCACGAATGCGCGCCACCAGCTCCCGCGGATTAAATGGCTTTGGAAGATAATCGTCGGCGCCGATCTCGAGCCCCACGATGCGATCTACATCCTCGCCGCGCGCCGTCAGCAACAACACCGGCAGCCGCGAGGTCGCTCGGATTCTGCGCAGCACTTCAAATCCGTTGATGCCCGGTAACATCACATCGAGCACCGCCAGCAGATACTCGCCCGCAGTCGCCTTCTTCAGCCCACTCTCACCGTCGTGCACACACTCAACGGCGAATCCCTCCGCCCGCAGATATTCCCCCACCAGATGGCAGAGTTCCACATCATCGTCGATCACCAGAATTCGTTCAATCATCACAGCCCTCATTGTGCACCCGCGAGCAAAAGTCCGCAGTAAAGAATTGTCAAACCAGCAGCGCCGAATCCAAGTGGTGCCGGCACCCTGCCAGCTGCTACTGGCGGCGGACGTCGGGCGGGGCTCGCCGCGGGCAGCTCCTAGGGGAAACGCCCCACGCTCGAGGGTGCCCCGCTCAAGCTCCACTGGGGCGGAGATTTTGCATTCATCCTTGAGCCCCTTCGAGCAAGTTAACGGCTACCAAGCCAGTCTCCAGGAATCCATTCGTTCGCAATGACAAAACTTTACTCTGGTTGACCGATTCTTTACCGCCTTTTTCCCAGAAGCCGTGTTTCTATTCTGTGTACGCAAAGCTCCGGGGCATCCCGGAGGTTCTCAAGGAGTCACATATGAAATCGTTTCGTTTTCGTTTGCTGATTGCCGCCTTGGCGGTTGTGCTCGGCAGCGCCATTGCGAAGTCGCAAACCGCCGCTGACGCTCCGCCGCCACCGCCTATGCACGGCCACTTCGGCATGGAAGGCCGCGGGATGGGCTTCTTCGCCAAGTCTTTGAACCTGACCGACGAGCAGCAGGCGCAGATGAAGACCATCATGGAGAACGCTCATACATCCATGAAACCACTTCGGCAACAATCCCAACAGATCGAGCAGAAGCTCCTTCAGAACGTGATGGGCACCTACGAGGAAAAAACGGTTCAAACCCTGGCTGCGCAGAAAGCGCAGATCGATGCCCAGTTGACGGTCGCTCAAACCAAAGTGCACAACCAGTTGTTCCAGCTTCTAACGGCGGACCAGCAGGCGAAGGCGAAAGAGATGGTGGCGAACCACGAAGCTCGCATGCAGAACCACATGCATCAGGCTCCGCCGACTCCGCTCGAGCAATAGACAAAAGGCTGGAAAGCGCCCGCGTTCTGGTTTGCGAGCTGAGGGATTCCTGTTTTCCATCGCAGGGGTTCCTTTTAGCCAGCGCGAGGCGAGACTGGCCGCTCGCTTCGCATGTTCTGCACCGTGGGCTTTTCGCCCACGGTGCAGAGATTGGTAGAACGGTCGCTTTACCACCGTTTTGTGGCTGGCAGTCATGGTGATATGGGCCGGGGCCACCGCGTTGGAGAGATTTGGAGAGATACGGTGCTGGCCAGATGTAGTGCCGGCCATTCAGGGCCGTATAAGCGGACCGAATCAACCGGGGGCTTTAGCCCCTTCGGGGAACGACAATGACTCTTGACTCCTTGCTCTTTAACGCCGGAACCCTATTCTTCGCCGCATGGATCGCGGTAATAACCGGAGTCAGCGTGGCCGCCTTCGGCCGTGACCTTTTCCCATCCGCAGTTTTCTCCAAGCAGGGTCATGGACCCGAGTCCCATGATCGCGCAGAACCTGCAAAATCCGACCAGCATCCATCGGCACGATAGCCGACACCATATCACCGGGGGTTCGTCGCTGAGAAGCGTTATCCTCTGCTCCCAACCATGATCGGCTGGGAAGTCGGCGCGGCTGAGCCCGCTTCCGGTTCCACGGTAATGGCGAAGGTCTTCGCCTCTATCCCCGCTGGCAATGGCGGTTTGACGACAGCTGCGCTCCCCTGAGGATTCGGCCTGAACAGTCCGGCTGGAATGGGCGTACCCTTGGTTGGGATCAGCCACAATTCATAAATCCTCTGCGGAGGCAGTTGCGGCAGGTTGCTGGCAAGGAACACCAGAGTCCCGCTGGACGGTACATAAATCGCTCTTCCTTGCGGCTGCGGAGGACTCTTTCCCGCGACCAGAACATAATGCTCCGCGTCCGCAGAGGTTAATGTCCCGACTAACTGCTTCGCTTGGAGCAACTGCTGTTGCTGCCGCGCCGAACTACTTTGAAGGTCGGCTACACGGCGTTGAAGATCATTGTTTTGACGCACCAACAAAAGGACCATCACTACAACGGCTACCGCGCCCGCCCACTCAAACGCCCTCCACCAAGCCATCGGTCTGGACGCACGAGTCTCGATTCGACGCGGCTCTTTCGCGATGGCGGCCAGCAGGCGCTCCCGGGAGCGCGCCGGAGGCCTTGGTCCGCTGGCTGAAAAAGCCAGCAATGCTACATCGCCGCGAAACTTTTCCAGTTCAACCCGGCAGGCGGGGCACTCCTGTAAGTGCCCTTCCACTCGAAGGCGCTCGTCTCCCTCGAGTGTTCCCATCGCGTACAGCGCGAGGTCATCGGCGAATTGTTCGTGCCCATTCATTGATTGAATGCTTTGCGCAAAGCGAGCAAACCGGCGCGGATACGCGTTTTGACGGTTCCGAGCGGCTCGCCCGTTTTTTCCGCAATCTCGGTATGCGTGAGTCCTTCAAAGAAGCTCAATTCCAAAGCAGATCGCTGCGGTGCCGGTATGCTTCCCAGCACCCCTCGAATTTTGTCCAGCGTACGGTTCCACTCGATACCGCGAACCATGTCGGGACCGATGCCGACGACCACCTCCGTCATCTCAACTTCCGGACGGCGCTTGCGGAAGGAGTCGATTGCCCGGTTTCGCGCGATTACGGCGAGCCATCCCGGCAGGCTTCCACGGCTAACATCGAATCCGTCCGGATTACGCCAAAGTTGCATGAATATTTCCTGCAGAATGTCCTCCGCAGCCCCCGTGTCGCCAAGAACACGCAGCGCCACCGAATAAACAATTCCGGAATAGCGCTCATACAACTGTGCCATGGCTCGCTCATCGCCGGAGCGAATCGCCGACACCAGCGTTACATCAGCCGGAACCACGTTGGGGGCAGCGCTCGACAAACCCTTATCTCGTCTCCTCAAAGTACGTCCAGTCACAATGAACGGATTGCGTTTCTTGAAGCGATTCCGTCCGAAGCGACGATGCGCCCCAACCCGAGAGCAGGACGCGACGCCCACACTGGCGTGGCGCGGAGCGAACCATCGTACCAGAACATCCGAACCCGACAGACACACTCGATCGGTCAATCGACGAGAGATTGTCTCAGGTCGCGCCGGCACGCTTCAATCGGGATTGGGGGAACAGTTGCCTGTCCGCGCTCCCACCCGCCGGACATGCTCGGCACCCCAAAAAATAGGCACTCCTGTCAGGAGCGCCTGGCTCACATCCGACGGCGCTTAGTTTGGGATCACTACCGTGTCCACCACGTGAATCACGCCGTTCGACTGGAAAACGTTTGGAATGGTCACCATCGACATGCCACCCTTTTCATCCTTCAGCACAATGTTCTTGCCCTGCATCATGGCCACAAGTGTGCCGCCGCTTACGGTCTTCAATTCCGCTCGTCCGTTGCCGTCGATTATCTGCTTCTTCAGGTCCACAGCAGTTAACCGGCCAGCGACAACGTGATAGGTAAGAATCTTCGTCAAGGCGTCTTTGTTTTCCGGTTTCAATAAATTCTCGAACGTGCCCGCCGGTAATTTCCGAAACGCTTCATTGGTCGGTGCAAACACCGTGAAAGGACCGGGGCCCTTCAACGTGCCCACCAGACCCGCGGCCTTCACCGCCGCGACCAGTGTAGTGTGGTCCGCCGAGTTTACGGCGATATCCACGATGTCCTTTGTCGGATACATCTCCTGTCCACCGACAACCGGATTGTTGGAACCAGCGAGCGCCAAAGGTGCGGCGAAGGCAACAACGCTCAACAACAGAGCTGCGATTTTGTTCTTCATAATCTCTCCTTGAATTGAACCGCTTTCATGAGGGATACGAACGTTCGCTCTTATCGGATTGGCACGCGCCCAGAGTGACAAATGCGAAAGTCTCTCGAGTTACTCGAAGCGCAATCGAAAACCCCGGTCTTTGTCCCGCAATCTAAGAACCCTTTGAGAAGTAAAGAGAGCCAGATTCACCCAGCAAGAAAAATTCCGCCGCGTATTCGAAGCAGAAGAAATCCTACCGCGCCAATCCGAATTCGCCACTATCGCGTACTCGAGTCCGAATGGCGCCGTCCAGGTAATCTGAAGCGAGGAAATTCCGGCATGAACAGCCTGAACCCCAGCAGCGAGGATTGCGGTTTATCGGGCGCTAGGCGCATCGGGGATCACTTCCGTAGCCAAGATACACGCTGCTGGAAAGACCGGCGATGCCGTCGAGGCGCCGTCGAACTTTTTCTTATTCTTCGGCTCCCACACGACCCTGAACACGGAGAGTAGCGCAGGGTAGGCGTAACTGAAGCAGAATTTGTGTGAGGCATCGCTCTCCCAACCGGTGGGGGCGGCAAGTCATCGAACATCCTGCGAGCCGATTGTCGGGACGACTCCCCACTGGGTGGCGGAGTTGGTACCCATGTGCCTTACTCGTACAACTAGTTCTGCAAAATTGCTTTCTTTGCTTCCAGAATCTCCGCCCTATCTGGCTGGTCCGCACGTTCACAACCATTCAACAGCTGGCGAAAATATCTCTGACTCGCCTCGCGACCTCCGCCGAGCTGCGCAGCGCGCGCCGCTCCATAGAGCGCGCGGAAACGTCCCGGCTCGTTCTTTAATGTTGCCTCGAATTGATCCAGGGCCTGCGCTGGCTCGTTTATTTCCAGGAACATCTCGCCCAGTAGCTCGCGCGCCGGGGCCAAAGGGCCGGGCGTCACCGCGCTCTTCTCTGTCCCATCTTCCAGTTCCACTGCCGACTTCATCAGTCGCAACGCCTCCTGTTTCTTACCCTCCGCGAGCCCTGCCCACGCCCCCACCTCAACCTGTTGGATTTCCACCTGCCCCGCCCAGTAGGTTTCACCCGTCTTCAACAGCCGCTCCCGGATTCGCTCGAGCGCCGCCACCGACTCCTGCGCCGCCGGTCCTTGTCCCAGGCGCGCTGCGCCTAATCCGCGGGCAAACCAGGTCATGGCTTCGGTGTAAGGAAACGGCGTCTCTCGCGCCGTTAGTTGCGCAGCTTGCTTCCATTCATGGCGCTCCAGCGCGTACCGTGCCGGAATCGCCGCAAGCGCAAAGTATCCAGCCGAGGGCCCCCCTGCGCCGCCGATTACTACTTTGGGATCGAATCGAGAAGCAATCTCCGGCAAGGAAGCCACCATCCGCCGCGCCGCCTCGTCCTGACCCGTTTGCAGATAGGCGTAGATCTGATAGTCGGTCGCATGCAGTTCTTCTGCCGTCTGACTCTCGCGCCGCGCAGCCGCGGCCGCCGCCACGTTGCTGTCGATGGATTCCTGCCAGTAACCCGTGCGGGTGAATGTGTGCGACGGCATGTGCAGCGCGTGCGGGGCATCTGGCGCAATCTCTGAATAACGTCGCGCGGCTTTCAGAGCTCGGGCCGCCAGCGGTGGCACGTCATAGGTGTGAATGATGTAGTGCGCCAGACCCGGATGCGCTGGCTCCTCCTCGAATAATTTCTCGAGCATCGCGCCCGCCTTGAGCCGCCCGGCGTACGTCTTGTCCGTCGGCTCTTCCGAGGCGGCGAGCGCCAGCGCGTAGAAGATCTGCCCCTCCACGTCCTCCGGATATTTCCCCGCGATCTGCTGCATGGCGTCGCGATAGGCGATCAAACGAGCTTGCTGCGGCGTCCTTTCGAAGTCGCTGTATAACTTGCAGACGGCAGCGATGTACGCCCGTTCACGCTCCGTCCTCGCGCCTGCAGCCTTGCCCCGTTCCGCGATCTTCCGCCCTGCTTGTAACTGGCCCTTTTCTTTCATTCCCGCGGCGAAGGGATTACTCCACTCACTGAGCGCGATGCCCCAGTACGCGATCCCGCAGAACGCGTCGCTCTTCCGTGCAGCGTTGAATCCTTGGATTGCCCGGCTGAACTGGAAGGAGTGCAGCAGCGCCACCGCCCGGTCGAATTCCTTCTGGGCTCCTTCGTTGCAAGAAGTGGCAAAATGAACCGCTCCCAGCTTCTCGCCGTTCTCGTGCTCATGCTCTTGCGCGATCCCGCTCGTCGCCACTAGCGTCGCCAGAAATCCTGCAACCACTCCCACCCTGAGCATGTCGCTCCTTCAACCCACAGGATTATAGGCGCGTTTGACATCTGCGAGGCCAATCGGTGCGAGTCGACCGAAGACACTATTGCCGTCCACTTCGAGCGTGACTAGTTATCCTTTAGCTGCTCTTGGCCGGTTTCCATCTCAGGGCAGTTCGACAGGCTGATGTGACCTCTGACCTTGACCTTGAAAACCGGGACGCCGATCATCGTCGAGGCGGAGGCGGTACGCGCTGAGACCGCGAAAGCAAGACTCCAACTCCTTTGTTTTCAATATTCTGAGTCCTGAAGCCTTTGGGGAAGCCGTTGGGGGCTCAAGATTTTGCAAGCCATTTTTGCAAAACCCGCGCTAGTCAAGGGATTCGGCCAGAGTCGAGGGAGACATTCCAACCCAAAATTTTCCCCAAATCGAGCCTCGCCGACCCCCCAGCGATTAAGCCCTCTCTCAAACTATTTTTCAAACTATTTTTGCCGAACCTTTCCATTCCACAGCACAGGAAACCAGAATTCCCTTTCTTCCGGGCCCAGTCGCACGGCCGGAAATCTGAACCGCCCCTGCTAGAATTTCATCTACTGGATTTCCATGCTGCCTAAGAGTTTGCGCCCGCTCCTGCCGTATCTGAAACATTACCGCTGGAGTTACGCCGCGGGCACGCTCTGTGTCCTGCTCACCAACGGCATATGGATTCTTTTTCCGTTGGTGCTCGGCAAGGCTGCCGACGATCTGCACGAAGGCGTCAACAGACACAAATTGTTGGTCTATGCGGCGTTACTGCTCGCCATCGCCGTCACCAAGGGGATCTTCCAGTTCCTCACCCGCTGGATCGTCATCGGGATCTCGCGCGACATGGAATTCGACCTGCGCAACGACCTGTTCGCGCGGCTGGAAATCCTTTCCTATTCGTACTATCAGCGACACCGCACCGGCGATATCATGGCGCGCGCCACCAACGACCTCAACGCGGTCCGCATGCTCCTAGGCCCCGCGATTATGTATTCGGCCAACACCATCGTCTACACCGCTGGGGCGCTCGCCTTCATGATCTCCATCAGTCCTTGGCTCACGCTTTACACGTTTCTGCCGCTACCCGCGGTCAGCGTCGTGATTCAAACCTTCGGCCGCCGGATTCACGAACGCTTCGAACGAATCCAGGCCATGTTCTCCGACATCTCCGCTCGCGCGCAGGAAAACTTCTCTGGCGCGAGGCTGATCCGCGCGTACGTGCAAGAGGACGCCGAGATTCGAGCCTTCGAAACCGAAAACCAGGAATACATTCGCCGCAGCCTGCGCCTGGTTCGTCTCATGGGCATGCTCTGGCCCACACTCGAACTCATGCTGGGATGCGCCGTAGTGCTCGTGTTGTGGCTCGGCGGACGCGAAGTCATTCACGGACTTTCGCGCGTGACGCTGGTTTCGAATCTCGGAAACTCGCATCCCGCAGTCACCACCACGCTTTCCCTCTCCGGTTCGATGAGCGTTGGACAGTTCGTCTCGTTCAGCACCTACATGATGCAGCTCACCTGGCCGATCATCGCCTTGGGTTGGGTCATCAACATCTTCCAGCGCGGCACTGCGTCGTTGATCCGCATCAACGAAATCTTGCAGGAGCAGCCCGAGATCAAGGATGCTCCAGGCGCGCAGGCCCCCGAGATAAAGGGCGAGATCGAGTTCCGCGGCCTCAACTTCAGCTACGAAGGGAACGAGGTTCTGCACGACGTGAACCTGACAGTGCCCGCAGGCACCAGCCTGGCAATCGTCGGCCCGACCGGCTCGGGAAAGACCACGCTGGTGAGTCTGATCCCGCGCATCTACGACGCCGAGCCAGGCATGGTTCTGATCGATGGACGTCCAATTCGCGATTATCTGGTCTCGACACTGCGCAAAAATATCGGATTCGTGCCTCAGGAAACTTTCCTGTTCAGTGACCGCATCCGCGAGAACATTGCGCTCGGAGTCGATTTCGCCACCGATCAGGATATCCACAACGCAGCCGATGCGGCCAACATCGCGGTCGATATCGAGGGCTTTCCCGAAGGCTACGACACCATGGTGGGCGAGCGCGGCATCACACTCTCCGGCGGACAGAAGCAACGTACGGCGATCGCGCGCGCCCTCATCCGCAATCCGAAAATTCTGATCCTCGACGACGCGCTCTCCAGCGTCGACACGCATACCGAAGACAAGATTCTCAACCACTTGCGCGATGTTATGCGCGGTCGCACGACCATCTTCATCTCGCACCGCGTGTCCACCGTCCGCAATGCGGACCGTATCGCCGTCCTGCATGGTGGACGTATCGTCGAAATCGGCACCCACAACGAACTGCTGGCCTTGAACGGCTACTACTGCGACCTGTATAACAAGCAATTGCTCGAAGAAGAACTGGCCGAAGTCTGAGCGCTCCTGTATTTGTTTGCGGACTTCGCGATTCCTAGCGATCTTTGCGGTAGCCTTTGACCGCATAGAGCGCCAAGAATGCCGCACAGGGCGCGAACATCACGACCACATGCGCGAGCCTTGGATCTGGTGGGGTCAAGCGTCTTCATTGAAGCCGTGATGTCTATTTGACAACCCTGGCCGTCGAGCCGACTACACTCGTGAGAGCTGGGGCGAATCACTTATCTCACCATGCAGCGAATCAACCAACCGGAAATCCTCGATTCGGACGCGTGCCCATCCGCCGAGATCGAGGCCTCATTGCGGGATATTTGCCGAATCAATCGCTGGTTCGGTGGAGTCGCTACTACGCGTTGCTTGATCGAGCGCGTCGCATCGGCGACAGGGAAAAAGCATTTCTCAGTGCTCGAGGTTGCAGCAGGATTAGGCGAGGTGCCCAGACTTGCCGCCAAGCAACTCGAAAGACAAGGCATCACTCTGGACGTGACTTCTCTTGATCGCGTGTTCTCACATCTGGGGAATGAAGACAGGCAGTGCGCAGTTGTGGCCGATGCAAGGGTGCTTCCCTTTGCAGATTGCAGCTTCGATCTGGTGAGCTGCAGTCTGTTCGCACATCACCTGGAGCCTGACCAATTGGCACGTTTCGCGGAAGAGGCATTGCGCGTGAGCCGTGACGCGATCTTGATCAACGATCTCGTCCGCCATCCGTTGCATGTGGCATTTGTCTACGCCGGCTTTCCGTTGATGCGAAGTTATGTGTCGCGCGTGGACGGATTGGCTTCCGTTCGCCGAGCTTATGTTCCGGAGGAAATGGGGCAGATCATTTCATCAAGTGGGAAGCCTGCCCCGCGAATTGAAATCTTCCGTCACTTTCTATTCCGCATGGGAGTGATTGCGTGGAAGACAGTTGATTGCCCGGCCAATGACTCTCGGGCCAGGTAGCGAATCCTGGCTTCCACAAGGTGTCGAGCTTCGCTCAACCGGACCGCCGACGCGACTCTCCCCACATCTTTCCAAGACCATTAGCGAACGACGAGCACTTCTCTCACGTTGTCGCGCGCCAGGAAGAACTTGATCGAGGCGAAGTCGCGGAAGAGGGTTTCGATGTGGCGGTTGTTGAAGACCCGCTGCAGGTGGAAGCCATCGCCAATCGCCGTGTGTACAGCGCCTGTGGGACCCCGCCGCGTCTCCCGTCGCAGCACGATGGGCTGCATCTCCAGGATATCTTTTCCAACGATGTGAAAGCGGTAGCAGGGCGAATCTGGTCCAGCATCCTTCGTGTGAAAAAACGCCAGCATCATTCCGCCTGGCTTCAGCACTGACCAAAGGCGTCCCATGACCGGGCGCACGAGACTCTCGTCGAGATAGTCCGGCAAATTCCAGCAGAAGACGACGTCAAAATGCGCCGCGGGATAAACCAGATTGTCGGCCAGGAATCGCCGGCTGTCGAGAATAGAGTTTCCCTGTTCATCTTTTGTCGCCAGATTCGGATCGGTGGAAGCCACAAGTAGATCTTCACTGTAAATCTTGTGACTGCGTTCGGTGAAAAACCGGATGTTCGATGCGGATGTAGAACCAAGATCGAGCACGCACAGCGGCGTGTCAGCTTCCCACACCCGTGAGAGCTCGCCGAGACCACTGGAACGCCGGGTGAGTTTTTGGGCGGCCTGTGCCGGGTTCGCCTCTGTTCCGCCCGAAGAGCCGCGAAAAAGCTTCATGAAATTCTGCGTGACTGATGCCATTGTACCGATATGTCGCCTTGCCTGAGGCGACTGATGCCCCAAGACTTTGAACCAACCTCTAGAACCAACACTTTAACTCATTGTGGGTGCCGGCAAAAGTTACTTTCCCGCTGCCTTTTCCGCTCGGCCCTGGATATCAATCTTACCCTTCAAATACGCGCCTTCCTCGATCGAAATCCTTTGCGTGGAAATATCGCCGTTTACCACGGCACTCTTACGCAGTTCGACGCGGTCGCTGGCCTGCACGTTGCCGTCAAGTTTCCCTTGAACAACCACGCCTTTGGCCTCAACCGATGCTTTGACCTGACCGTGGGGACCGACGGTCAAACTATTGTTCTTGAGAGAAATGGTGCCCTCGACCTGCCCATCAACGTAAAGGTCTTCGCTGCCCGACAAATCGCCTTTGATCACTACGGACTTGCCAATCTGCGCCAAATCTGCCGACAACGGAGCACTCATGGATGTTCTCCTTAAGGAATCGGGATACGCATTTCCAAGATACTGGAAAAGCAGCTACTGGGACGGAACGCCGCTTCTTTCGACTATACCCAACTAAGCGAGCATGCGGCAAGCGAAGTGCGTCTGGAGCAAACTTTCTGCACTATTGGTAATTTACTTTGCGGAAAGGAGCCGGATTCCAACAGCGCCCCACCTGATGCGGGCACCAGAATCGGAGAAGCGCCGGATTGCTACACTAATGTTGAGATGGATTGCCCATGGCTAAGTCGCATCAGGCGGCATCGGGCGCGAGTTTGCGCGATCGTAGCGCTTGTGGCAACGACCACCATTGTCTCGGCACAGGTCTCGAATGAACCTGAGGTTCCCGCCGGTGAGATGGTCCGGGCCGCGGTCGCGAATGAGCTTGTGGCGGCAAACAACACCGCGATCAAGTTCCTGTTCCGCTCGCGCAAACAGACGCCAAAAGGGGTTCAAAATAGAATTTACGTCGAAGCGAACGAGGCCTTAGCAAGCGCGCTTTACGGCATGAACGATAAGACCTTGACGCCGCAACAGCAGCGCGTCGAGATCGACCATCTGAATTGGCTGACCAGCGATCGCGACCAGCTGCGCAGAAAACAGGCGCGAGAGAAAGAAGACGAAGAGCGCACTCTCCGCATCGTGAGAGCGCTGCCCGATGCCTTTCTCTACGAGTATGCAGGCACGGAGAACGGTGAGACAGGAGTGGGCAAGGTCGGAGATGAACTCGTGCGGTTAAAGTACAGTCCTAATCCTTCCTATTCGCCGCCATCACGCCTGGAACAGGTCCTGACCGGAATGGAGGGATATCTGCTGCTCGACAAGGTTGCCCGTCGCATTGCGAGGATCGACGGTACCCTGTTCAAAGACGTGACCTTCGGTTGGGGCATTTTCGGCCGGCTCGACAAGGGAGGATCCTTTCGCGTGCAGCAAGGCGACTCGGGCGAGGGTAATTGGGTGATCACTCAGATGACCCTGAAGATGGCAGGGAAAATCCTGCTTTTCAAGAGCCTCAATCTGAACTCCGATGAAGTCTTCAGCGACTTCAGGCGCCTACCGGAGGATTTGCCTTTTGCTCAAGCGGTGGAGATCTTGAGGACTGAGCAAGAGAAACTGGCACAGAATTTCGTCCCGCCGCGGTCAGCCGATTCGAAGACGACACCGCAGTAGCCGCCCGCGTACGAGGGAGTTGTACGACAAAGATCGTAGGACGGTCTCACCACAGCCAGCCAAGATACCCCCTACGGTTTTTCCCGTATTCACACTGTTCCCATTCAATGCAACCTTCTCTCCAAGATTGCGACACTAACAGTACAGATGACGCTGGTTGAGCAAAGCCGGGGAGCAGCAGGTTTGCCCGTAGTGGGTGTGATTGTGGCATTGATCGCAGCCACTGCGCTCTCCGCACAGGACTCGAAAGAACTCGCCATGTCTCCAGAGGAATTGGTGCGGACCACGGTCAGAAATGAGGTCGCAGCAGCGGACCAACCAAATCTCCACCATATGTTCCACTCGCGCAGACAAACCTCAAAAGGCTCGCAAACTCGGGTCTATGTCGAGACCAATCAGGCTTTGGCGGAAATGCTCATCGCCTCCAATGATCGGCCACTAACCGCGGAACAGCAGCAGGCAGAAACGAATCGTCTCGCGGCGTTGGCAAACCATCCCGAGCAGATTCGCAAGAAAGGGGCGCGCGAGAAGGAAGACGAAGAACGCAGTCTCCGCATTGTGAAGGCGCTGCCCGACGCTTTTTGCTACGAATACGCGGGCACTGAGAATAGTGCGCCAGGCTTGGGCAAAGAGGGCGACCAGTTAGTGAAGTTAAAGTTCAGGCCGAATCCGGCTTACTCGCCTCCATCGCACGTAGAACAGGTTCTCAGAGGGATGGAAGGTGAACTGCTGATCGATGCGAAAATACATCGCCTGGCAAGGATTGACAGCACCTTGTTTCAGGAGGTCGCGTTTGGTTGGGGAATTCTCGGCCATCTCAACAAAGGCGGACACTTCCGGGTGCAGCAGGCTGATCTTGGCTTAGAGGATGGTGCGTGGGGTGTCACCGAGATCAGCCTGAATATGAGCGGGAAGATATTGATGGTCAAGGGAATCAACCTTGTGTCGGACGAGGTGTCGAGCGACTTCCAGCAGATGCCTGAACAGCTGACCTTTGACCAAGGCGTGGAACTGCTGAAGTCCGAAGAAGTAAATCTGGCGCACAGCCATCACCTTACAGAAACGACGGTCGCAAGACAGAGGAATTAGCGGAAGCGATGAGTTTCGGCCTTGGGAGATTTAGCCCGGGACGTAAGTCTCTTCTTGCCCGTGTTGACAATGGGCTTAGAAATCCTCAAGCCCTCAGCGTCTGCTTTCGAACGGTGAGCTTTTCGATCAGATCCGGTTTGACACGATAGCCGGTTCCCGCCTGGTCGCCGATTACGATCATCCCTTGCGGCGAGACTTCCACTTCTGGCTCGATGATGTCCTCTTTCCAATACCGTTTCGAGGCAGAAACATCGCCGGGCAGGCGAAAGTTCTCCAGCGTGGAAAGTGCAATATTGTGAGCGCGTCCAATGCCTGTTTCCAGCATGCCTCCGCACCAGACGGGGATTTTTTGCGCCTGGCAGATATCGTGAATTTTCAAAGCCTCGGAGAATCCGCCGACTCGTCCAACCTTGATGTTAACGATTCGACACGCCCCAGTCTCGACGGCAAAGGCAGCGCTGCGCGCGTTCACGATCGATTCGTCAAGACAGATCGAGGTGCGCAGTTGGCTCTGCAGCCGCGAATGATAATAAATGTCGTCATTCCATAGGGGCTGCTCGATCATCAGAAGATTGAACTGATCGAAGTCTCGCAGATGCTCGACCTGATCGAGCGTGTAAGCAGAATTTGCGTCGCAACTCAATGTAATGTCGGCCCAGCGCGACCGGATGCGTTCGAGCACGTTCAGGTCCCAGCCGGGCTTGACTTTGACCTTGATGCGGCGATAGCCGGCAGCCAATTCGGTCTGGATTTTTTCCAGCAATTGCTCGATCGAATCCTGGATTCCAATGGAAACGCCGCAGAGAATCTCGCGCCGCGACCCGCCCAGCAACTTCCACAACGGCATCTGTTTCTGCCGGGCTTCGGCGTCCCAAACGGCGTTTTCGAGAGCGGCCTTGCCCATACGGTGGCCGGTCACTCTCGCGAACAGCGAGGGGCAATCACGGGAGGATTCGATGCGCTTCCCTAACATGGCAGGGATCAGATACTGCGTCAGGGTTGGCCAGGCGCTTTCAATCCATTCGCTGCTGTAGAACGGATCCTCTCCGGCCACACATTCGCCCCAGCCGTCCACCCCTTCGCAGCGTATCGTGACCAGAAGAATGCGCCGGCTGTAGATACGGCCAAAGCTTGTCTCGAAAAAGTGGACGAGCGGCATGTGAATCTCGCGCAGTGTGATGGCTTCAATTTTCATGACGAGTTTTGCGACAATCTAATTTCACCACGGAGGCACTGAGCCACGGAGAAAAGCAAGCAAATTAAACTCCGTCTCGGTGACGCCGTGCCTACGTGGTGATCAAGCTTCCGATGCATACGACCATTTTTCGTCCCAGTGTCCCAGCAGAAACTTGCCGTTGCCTGTGGCGTCGCGCTCATACCCGACTACGGCAAGTCCGCGGGAAAACGCGCGCAGGAACTGTTCCCGATTACGCTCCTGCACCTGCTGGGCCTGGCCGCGGGTTTCGGGCGCAGCTTTCCAGTCATAGATCTGAGCGGGTACTTCAATGCTGGACTCAGCCACCGTGGGCAAATTCTTTCCGGTGGCGAGCAGGGTTTCGACCCGCCTCGACTTCAGCCACCATTCGGCGATGAGGCGGTCGCTCGGCAACCCTCCTTGCAAGGGCGACGAGGTGATGCCGTACTGGTTGATGTTATAGCGTCTCGCGATGGCGCCGAGCTTTTCGATGTTGAGATAAGCGTTCTTGATCTCGAGAGGGTCGAAGGTCCACTCGATCAGAGCAATGCCCCGGGCCAGGGCATCTTCGCGCTGCATCAACTTGAGGCGCCTGCCCAGGCCGCTGTTGCGATGGTCCTTGCGGACAGCGAGCATATGCGAGTGCAGGTAGACGTGACCCGTGCGCGCTCCGGGGACAGACAGCGCGAAGCCCACGAGGACATCGCCATCGAAGGCGCCCATGATCTGGCCGCCGACCTTGTCGGCGACAACAAACATGCGCAAGGGTACAAGCTCGGCGTCGGTGAAATTCCAGACTTCTTTCTGCAGGGCGACACATGCACGAAAATCCTCGATGCCATGGCAGCGGCGGAGCAGGACCGAATCCGTGCTCATCGTTTCCCCTCCTCGCGCTTGGCTTGCTGCCACAACGATTCAAGTTCTTCCATCGGAGTCTGTTCGGCGGAGCGGCCCGATTGGCGGAGACGAGCCTCCATCCACTGAAAGCGTCGCTTGAACTTTCGATTGGTTTTGCGAAGCGCGGACTCGGGATCAACCGAGAGATAGCGCGCAGTATTGACCAGAACGAAAAACAGATCGCCGACTTCTTCTTCAAGTCGCGCTTGAAGATCTTCGGGAACCGGCGCTCGGCCCGACCCGGCCATGCCGCGACCCTGAGGACGCGGCCCAGGGGGCGGAAACTTCTTGAGTTCCCGGCGTAGTTCGTCTGCTTCTTCCTTCAGTTTGTCGAAAAGACCTTCAACATTCGGCCAGTCGAAGCCGACCTGCGCCGCCCGGGAGCTGAGCTTGCCGGCCTCGAGCAAAGCCGGCATCGCCGAAGAGACCCCGGCGAGAATTGAGGGCTCTACTTCTCTTTTATCGTGAGCCAGATCTCCTTCAGCTGCTATGGCTTGCCGCTTCTTTCTCTCTTCTACCTTCAAGGCTTCCCAGTTGCGTATAACCTCGGCGGAAGTGTCCGCCTTCACATCGCCAAACACGTGCGGATGACGGTCGATAAGCTTGCGCGAGAGACGGTCGAGCACGTCGTCGATGGAAAATAAGGACTGCTCCCTCGCCATTTCAGCGTAGAAGAGCACCTGTAAAAGCAAGTCCCCGAGTTCTCCGGCGAGTTCGGGCCAGTCGCGATTGTCGATCGCTTCGAGGACTTCGTAGGTTTCTTCCAGAGTGTAGGGCTTGATGGAATCGAAAGTCTGCTCCCGGTCCCAGGGGCAGCCGCCCGGAGCGCGCAAACGCTCCATAATCGAAACCGCCCGCTCGAATCGTTCTCCAGTGGTGGACATGCGGCAACCAATGTAAATGACGGTGAAGGCGGCAGGCAACGCGCCGACGCACGCGAAACACTCTTGCAAATTTTTCGCCTGGCAGGCGCGCGGCAAAAAGCATCGCCGGGACCTTGCCGGCTGTCGCGGGGGCATCCTGGCCCTGGCACGCGCGGGACAGGGCGCTAATGCGCCAACCGCCGGCAATGAGGCGGCATCCTAAGTCCGTGCCGAACCCTTCCCGCTCATTGGCTAACGAATATCTATCCCCAAATTCATCCAGGAGAGGCAGAAAATGACAAACGGTAATCTTCAAGGAAAGAAAGTGGCAATTCTCGCCACCGACGGCTTTGAGCAATCAGAATTACTAGAACCGAGAAAGGCGTTAGACGAAGCGGGCGCCACCACGCAGGTAGTCTCTCCCGCAGGCAAGAAAATTAAAGGATGGGACCAGAAGGATTGGGGGAAAGAAGTCTCCGTGGACGTTCCGCTGGATTCCGCTCATGCCGAAGAATTCGACGCTCTGCTTCTGCCGGGTGGAGTGATGAACCCCGACCAGCTGCGCATGAATCCCACGGCCGTTCAGTTTGTAAAGCAGTTCACGGATGCCGGCAAACCAGTAGCCGCGATCTGTCACGGCCCGTGGACGCTCGTCGAAGCGGGAGCGGTTCGCGGGCGCACGATGACCTCCTGGCCTTCGCTGAAAACCGATCTCAAGAACGCCGGCGCCAGCTGGGTCGACAAGGAAGTCGTCAACGATCAGGGTGTGGTTACAAGCCGCAGGCCCGACGACATCCCAGCCTTCAACCGTGAGATGATTCGCCTGTTTTCGGAAGGCCAAGGCAAATCGCGATCGACCCGCAAGGTCGCCTAACCTGGTCTCGAAGGATCTCGTACCGGTTTTGTTCATCCGGCCTGAGGCTGTAACTTTGGTGAAAGTGCCCAGCCGGGCCGGATGAAATCTCCAAACAGGAAACGGAAGGTTACTTTCGGAACCAGTTTTTCGAGAGGTCGGGTTGAAATCGGTTCGAGAGCCTGCTGGACCATCGTGACCTTCATTTTCTTGCCTTGGACGCGCAGAATGGAACAAGTGGGAGTGTGCTCTGGGGCATGGCCATCCCGCAAGACTCTGACACCCTCGCATCTAATTTAATTACATGAGCTTAACCGTCAAACCTCGACCCTCGGTGGATGGGCAGCATTTCCACGTGGTGGTGATCGGTGGGGGCATCAACGGTGTAGCCGTAGCGCGCGAGTGTGCCCGCGCCGGAAAACGCACGTTGCTGGTGGAGCAGAACGATCTTGCTTCCGGCGTGACCAGCCGGTCGACCCGGATTATTCACGGAGGTTTGCGCTATCTGGAACATGGCGAACTGGGCCTCGTGCGCGAGTCCGTTCGCGATAGGGAGCGGCTGTTGCGCGAACGATCGCACCTGGTGCATCCGGTTCATTTTTTGTTTTTGCTCAACGAAACGAGTCAGCGCAGCGCAATGAAAGTCCGCGCCGGGTTATGGCTTTACCAGCGCTTGGCAGGAAAGACATCCAGCGTCCTGAGCGAGATGGAATTGAAGCGTGTGGAGCGGACGCTGGACGCCGGACATAAGTGGTCGATCTTTAATTACGAAGATGCACAGTGCGAGTTTCCCGAACGCCTGGTGGCCGAGTGGGCGATCGAAGCGGCCGCGGCTGGAGCCATCATCCGCAATCATTCGGAAGTACTCGCCGTCGACGTCGCTGCGGGACGGGCACGCGGTGTGCTCCTTCGCGACCGCATTTCCGGCAAAGACGAGCGCGTGGATGCCGGCTGGATCGTGAATTGTACCGGCCCCTGGGTCGACCGAATCTGCCAGCGCTCTGCGGTACGCACCAGTAAGCCACTGCTTGGTGGTGTGCGCGGCTCGCACATCGTTCTGGCGCCATTTTCGGGCGCGCCCAGCGCTGCGCTATACACCGAGGCGGCGGACGGCCGTCCGGTTTTCGTTTTGCCCTGGAACGAACAGGTGATGGTGGGTACGACCGAGGTTCCAGACACCGGCGATCCCGCAAGAACGTCGCCCTCCAACGAAGAAATTGAATACCTGCTGCGCACCGTGTCCAAGCTGTTTCCGAAGGCAAAGCTTTCGCAGCACGAAATCAAGTACGCATTTGCAGGAGTGCGCCCCCTGCCGAACTCGCCTGGCAACAAGGCCTCGGCCGTGACGCGCCGTCATTTTCTGCATGACCATACTTCGGAGGGTGCAGCGCGGCTGATCTCCGTGATTGGCGGAAAACTGACCACTGCGGCTTCCCTGGCGCGCGAATGCGCGCGAAAGATTGGCATCACCGTCGCCGAGCCGAGCATGGTCGCGATGGGGCCGGGGAGTTCGCTCGATCCCATGCTCGACCAGGAAGTTTCCGAGATCGCGCGCGCCGGGTCCGTGAGCGAAGAAACGGCTCGCGGCATGATGGAGTGGCACGGCCAGAATGCGATGGACATCGCCCGCATGGCACTGGTAAGTGCGGAACTGCGGGCGCCGATCTGCCCGCACACCTCGCACATCGTCGCTGAGGTGGTGCAAGGTTATCGAAAAGAGTTTGCGGTCACGCTGGCCGATGTCCTGCTGAGGCGCGTTCCTGTGGCCCTGGGGGCGTGCTGGTCGGAATCCTGCAGCCGCGAGGCGGCGTTACGTATCGGCGCAGTGCTGGGCTGGAACGAGCAGGCGCTGGGAGCGAACCTCGAAGCCTTTGAAATGGAACGCACCGCGTTCCTTAAGAAACCGTCCCGGGTCTCCCCTCTGGAAGCGGCGGCGGACTAACCCCTTTGTGGGTGGTTCGTCTCCACCTGGTGAAACCAAGCTAACTCACCGATTTCTTCTCGAACTGGCGCAACCCAAGGATCAGCAGCAACGTGTCAAAGAAAAACAGCGCAATCAGCACGGCCGTCATCGACAAGTGCGAGAACTGCGGAACCAGCGTGGCGCGCAGCCCCTCGCTGGCATATACCAGCGGGTTGATGAGCACAATTTTCTGCAAGATGGGGAAGGTTTTCAGAGCGCTCCACGGATAGTAAGTGCACCCAAAAAAGATCATGGGCGTCATGACCATGCTGAACATCAACCCAATATGCTGCTGATTGATGCTGCATCCTAAGGCCAGTCCTCCGCAGGCGGAAAAAGCCGCGACCAGCACTATGATCAAAGCGAACGTAAACGGCGTGCCAATGCTGATCTCCACTCCGGGCCGAAGCACGAGCCATGCGAGCGGAATGACCACCAGCCCGGCAACCACAGCCTGCAGCATTCCAGCGATCACCTTCTCGATCGCGATCCAGGCCACGTCGATCGGGGCGAGCAGGCGGTCTTCGATTTCGCGCGTCCACTGAAATTCGGCAATGAGCGGCATGGCAACCGCCCATATTCCGGTAAAGACCATGCTGATCGCGATAATGCCAGGAAGCAGAAGGCTTTTGTACGCGGCTGGCATATAACCGCTGCCTACCATCACCCGGCCGAAGATGAAGACAAACAGTAGCGGCTGCAGAAACGTCTGCATCAGGAGTTGGATCGCGTTCCGCCGCGCCACGTGGGCGTCGCGAGCCAGCATGGCAAAAAAGGTCTTCCAGTTCAATCGCGCAGGCTCCTTCCCGTATGGTGCAAAAACAGATTTTCCAGGCTGGGCTCCAAAATATGCACGTCTGACAATTCGGCGCCGGAACTTGCGGCTAAACTCGCAATCTCGGGGATCAGCGAACCGCCGCGGTCCGCATAAATATCCACACCCATGTCGTCCGCAGAGCGCACTTCGCGCACTCCCGCCAGCGATTGAAACCGTTCCAGCAGTTGTGGCGTCTGGTTGCCGAAACGAAGGCGCAGCACGAATCCTCCGGGGATGGTGGCCTTCAACGCGCCCGGTGTACCCACCGCGATTACGTGCCCGTGGTCAACGATGGCCAGGCGCGCGCACAGCGCGTCAGCCTCTTCCATGTTGTGGGTGGTCAGCAGGACGGTCCTGCCCGCCTGGTGATATTCGCGAATGATTTCCCACAACAGAATCCGGGTTTGCGGATCGAGCCCGGCGCTGGGTTCGTCGAGGAACAGAACTTGCGGATCGTGCATCATGGCGCGGGCAATGGAAAGCCGCTGCATCATGCCGCCGGAGAAACCTCGCACCATCTGTTGGGCACGCTCGGTGAGCTTGAACTTCTCAAGCAACTGGTCGGCACGCTCGTTTCTTTCCTTGGATCCAATACCGAAATAAGCAGCGTGAAAGACGAGAATCTCGCGGGCCGTCAGGGAGAAATCCAGGTTGGGACGCTGCGGCACAACCCCGATCAAGCGCTTCACCAGCGCCTGCTCCTGCCAAACATCGTGCTCGCCAATCCAGGCTCGGCCGGACGTGGGCCGGACCCGCGTGGTCAAGACTCCCACCGTGGTGGATTTGCCCGCGCCATTCGGACCTAGAAGGCCGAAAATTTCTCCGGGAAACACTTCGAGCGAAAGACCATTGAGGGCCGGGACCTCCGACTTCGCCTGCTTCCCTCCCTTCGCATCGGCGCGCGCAATAAAACCGCCGCCAGCGCCTAGGGGCGGCGCGGAACTATAGACCTTGCGAAGGTCTTGAGTGCGAATGCCAACCGCCATGCGATGTATCCCTCGGGAACTTACAGGTTTTCAGAAGTATATATCTTAGACAACGTCCTGATCGACGCCTGCTCAGACAGCGTGGCGGGCGCCTTCATCCCAACTACCGCCATCAATGCGGACTCGGCAAATTATCGTTTACGTCTACCGAACGTCTGATCCCGGGTTTCTCGGCGCCGACCCATGTGGTTACCAGATTCGCTTCAGGTTGGCAGTGTGAGGTCACGACCTTGCGTCATCTAGGTTTGGAGTGTTTGGAAAACTACACTGACGCGAGGTGTGTCGGATTTCGCGATAACAAGGGGTCAGTACGATGTTGATTCCTATCAGGCACGAGAACATGTCGGCCCGGCGTTGGCCGGTGATCACTCTAGGATTGATCGCCGTCAACGTAGCAGCCTTTCTCTTTACCTTGTCGTCGGTCGAGACCGAGTCGCCACACCTGGGCGAGGTCAAGTCCCACATCCGGATTTTGGCAGCCTTGCATCCTGAGTTGAAGATGCCGGCGGAATCACAGCGCATCGTAGACGGATTCAAGCAGAGCGAACCCGATCAGTGGAAACTGATCCAAAATCCGTATCGCGACCTCATCAACGCCTACGACGCCAAGATCAAATTGATGGAGGATACGTCGAAGCTACAGGGCGAGATGGATGCGCTGAACACTCAACTGCTAAGTCTGTCTACTTTGTCTTTTGCTGAGCAGTATGCCTTCGTGCCGGCGCATCCCAGCGCGATCAGCTACATCACAGCGAATTTCCTGCATGGTGGCTGGCTTCATTTAATCGGGAACATGTGGTTTCTGTGGCTGGCCGGATTTGTTCTGGAAGATGTCTGGGGCCGCTGGCTGTATTCGTTGTTCTATTTGATCGCAGGAGCGGCTGCCCTGCAGTTTCATGCCTGGTCGAACCCGGGGAGCATGACGCCAACATTGGGCGCGTCGGGTGCGGTGGCTGCCTTGATGGGAGCGTTTCTGATGCGCTTCCCGAAGATGAAGATTGAGATGGCGTGGCTGTTCTTGTTTAAGCTGTATCGCTTTAAAGCGGCGGCTTACTGGCTGCTGCCGCTTTGGTTATTCTGTGAAATTTTCTACGGGTCGCTGTTCGGTGCTTCGAGTGGAGTCGCGCACTGGGCGCACGTTGGCGGATTTTTGTTTGGAGCAGGCGCCGCGCTGGCCATTCAGCATTCCGGCGTTGAGCAAAAGGCGCACAAGGCCATCGAAGAAAAACTTGCTTGGACCAACGATGCTGAACTCGAACAGGCCAGCAGTGCGATGGAACATGGTCAACTCGCCGAAGCGGTGGCGATTTTGACGAACTACATTGTGGTGAAACCGAATTCGCTTGATGCGTGGAACTTGCTGCGGCAGATCCATACGCGGCAAAACAATACCAAGGAATACCTCGACGCGACGGTCAAGACCTGTGCGTTGCATGTGAGGACGCACCAGGTCGAAGCGGCATTTCAAGATTATGCGGAGTTTCTCGATTCCGGCGGCAGCAGGATGCCGGCGGCAACCTGGCTCGAACTCTGCAAGGGCGCCGAAGAAATTCAAGAGTTTGATCGCGCTTTCACCGAGTACCAGCAACTCGCGCAAGCCTATCCCGCGGACCGGCAAGGGCTGACTGCCCAGCTGAGCGCCGCGAGACTTTGCTTGAAGCGCCTGAATCGCCCACAGGACGCGTTGGCTCTCTACCAGGCTGCGGCAGGCTCGCCGGTCCCTCATCTCGATTGGGATCCGCACATCCGGGCCGGCATCAAAGACGCAAGAGCTGCCATGTCTCGCGGCAATACGGTCGCGGCTGGAGCGCAGTGAGCAGTAAGGAAGACACGAAGCAACTCAAGATTGGCTAGGCGAGAAACGCGGCAATGCAATTGCGCTGAATCACTTATCTTCGCAGCATCTTTCTCTCCGCCAGTTTCTCGGCGGTGACCAGTGCATCCGCGGCCTTCACTTTTACGTCTGGTTCCACACCCGTTCCCTCCCAGTCAGTCTTTGAGAAAGGATTGACCGGCCTGGTTTCAGGAATTCCCATTCCGAAGTGATCATCGATGCGATACCAAATCCCCGCATGTGCACTCCCACGGGTCCTCTCCCCCACAAAGGTGGCGCGTTTCAGCATTTTCAGGTCGTAGCAAAACTGCTCCGCGGCAGAGACCGTAGAAGTTGAAGTCAGTACATATACCGGCTTGTCCGCCAGCTGGTTTCCTGGAACCGGCGACCGCGTCCAGGACTGCTGCGTCGGACTGACTCTGGGGTCATACAAGTATTCCGGATGGTCGAACAGGTAGGCCGCAAGGAACGAGACCATGGGCGCGAAACCGCCGCCGTTGTCTCGCAGATCAAAGATGATCGCTTTAGCCTGGTTCAAAGCAGCCATTGCAGCCATCGCCGTTTGACGGCAAATGGAAGGCTCGGGAAACGAATTGAGTTTCAGATAGCCAACGTTGTGCGGCAGAATCGCGACCTTCTCGAACGTGCAATTCTCCTGCTGCAAGCGTTGTTGATAACGCGCTAGAGCTTCAGGGGTTGGTGTCGGCGGTTGAGCAGGCAGACGGCTCTGACTGTAAACCACCTCCAGGTGCCGGTCGTGGCTCACTTCCCTGATCAGTCCAGTCAGCAGCCTGGCGAAAGTCCCGCCTTCGATCACCCCGTCATAGTCGTGTTGGTGACCCCGCAACTCATTCGTCGCCTTTCGAGCAACTTCCGGGTCAAAGTAGTGTTCCTGCAGATTCTTGATTACCGTATTCAGCACGAGCTGCCGCTCCGCGGCATCCAACTTCACTTCCTCTGCCAACCGGTTCATTGAGTGGCTAGCCGACTGCGGCATCAATTGCGAAACCTGCTCTTGAGGAGAACTGGTTTGGCCGACCGGCAGGGGCGCCTTGGACTGAGAATCACTCGGATTCGAAGCGTCAGCCCTTAAGCGGGCGTCGACTGGCTGTCCGGACGCAGCCATTCTCTTATACGCTGTGGTGGCAGCGTGCGACAGCGCTGGTCCTGACGGAGACGGACGCGCATCAACCTGAGTTTGCCGTGGGGGGAAAGATGCCCCGTCTCGACGATATTCTCCGGGGTGGCTGAACAAAACCGAGATTCCATAAAGAGCTACCAGCGAGAATAAGGCCCCCAAAAACAGCGCTCCGAAACGGGGCGGTTCCACTTCGAGCACATGGAACGAGGGCAACGCTTCGACCGGTTGCCGGGTTGCCGCTCGGACCTGCGGTTGGCCGTAGCGATACTCGCGCGGAACCGAAATAGCTAAATCGACAAGCAGATCCAGCCAGAGTCGAACAGCCGGGAGAAATCCTTTTTCGGCGCGAGCGCGGTCGCGGAACAGTTGCCGCGCTTCTTCTCCGTACGCCTCGCGAAAGTGGGAAGGATAGAGGCGTAGCAACCAGGAATACACCTTGTCAGACATATTCTCCTCTGAATATCTTCTTCACGCGAGCAACGCGCAACAAGTCGGCAAGCCGTTCGGCCTCGGATCGCGCCAACTTACGTCCGGCTGAGGTGAGCCGATAGTATCGTCGTCTCTCCTGGCCGAGTTTCTCATCCTCACCTAGACCAACTTCTTCGATCAATTTCTCTGCGAGCAGACTCTGGATTGAACTGTAGAGCGTCCCCGGTCCAAGTCGCATGCGATTGCAGGTCTGCTCCGCGACTTGCCGCATAATGCCGTAACCGTGCAGATCTTCGTCGGCCAAGGCAAGTAGGATTTGGAAAGCAGCGGAAGGTAGGGGATCAAGTTTCCGTTTGGGCATAGGTAGTCGATAATCAGTATATCGATTAACGACTATAACGCAATTTCGATCCGACGCACAAGATCTTTTTTGCAGCCTGCTTGACGCGAAAAGGGACGCTTCAATGCGCGCCCACGGTCCGGCAGAGCATGCTTGTGTCGTCCGAGATGATTCCGTCAACTCCCGCTTCCGCGAACCGCTTCATGTCGGCGGGAACATTGACAGTCCAGACGAGGATCTTCTTACCCGCGTCTCTCAACGCTCGGATCAGCGCTGCGTTGGCAATTTTGTAGTACGGGATGACATAGTCGATTGGAAGCCGACTCCAGGAACGCAGCTCAGCTTTCGTTTCGCAGATCAGGCCCAAAGGCAGTCGGGCGCTTTCGGCATGCACGGCCTGGAGCACTTCCGGCAGAAATGAAGAAACGACGAAGCCGCGCCGTGGCGTATGCTCCTGCAGCAGAATTGCGGCGATCTTTTCTAATCCAGGAACTTTGAGTTCTAGGTCGAGAAACGCGCTCTCCTGGTAGCGGGTGAGAACCTGTTGCAATTGCGGTAGGCCGGACAGCTGCTCGGCGGAGGCCTGCGCGATCTCAACGCTGCCGGTCTTCGGATCATCGATCCGCGAGTCATGGCAGACCACCGGTCTTCCATCCGCCGTGATCCTCAAGTCGAATTCAAAGCCGTCGCAGCCGTCGGCTAGGGCCTGATCGAACGAAGCCAAAGTGTTTTCCGGAATCGATTTGAGTGCGCGAGCGCCTCTATGGCCGAGCAGCAGCGGACGAGGGCGCGGTTGCGTCATGCGCGGAGAATCAATCGAGATCGAAGTCTCGAATCGGTTTGCCGGTATCGGGAGTCTCTTTCGCCTTCCGCACGGCCTCCTGGAATTTTTTTTCCAGCAGGTCGGAGGCGTTTCTTTGGGCTTCGACCGACTGTTGGAATATCGATTCCCGGCGGCTGTCCTGTTCGCGCATGGCCTTCGCCGCCGCTTCCATGTCGTTGAACATTTTCGGCTTCACGGCCGCGGTGTGGGCGATGACCGCACGAGTCGCAGTGTCGATCTTGAGCACCGCATTGCAGCAAGGACAGGTTACTTCGAAATTGGGGGATGCCTTCGCCATTTGAGCGAATCATACCGCAAAACCGCGTCTACGACGAACCGTCTGGGGATTCCAGGGAGCACCACCTCCTTGTACGCATTTTTGTGTACGTACAACGCCTGCCGGAACGCTGTGGAAAAACTTCGAGGCTTTGTTATCGGTGCTTAAGCTTGATGGGGAACACGTGAAACAGGTTCAGCATCTCCCAGCCCAACAGAAAGACGGACAGCAGAACCACCACGACGGCCATCAGTTCCCCGAAGCTGAGGCCGCGACGCGTAGGCTCGAGTCGTCGCGCAGCGAGGGTGAGAATGTTGAGTGTGGCAAAGCCGAACACAACCGCCCATAGGATGTTGTACACGTCTTCGCGCGAGCCGCGATAAAACATGCTGACGGCCACGCCGAACAACACGCCGGCATAGAGGCGCGCAAGCGGGTAGACCGTCAGCGCGGCCCGCGTGGTCCGCGTCAACCCTGCAAACAACGAAAATGCAGTGGATAGCGCCATAGGCTCAAAGGGGCCCGGAAAGCCGCTCGCGAGCCTTGGGCCGGAATTGATCTTACATCTTTTTAGGATATGGTTCACCTCTCCCGCCAAGCCGGCCAAGCCGGCAGCCTCCTGATAAACCGCGCGCCCCATGCATCGACTTGGTTAAGATGGATTCATGGCAAGATGCCGCTTCATTTTCTTCGACGTCGGCAACACGTTGCTCTTTCCCAATCGAGCTCGCATACTCGCGCCCCTGCCGAAAGATCGCCATCCCCCCCTCGAGGCCTGGCAGGCTCTCGAACGGCGCACGAAGCAGGAATTTGATCAGGGACTGATGGAGGAGAGGGTTGACCACGGCTTCTGGTGGACGTTCCACACCTATCTGTTGCAGGATCTCGACGCCTGGGATGAAGGCGTACGCGACGCACTGGTGAAGAATACGCAAGACTCTTCCAACTGGGATCAGATCCTGCCCGGCACCCGCGACGCACTGGGGCGGCTTCGCAAAGAGTACGCGATGGCAGTGATCTCCAATTCCGATGGCAAGATCGACGCCGTGCTAGAGCGCTGCGGAATCCTGGATTGCTTTCAAAGCATCACAGATTCGGGGAACGTGGGGTATGAAAAGCCGCATTCAGCGATTTTCGAAGCTGCGCTCCGCGAGATGAAGGCTCGGCCAACCGAGAGCCTATACGTGGGCGATATATATTCGGTCGACTATGTCGGAGCCTGCAAGGCTGGAATGCAGGCAGTAGTGTTCGACGTGGCTGGAACCTATCGCGGGCGTGAGTTTCCGCGCGTGGAGGCTCTCGCTGATCTGGAGGACTGGCTCAAGCAATAACAGAGGAGGCTGGCGTAACATGTTTGATTTCACTCGACTGCTTCTGTTTCTCACCGCGGCCGTACTGCTGGCGATCGCGCCGGGCCCTGGAATGCTGTATGTTCTCGCGCGCAGCCTGGCCGGCGGGAAGCGCGAGGGAGTGCTGTCGGCGTTCGGCACGTTTCTCGGCGGCATGGGGCATGTCTTCGCGGCGGCGCTGGGCGTGTCGATCGTTCTTGCGAAATCAGCAGTGGCATTCGCCACCGTGAAGTACGTTGGCGCGGCTTACCTGTGCTTTCTGGGCGTGCGCATGATTCTTGACGCGCGGAAAGATAAGGTCAACACGGATGACGCGATTCCGCCGAACGTCAAACCCGCCCGCAATCCGCTGTGGCAGGGCATCGCGACTGAGGTTCTCAATCCCAAGACCGCGCTCTTCTTCCTCTCGTTCATTCCGCAGTTCGTGAACCGCGCGGGCGGTCACGTGTTCCTGCAGTTCGTTGTGCTGGGGACGACTTCGGTCGTGATGAACACAACCGCGGATCTGATTGTGATCGCGCTGGCTGGGCCCGTCGGGGAGCGCATTCGCTCATCGTCCGCCTTTCGCCGTCGGCAAAGAACGGTCACCGGCGCAATCATGATCGGGTTAGGAACTTATCTGGCAGCCGCCGAGAGCAAATAGGAAAACCGTGAGAAGGCTCGCTTCGCAGCGACATTGCGCTTATGCACAAAAGACATTTCTCGGCGATCACGGTCGTTGTTTGCGGCCTCACATTCGTTGCTTTGTCGCTGGCACAGAGTGCACCGGAGATGCCAAAGATTGAGGGAGAGAGCCTCGCCGGACACAAAGTCGTGCTGCCCGACGCCGCTGTGGGCAGAGTTACCGTCCTCATCTTCGGATTTTCCAAGGCTTCGAAAGCCCCAACCAGCGCATGGGCGAGCAAGCTTCAAGCTGACTTTAGAGCGCGGCCGGATTTCGCTCTTTATCAGTTGCCCGTTCTTGAAGACGTTCCGCGATTCGTCCGCAAAATGGTGATTTCCGGGATAAAGAAGGGTGTGCCCGAAGGTTTGCGCGACCACTTTGTTCCCATCCTTCAAGGCGAAGCAGAACTTAAGAAGGTGGTGCATTACAAAGAGCCGGACGAGGCTTACCTCGTGCTCCTTGACCGCGCGGGCAATCTCGTCCGGCAGAGTCACGGCGCTCCCAACGATGCGAACTACGCTGGGCTACGAGGACAAATTGAAGCCTTGCAGAATCAGAAATAACGCCGAGTGCCGCGACTACAGCTCCACGATCTGGTGATCATGACAGTCGGGCTGGATGCCGTCATACAGTCGGTGCAGGAATTCTTCGCCGTAGCGCGCCAGAAAGTAAATGCCGCCGATCCCACGTTCCTGCAAACCTTTATCCGGATAGAGAGCCTGACTCAGAATTTCCGCGTGGCGGGTTACCAGTTCGCTCTTCAACGCTTCCGCGCGCGCAACCTGGGAATGCAGACGTTCGAGCTGGTGTTCGATCTTCGATCGAGCAGTTTCCGCGGCATCCACCAGAGTGCGATCGAGTTTCACGAGCTTCTCTTTCACATCGGCCAGATGTGAATCCACGGATTTTCGCGCGGCTACCAGGGCGGCCTGCAGATCTTCGGGCAGTCCGCGCTCTGCAAGCAACCGGCGTAAAGCTTCAGGACCACTGAACACGTCTGGCACGTTGATTCCGTGACGCTCGATCAGACGCTGCATCTTAGGCTCAACCAGGGTGGCCGAAAAGCGCGGGATGATGGGCGTTACGCGGCCAAGCAAAGCCTCATATACGGCTGCGGCCTGAGCGAAATACGCAGCTTCGGCCGCTCCTCCAGTGTATGCGAGCGTTGGTAGCAGATAATCCTGAACGATCGGTCGCAACAGGACGTTCGGGCTGAATCGCTCCGGGTGGGAACTGATACGTCTTAGCAATTCCGGTTGCGAGATTTTCTCTGCTGCCGCATCGGCGCCGATTACGAACTCGACCGCTTCCCCGTTTCCGCTGCGGTGAATCGGCGTGCGTGCCCCCTCTCGCAAAGTAAAAAGCAATACTGACGACGATGTCACTTTCACCTGCTGGTGATAGCCAGCGGCCTCGAGGGCCTTTCCCTGCGCTAACAACCTTTCGTCCAGTTCATCGGCACGCTCAACCGCGGCGCGATAAATCGGCTCAGCTATGCGGTCGAGTTCATCATCGGAGGCGTCGAGCAGAATCACACCCCATTCCGCAAACACGCGGGCGTAGAAACGCGCGAAGGCCGTTCCCAGTGACGCTCCTGGACGATACGACTCACGCAGAGCCCGCGCCGCCTCGCAATCGCCGAGCAGCGTTGTGGCTTGTTCCACCAGAGGCAGAATTTCGTCACCCAGCCGCACAGCGCTAACGGGCGCTCCGGGAACATCGTGGCTGGGCGTGGTGAGCACCTGGAGAGCGCCGTCCGGTCCCGGTACGGAAACATGGTTCACTTCGGCGAGGTCGTGGTCGTAAGTTGCCAGCCAGAAAACAGGCACAGCATCGACTCCGGCGGCCGTAGCCTCTTCCGCGAGTTTGACCGCGGTGAGCGCCTTGTAAATGGCGAACATGGGGCCACCGAAAAGACCGACCTGTTGCCCCGTCACCACTACGGACGCGCCGTTGCGCAGACGATCAAGATTGGCCAGCGTTTTCGGCGATGCGTCCCAGGATTTGTTTTGCCGCTCAAGAATTGCCGCCACGCGTTCGCGACGCGAGGAATCGTAGGAAATTTTCGAGGCTTCTTGTTTCAGCCATTCCGCAATATGAGGTGATCTCGGATAGAAGGGCTTTACCTTTGGAGAATACGTCAGGAAGTCAATAAAGAGGCGCGAGGTATGCGGGATTTGGGAGAATGGAAGACAGTGCGCCTTCACCGAACGTTCTCCTGACAACATTGTTGTAGCTGTCGCATAGCCGCCTGTTGGACGTATGAACTCATTAGAGGTTAACACCGCAAAGCTACCCGGTTATGGGTCGAATCCGAGAGAAATGGAACCCCGCACAACCGCGTCGTACTACTGATGCCTGAAAAGGATACAAGATGCAAGATAATGATTCGAAAGCGGCTAGCGAAAGGAAGGCATGAATTTGGAAATTGCTCCCTTGAAGATTGTCCTACCGGTAGTCCTGGAAGGTTCGGTGGTTCGTCTGGAACCGCTTCGACGCGAGCATGCGGAGCTTTTCTGGGACATTGCGGAGAACAATCTCGAAGACATTTTCCGCTGGATTCCCTACCCAATGAAGACGCGGCACGACTTCGAAGAATTGATTGACAAAGCGTTTGACGAGCAGGAGCGTGGCGAATCCGTGGTGTTTGCCACCGTGGCGCGGCAATCCGGGCGCACGATCGGCAGCACACGCTTCATGAATATCGACCGGATCAATCGGCGGGTCGAGATCGGTTCCACATGGATTGCACCCCAATGGCAGCGAACGGCTACCAACACGGAGGCGAAATACTTGATGCTGAAGCATGCGTTTGAAGTGTGGAATTGCATGCGCGTGGAATTAAAGACGGATGCGCTGAACCAGAAGTCGCGCAATGCAATTCTGCGCATCGGCGCGAAGGAAGAGGGCACGCTGCGACGCCACCTCATCACACGAACTGGGCGGGCGCGCGACACAGTTTATTTCAGCATTCTGGATAACGAATGGCCCGCAGTAAAAGCGAGGCTCGAAGAAATGCTGCGCACACGCTAGCCGAACCGTCCAACGGAGCGAATCACGCAAATCCTCCAAAACCAATGACCGCCTGCTGCCTTTACCCGATGCGGCAGGGCTCCGATAACCCAAATCCCACACTTATTCTAAGTATCTCCTGCGGTATTGCACCGCAGTTTCACTCGTCCCCCCCGCCCTTCACCATCCAAATAAGAGTCGTGTTTGGTCCACGAGCAAATACGTGGGCAGAGGACAAAACGATGAAGAATGCTAATCCAGCCAAAGGCAGCCAGATCAAAACTCCGTCCGCCTGTGCGCTCTGCGAGGGCACTTTTGCGCATGAATCGTGGTGTGCAACTCGGGATCCTGGAGCATCGTACGCCTACCAGATCATCGTGGACGCATCCAAAATGACGCCCGGAGACTCGCTGATCCTCCATTCGCTCGGTGTCGTGTGGACGGAACGCATCGCGAACGCAGCATGAACCCGGCGTTGTCAGGCCCGGCAGCAGATTAAAGCCCGGCCCTTGCGCGGAAAGACCGACGAGTAAACAGGCGCTTCGGCGGCGCGACAGGTCACGCTTTCATACGCAGCCACTTCCTCCTGAGTTCCTCATCATTCGGGATGGTGCCATCAGCACGCTGTGCGGCAAGGGTCGACAGGTTCGCCAGCACGATCGACATGCCATTGGTCAACCGCACGAAGATGACGGCCTCGTCGCCCGGGTTGAAGTAGACCTTTTCGAGGCTGTTGTGCGCTCCGTATCCTTGCTGAATGATCGTCAGTACTGCGGTTTCTCCCTCGGTGAGCACTCGTTTCGGCATTCAAATATCCCTCGCCTACTATAACGCCGTGACCAGCCAGGACATAGCTGGCGTTCGTCCAAACTCTCACTGTGAGAGGCTGGGCCAAAACCGCTATGATGGCTGCGATTCCCGGGCCTGCTCTTGCGGTGCGTGAATCCTTTCCAAAACAAATGAGCCGCTCTCTGGGAGGCTCCTGATGGATACCATGCCGGGGTTAGTCACTGCCGCAATCGTGGGCATTTTTGCGCTGGGACGATCTTGAGTGGTTTTTTTCAGGTACGAACTGCTGAGGCCGTGGTGGTGCAGCGCATGGGCGAGTTCCAGCGAGTGGCCGGCACGGGCATTAATTTCAAGCTGCCCTGGCTCGATCTGAACGTGCAGATCGATGCGCCCGGCGATCTGAGCAGCTTGGTCTGGATGTGGAAACCAAGACCAAAGACAAACGTGTTCGTCAAGACGTCAAGATTCCGGTGTCGGTGCAGTATCACGTCATTGCCGACAAAGCATACGAGGCGTTCTAGCGAACAAACTTTACCGTGAATTCAGGAAACGCCCACAGAGGGTATGGTGTGCGGCTACATGCAGACATTCGGTAATGACGAGATCTCCGCATTCACTCCGGATTACGAGTAGCTAACTCCTTATTCCGTAACACTTTACGCGCAAGTCATTGCGAATCAAATTTTGCGTGCCTCGAGGGAAGTCTTGATGCCATAACTGCAAAGGAATCAATATTTTAGGTACACCATATAAAAAACGAGATCCCCTGGAACCGTGGAGGCAGATCGGGTCATCTTATGATTGACTTCCTTTTAGGCGACACCTAGATTGGAAGTGGTTCTTTGCAAGGCCATCCCACCAGTTGGGGGCGTCACGGCTTCGACGGAGA
>Ga0210406_10000166_pt1 | contig 102342 bp, 88 predicted proteins | sample IncBWC30MmetaG_FD_155454 | JGI IMG/M metagenome (GOLD analysis project Ga0210406, IMG submission 155454) | Forest soil microbial communities from Barre Woods Harvard Forest LTER site, Petersham, Massachusetts, United States - Inc-BW-C-30-M | ecosystem: Environmental > Terrestrial > Soil >... | reverse complement strand
CTTTATTTTTATAAGTAATATCATCTTTATTAAGTGCTAAACTTTTTGTGTAATAAGATATGGCTACAGCTGTATCAGGCTTTTCCATTGATAATTGTCCTGCCGAATAATAAATAACATCACGGTATATCTCATACTTATCTTTCTTTGCCATGTGCAACAAATTGCTGATCCCATTTTCCAAATGAACCGAATCTGCATTCTTTAACATTTTGGCATTGTTAAGATCTGCATAAATCTCCAGCAATAAATTCGTTGTATGCGCGGCCGCTTTGTTATAATAGTTGGTAGCTTTATCATACTGCTGTATTTTTTCATACAACTGCGCTAATAAAAATTCCCATCGCGCTCTGTCTTGAAAATTAGGTGCAGCATCTAATCCTTTTTCTAAATGCACGGCGGCACTATCATAGTTTCCCTGCTGAAAAAATAAGAATGCATTCACTTCTTCCAGTTGCGCACGTAATCTATTCGGGAAATTGGGATCATATTGTAAAGTATTGATGATGCCTCCGGCTGTTCCATATTCGCCTTCTTCAATATAAGTTCTTACCAACCACACCAATGCGTCGTTCCTGCTTGGCGGAAGTGAGGCTACCTTTTGTAAAACATTCGGATCTTCTTTAGTGGAGATAGAAAGAACACCGTTCGCAGCATTATCTACTGTTCCTACAACCTGGTCTTCATCACTATTTATAGGATGTCGTGGAAAAAGATTGAAGTTGATAAATTGAAAAGTGATAGCTGCAGAATCAAACTGCTTTTTATAAAAATACGCTTTCCCTAAAAGCAGGTACATATTATCGATCCATACATTTCGAAGATCATGCAACAATATTCCTGCAGTTGCTTTTAACATAACAGAATCAAGATCCTTTTTTTGAGCCATGGTATTCTCAAAAGTATAGGGATAAAAAGCAAGTAATTTGCCGTAATTATCTTTTTGATAAGCTTCCGCTTTTTCAACAACTAAATTTATTTTATTATTGGCATCGTAATAGTAGTTGTAATGTGTAAAAGTATTTTCGACAAACTCACGAACAACAGTAGCTTTTTTGGGAAGTGTTATCTCCGAAACTAATTGATGGTTTTTATATTTGGCAGGCTTTTTTAAGCTATCTATCAGGTGCACGGCCCAATTAGGCTGACTGTACGCTATATTAAAACAGCTGATTAGAATGAATACCGATAAAAATTTAGGAAATATCCTCTTAAACATGAAACAAAAGGTTAATATAGCACGGTTAAATGTCGGTTATTTTTATCAATTAAAGGGTATAATGGCCTGTGTTTATTAATTTTAACATCCAATCAAAAAAATATGGCAAAACTTGATGCAAATAGCACACTAAAACGCCTCAGAAATCGTTATAGGCTTGTAGTGATGAATGAGGACACTTACGAAGAAGTGATCAAATTCCGTTTAAGCAGATTGAGTGTGTACATCTTTTTGAGTAGTGCTTTCGTTTTATTTACGATCGCAACGGTCTCACTGATCATTTTTACTCCTATCAAATATTACTTACCTGGGGTTGGTTACGGAGATGTAAAACAAGTAGCCGAATACAGAAAACTGAAGATCAGAACAGATTCAATAGAAACACAGTTAAAAAATAAACAGCAATACCTGGATGCTATTACTAAAGTACTAAGCGGGAATGTTACCAGTAAAGACACAACCCGACTTAGTTTACCGAAGACCGATAATAGTGATGATTAATAAAAAAAGCGTGCCCTACTAACTAAAACAATTAATTTATAATAATAACACGCTAAAAATCACCTGTATGTTTAACACAAAACTTAAAGCCTCGATACATGAAACGGGCAACAATATCACTATTATTGGTAGTGGCACTATTATTACCGGCAATATCGAAAGTGTTGGTGATATCAGGATCGACGGCATGTTGGTAGGTGACATTACTGTTAAAGCTAAATTATTAGTTGGCCCGGATGGCGTAGTGCAAGGCAACGTAAAATGCGACCAGGCGGATATTTTAGGCAAAGTGATCGGTATTATCAAAGTAAACGATCTGATACAACTACGCGGAGAGGCTGTTATTGCAGGTGATATTTATGCCGGCAAATTACATGTAGAACCATTTGTTATTTTTAACGGACAGTGCCATATGGGTGCCGTGGGTACTACAAGAATTGCCGAAATGAAAGAAGAAATGACAGCACAGGCTGTTTAATGATATTTAAATCGTTCAAACATATTATGGTTCTTAAAAAAACAGTACCCCTTTTTATACTATTTGTAATTTTCTCGATCGTGTTTTTGCTGGCAGAACCATTGTTAATAAAATTCGGACTAGACAGAAATGTATTGCTGATAGCCAACACTTTATTTTTCATTGTAGGATTGATCACTTTTAACATTCAGTACAAAGCTTTGCAAAACAGCAACCCAAATGTTTTTATACGAAGCGTGATGAGTGTAATGATGATCAAAATGTTTGTTTGTGTTTTTGGGGTATTGATCTACGTTCTTTCATTTAGAGATAGTTACAGCAAGGCTTCCATATTTGCCGGCGTGTTTTTATATTTTGTATATTTAGCAGTAGAAGTGAACGTGATGCTTAAATTGAACAATAAAAAAAATGCCTAAGCAGGAAGCCCCGCTAAATCAATTACAATCTTATTTACCAGCCGGATCTTATGAAGAAGTCGCACACTACCTTCATCATTATAAAGTGCAGCTAACGATTACCCGTGAACGAAAAACAATTTTAGGAGATTACCGCCACTCTTTTGCAGATAAAAATCACCGGATCAGTGTTAATGGAAATTTAAATTCGTACTCATTCTTAATAACCCTCTTACACGAGCTGGCACATTTATTTACCTACGAACGTTTTGGGCACAGAGTTTCTGCACATGGAGCGGAATGGAAAAATGAATATGGAAAAATATTGGCGCAGTTCTTATCTAAAAAAATATTTCCGGCGGATATAGAAAAGGTATTATTAAAAACTTTAAAGAACCCTGCGGCCAGTAGCTGCGCAGATGATAGCCTGCTACGGGTACTACGAAAATATGATCCGCAAAAAGAAGGCACGCTTTTAGTAGAGATTCTGCCCCAGGGAACGTTATTTAAAATAAAAGGAGACAGAATATTCAGGAAAGAAGAAAAAGTGCGTAAACGCTATAGATGTGTTGAAGTTAAAACAGGTAAAGTGTACTTATTTAGTCCTGTTTACGAAGTAGAAGCTTTAATATAAAAATTAACGTTTATACAATAAAACCATTATTTTCGACTTACCAAACCCAAAACAAAACCAATAGCTAGTGGATGTAGTAAAAAAATACAGTGAAGAGGAATTGATCTTATCGCTCCAACAAAAGGATCAGCAAGCTTTTTCTTATTTATATGATAATTATGCACCGGCGTTAAATGGTGTAATATTTAGAATGGTGGAAGAAAAGGAATTAGCAGAAGATATTCTACAAGAAGCCTTTATAAAAATCTGGGACAACTTTCATCAATACGATACTTCTAAAGGACGATTATTTACATGGATGATCAACCTGGTACGTAATCTTACTATCGATACATTGCGTAGTAAGAATTATAAAAAGCAGCAAAAAATCTCTGCTGATGAAAATTCCGTAAGTAATTTGTCTAACAATTATTCCGGATCTGAAAGGTTTGACACCATTGGCCTTCGGAAGTATTTAGAAAATCTCAAACCCGAACAAAGAACGATTATCGATATGGCCTATTTCAGTGGTTACACGCAAGATGAAATAGCCAAGGAAATTGGTATCCCTTTGGGCACTGTTAAAACCCGTATGAGGACTGCCATTATCGAACTAAGAAAAATGTTATAACAGAGTGGAAGCAAACGACATCATATCATCAGGTTTATTGGAGCTACATGCTACGGGTTTAACTTCGCAAGAAGAAACCTTACAGGTAGAACAATGGATAAAAAAATATCCGGAAGTGGCTGCAGAATATGCTGCCATCCAAATTGGATTAGAATCGTATGCCAAAGCAAATGCAGTAACACCAACTCCTTCAGTTAAAGAAAAAATATTTTCACAGATCAATTCTGGTAAAAAGAGTAAAGTAGTACCGTTCAATAAAAATGGTTCTGTTAAAACATATAGTGTTGCGCCCTTCTGGAAATATGCAGCAGCAGCTTCTATTATACTTTTCATTGGTAGTGCAGTATTAAATATATCGCTGTATAAAAAGATAGATGAAACAGCCAATAATTTACAACAAACGCAACAATCATTAGCTTCTTTGCAACAAAGCAATGAAGAGATGAAAGGATCTAATGCTGCCATGAAACAGGATATGACCGTTGTACAAAGTAAGTATAGCGAACCCGTTGTATTAAATGGCATTGGCGTTGCGCCCGAAGCTGCAGCAAAAATATTCTGGATGAAGAATACTGGTGATGTATATATTGACCCAAGCAATTTGCCGGATGTACCATCAGATAAACAATTTCAATTATGGGCCATTGTTGATGGCAAACCTGTTGATGCCGGAATGATCGTGACAGCTTCTGACGGACAAAAATTCAGAATACAAAAAATGAAAAGCTTTGGCAAGGTTGATGCCTTTGCAATAACAATAGAAAAGAAAGGTGGCAGCCCCGCTCCTACAATGGATCAAATGGTTGTGATGGGTAAAGCTCCTACATTATAAAAAATATTTTACTTAAAACAAAGATGCCGGCCAATTTGGTCGGCATCTTTGTTTTAAAATATCTCAATACATTTCACGCAAAGGCACATAAGAAAAAAATAAAGGCGCAAAGATTAAAACTTTGTGCCTTACTTCCTTTGGCCTTTGCATGAAACAAAAATAAAACTTCTTTTATGATCTTGCCAATCCTTGCCATTGCTATATTTCAGCGGATCAATAAAAATATTTTTCTATTCTAAAACCATCCTTCTTCATTTGTCGTAATTGAATACAGTAAAACAAAAACACTAAAAACTTAAAACAAAAAACAAATGAAAAAGTTATTAATCGTATTTGCAGTATTATGTAGCACTGCAACATTCGCACAAGAAAAAACAGTAATGGTAGGTGGCGCAGCAATGTACCCTTCTAAAAATATTGTTGAAAATGCTGTTAACAGTAAAGATCATACAACATTAGTTGCTGCTGTAAAAGCTGCTGGTTTAGTTGAAACTTTAGAAAGCGCAGGGCCATTCACAGTATTTGCTCCAACTAATGAAGCATTCAATTTGTTACCAGCAGGTACTGTTGATTTTTTAGTTAAACCAGAAAATAAAGCATTGTTAACTTCTATTTTAACTTACCATGTTGTAGCAGGTAAATTAAGCGCTGCTGATCTAATGAAAAAAATTAAAGATGGCGGTGGTAAAGCTGAATTAAAAACTGTACAAGGTGGTTCTCTTTGGATCTGGATGGATGGTAAGAAATTAGCTATCAAAGATGAAAAAGGTGGTGTGGCGTATGTTACGATCAAAGATGTTAATCAAAGTAACGGTGTGATCCATGTAATTGATCACGTATTACAACCAAAATAGGTTTTACTCGGGTTGATGGTAATTGAGATAGAGCTCCGGAGAAATCCGGAGTTTTTTATTGTCTGACAGGCTCCGTCTGACAATAAAAAGAAATGATTAATGTTCAACGAACAATGCTCAATTGAAGGCACTCTAATTATTTGAAGTACTAAAAATTGAAAATTGGAAATTGAGCGTTGAAAATTGAAAATTTATTTCTCTTTATTAATAATCATTGCAGTCGAAAAATAGACTAAGTCAGACGGAGCCCGTCAGACTTAGTCTATTTTTCAAAGTAGGATATGCTTCCTCCGACCCAGGTTTCGTTTTGATTATACCGCGTGCCGATCATTTTGCCCTTGCTTAGCCTGGTTAAATTATGAACCGCCACAGGCCGCTCCCAGCCATCTTTCCAGAAATAAAATAAACGAATTTCTGTTTTTGCATTTCTATCAGGTGTTTCAATAGCTGCAGCATATTTTACTTTGTGTTGTAATATCCAGTTTTCAGGATCTGTCACTTTATCAATATCTTCTTTTGTAACATCTATTATGACACCCATTCCTGCGTAAGAGAATAAAGGTTTTAATACATAATTTTCAAGGTCTGTTGGCAATTCCTTTATTTCATGTAAAAAATAAGTTGCAGGAATATACTGACTACGCATGAATGGCAATGTGTATTTACTGATACGATAAAACCAATTAGGATGAGAGATCCATTCTACATCCCACGGATACATGATATCAATAATGCTTTTGCCTTTTAACTCTTGTAAGTCATCAAATACTAATCTGTTGAATATTTTTTTTATTTCGATCAGCTCTCCATTATTTTCATAAAATAATTTATTCCCTTTTGGTATTAATACTGTTATACAAATAGCTTTAACGCCTAACACATCTTCCGTACAATAAAAATCAAGGCGTGTTTTTTGTTTATCGGGAAAGATATCCAATAGAATCACATTTTCAGGATCCGTATCGCCCACAATTATTTCCTTTAATAGTTGCTGTGCAGTTTCTTTTGTATAACCATTTAAATAGCTTGTATGCGTTGCAGGGACTGAAGCATATTGTCGCACGATCTCATCAAGCATTACCTGAAAGGCAAATAAAGAGGGAAAGCCCTGCATCTCTACTAATTGAGGTTCCAGTTCGCCCGATCCATTTTCACAAACGCCAAAATCCAATGCTAAAAAATGAGCATGCTCGTTTTCGTTTGCTACAATAAATTCTTTTGGGATAGCGTTTTCAGTAACAGTTTTAAAACGAGGATCAGTGATGATATCAATAATATCTTCACCAGCCGCTAATATTTTTTTTAAAAAATCTTTAGGCACAAACACGGGTGTTTCAGCCAATCCGAAATCTAATGCTCCGGGATGCAAATTATCGATCTGCTCAATAAAAGCGCGGTATTTTTCGGAAGAAAAATTTTTATTGAACTGTTGTCGTAATTCTTTTTGCATGGATAAATATAGTAGTGATTGGTGAATGAATGCAGGAAAGCGGTTAATACATTATCATTTATCCATTAACCAATTATCCATTACCAATAGCGAGTTTTAAAAAATTAGGCAATAAATGCGCGTTCGTCATCATGATCTTATCAGGATCATTCAGCTGCTCTATCATGCTTTGCCATTTTGCTTCGCCGTAGTTTTCAATAACTGTACGTTTTTTTTCTTCCATCTGCAAGTACATACTCATACCAACTGCATCAGCTTCGGGATGAAACTGTGTGCCGATCATATATTTATTGAACCTAACCGCCATGATCGCTCTTTCTAAAGGGACATGCGGCCTGTCTTTTTCAATCGCCAATACCGTTGCAGGTGTTTTCCAAAAAGTTTCTGCATTAGGTTGTATTACCTGGTAATCCCTGCTATCAACAGCATAAAAAGGATCTTTCATTCCTTTGAAAACCAACTCTTCTTTCCCATCATTTAATAAGTGTATTGGGAACACTCCGAATGCGGTACTTTTTCTTTTACAAACATTGCCTATTTCAAAATACCTGCATGCCAATTGAAAAGAATGGCAAATAAAGAAAGTATGTTTTTTGTGTTTTTCGTGCGCATTCCAATCAAGCACTTTTTGCAGCCAACCAAAATAGTTTTTTTCCCAATCGCTTCCTTCGCTATCGAGCGGACTACCCGGGCCGCCTGTAGAAATAAATATATCGTAAGACATATCCGGTAACTCGTTCTTTAATCTTACTTCAAATTCCTCAGTAACAATTGTTAGTTTGTTTTTCTCGGCAAACAATACAAGGATATCACGAATACAACGCATGCCTTCATTTGCCATTCCCTGGTACAAATCTAAAATTGCTACGCGTATTGTTTTATTTTCTTTGCGGACCATGCTGCAATAATTATCTGTTCTTATTGATCTAAAAAAACACTGTGAACATAGTCAACTACATTGACCAGGCTCTTTGTCTGTTCAAATATTTTCAACTGTTTATCGGCGCCTGTACCTTGTTTCATTATAGTATGTACATAATCGATCGCATTTCTGCTTCCTAGTTCAGGTACAACATCATCGATAAAATCTAATAACTCGTAAATTAATATTTTAGTATCTACCTCGCACTCTTTTCCAAAATCGATCAGCTTGCCATCAATTCCATAACGTGATGCGCGCCATTTATTTTCATTGATCAAAGTACGTGAGTAAGAAATAAAATTAAGATTCTGCATTCTTAATTTATACAGTTTAGCGCTAATAGCCTGAAATAAAGCTGCGATAGTAATCGTTTCCTGTACAGTTAACGGCACATCACAAATTCTATATTCAACCGTATTGAAATCAGGATGAACGCGCAGGTCCCACCATATTTTTTTAGCGTTATCAATGCAGTTGGTTTTAATTAAAAGATCAACATAGCTTTCGTACGCTTCGATAGTTTCGAAATGATCAGGAATTCCCGTGCGGGGAAATTTATCAAATACTTTACTTCTAAAACTTTTGTACCCCGTTTCTCTTCCTTCCCAAAAAGGGGAGTTGGTACTTAATGCATAAATGTGCGGTAAAAAATATCTTGCGCTATTAGCAATGTGGATGGCCATTTCGCGGGATTCCATGCCAACATGAACATGCAAACCAAATATCAGGTTACTGCGGGCAGCTTCCTGTAATTCATTTACTATTTCATTATACCGAACATGATTGGTTAATAGCTGACTTTGCCAATGGCTAAAAGGATGCGTGCCCGAAGCGCCTATCTGTAATCCAAAATCGCCGGCAATAGTAGTGATGGTTTTGCGCAGATTAAAAACATCAGCGTACGCTTCATCCACATCTTTGCAAATATCCGTGCCTACTTCAACAACGGCCTGGTGCATTTCTGCTTTTACTTTCCCTTTAAATATTTTTTGCCCTTCCAGTACAATTTTCTGTTCATGGCTTTTTAATTCTCTGGTTACAGGATCTAACACCATGTACTCTTCTTCAACTCCCAGTGTAAATTGTTTGTATGAAATATTTGCCATTATTTATGAAGCGCTTTTTCTGATGTACTCGCCCCAGGTTAAATTATCTTTTCCGTTCTTTTGGTCTTGTGCTTTATCAATAGCAAATGCAGCCAATGTTTCAACGAGCCAATCAAAATTATTTTGTCCGATCGTATCTCTTTCTACATCCGGAGCAGGATTACAAAAATCTACCGCATATAAAACATCGTCGCGCATGGCGATATCAACAGCGCTAAAATCGTATCCTAAATGTTTATTGATGCGCAGCACCATATCCTCTAACAATTTTGTTTTTTTAGCATCCGGCTTAAAATCAACATTGTATCTTTCTCCATGTGCATTACGGGGTTCGTAACTATTCACCCGAACATGTTTTCCTGCAACGCAGAAACAACGGTAGTATTCTTCAAAAATAATTTCCTCCTGCAACATCATTACCAAACCACCGGTTTCGGCATGCTTTGCAAAAAAATCATTCATGTGAGTGATCTTATATATTTTCTGATTGCCATCGCCGGAAAAAGGTTTCATGTAAGCCGGAAAACCGATGTATTTAAATATCTTTTCCCAATCTAACGGATAGGCAAGGTTAGAAAATTCTTCATCCGTTGTGCCCGGAGGTAAATTTCTTGAAGGAAGAATAACAGTTTTAGGAACTGCTATTTTAATTTTTGTAGCTAAGCCATTATTAAAAAAATTCTCATCGGCACTTAACCAAAATGGATTATTTATAACTGCCGTACCATGCAACGCTGCATTTTTTAAATACGATCTGTAAAAAGGAACCTTGTGTGATATCCGGTCAACAATAACAGCGTAACCACTACCTTCTCCATGTTCAACTTTTTCGATATAAACAGATTCAGCTTTAATGCCTTTGATCTTTTTACTGTTTACTTTTTCGATAAAAGCATCTGCAAAACCTCTTTCCTTTCCAAATAAAATTCCAATTTTCTTCATTACTGCTTATGTTGTTAATTGTTATTGCTTAGTGGATATTTTAAGGGAGACGGAATTGCCATGGTAAATATATTTTGTTAAAGGTACTTTAACAAATTATGTTTACCCGCTTATCATGATGGCCAGATACAGTTGTAAGTTTTAAGTTATAAGTTATAATAGTAAATGGGATTGTCTTACTTCAAAACTTAGCACTAAAAACCAATAACTTTTCCTCATTTCACAATATAAAAGCCTTAAAACTGAACCTAAACCTTAGTACCTTTGCATACTAAATAATTAATATGTTAGATAGCATTGAAAGCGCCATTGAGGATATAAAGAATGGCAAAATGGTGATTGTGGTGGATGATGAAGATAGAGAAAATGAGGGTGATTTTGTTATAGCGGCCAATACAGTAACGCCTGAGATAATCAATTTTATGAGTAAACATGGCCGCGGATTGATCTGCGCGCCACTTACAGAAGAACGTTGTCAGCAATTGGAGCTTACTCCGATGGTGGTTTCTAATACGGCTTTGCATGAAACAGCTTTTACCATTAGCGTCGATCTTTTAGGGCATGGTTGTACCACAGGTATCTCAGCACATGATAGAGCCAAAACTATTCAGGCATTAATTGATCCTGCTACAACTCCTGACATTTTGGGAAGGCCGGGGCATATATTTCCATTAAAAGCAAAAAATGGCGGTGTTTTAAGAAGATCAGGACATACAGAAGCTACAATCGACTTAGCAAGACTTGCCGGTTTTGAACCTGCAGGAGTGTTGGTCGAGATCATGAACGAAGATGGAAGTATGGCTCGATTACCGGAATTGAAAGAGATCGCGAAAAAATTTGACCTTAAACTTATTTCTATAAAAGACCTGATCGAATACAGGTTGAGTAAAGAAACATTAATAAAAGAAGAAGTTCGTGTACAAATGCCTACGAAATATGGCATGTTTGAATTGATCGCTTTTGAACAAATAACAACAGGTGAAATACATCTTGCCATAAAAAAAGGCGAATGGACCAAAGAAGAACCGGTTTTAGTGCGCGTACATAGCAGCTGCATGACCGGAGATATTCTAGGCTCTTTACGTTGTGACTGTGGCGACCAATTGCACGCTGCATTAAAAATGATCGAAGCTGAAGGAAAAGGATTGGTGTTATACATGAACCAGGAAGGCCGTGGCATTGGTTTATTGAACAAATTAAAAGCCTACAAATTACAGGAAGAAGGAATGGATACCGTTGAAGCTAATTTAGAATTAGGCTTTAAAATGGACGAAAGAGATTATGGTGTTGGTGCACAAATTTTACGCCAGTTAGGTATCAATAAAATGAGGTTGATCAGTAACAATCCACGCAAACGTGCAGGTTTATTAGGTTATGGATTAGAAGTGGTAGATACCGTGCCAATTGAAATAAAACCAAATGAGCATAATGAAAAATACCTTACCACTAAAAGAGATAAATTAGGACATACTATTTTACATAAAAAATAAAAGACTCTTACAAACGAATAATAGAAAGGCCGCTAAAATTTAGCGGCCTTTTAAATACTATTTTATTATTTTATTCGCTAAGACTTTCTTTATTATCAAGTCTTCGTCTCCTCAAAGTACTTCTGTTCGATTCTTTTTTACGGTTCAATATATTTAATAATTTATCCGCATCATTTCTATACGAGAGTTTAATACCCGTCCTGTTTCTTTCTCCAGATATCGGATCATATTCTGTTTGGTTAAAGCCTACAATTCTTATGCGACCATCTTTTGTTAATATCCATTGAACAGTAACATCCGGCGTTAAAATAACGCTGTTTGTTTTACCGTTAGTAGTTGTAGACGTGGCTGCTGGTGTTGTTGCATTATTGAAATCAAGGTTTCCCCCCACGGATACTATAACCCTGTTATCATCAAAAGTTTTTGTTACACCTACTTTTCCGCCATTCTGCACCTGATTAGTTGCGTCTAAGCTCGAATTAAAATCCACATAAGTAGTTAGTGTATTATTGTTTAACGCTTTTTGTAATAGCTTATTAAATGAGCTGGTAAGTACACCCGATATTACACCACCAATCGTATTTGTTAATACTACATATCCTCCACCTGCGGCACTTGTATTGGTTGATATAAACGCATTGAACAACAAAATTGACGTAACCTGCTTGTTCATCTCATTTTCATCCCCTTCATATATATCAAAGCTTTTCAATACACTGAAGTCATTACCTGAGCTACTATAATCCGGCAATGAAAATTTAAAATTGATCTTGGGCCTTAATAATGTTTCAGTCAAATACGCCAATACAATAACATCACTTTTTTGAACAGTTGTTGCCGTAGCTAATGGCAATGCCGCCAGATCAACACGTTTAGCAAGGTATTGTGCAACGATATTAATATTGGCAAGAAATGGATCTCCTGTCCAGATAATACTACCACTATTCACAGTAAAATACTTATGAAAAAAGGTCTGAAAATTAAACATGTATTCTCCTTTCGTAATATCATACCGGCCGCGCATAGATAAAGGTTCATTTGTACCTACACGTATATTTAATTTACCGTTTCCTTGTCCGCGGATAACATCACCTGTTTCTTCATCGAGTATCACATCTATTTTACAGGCAGGATTTGCACTTACATTCATATCAACCAGTAAATTGCTTGATATGCGGTTTTTAAGTGTTGTCTTCATTTTATTACCGAACTGAATAAACTCTATATAATCTATTCCTCCATTTTCGATACTGTTCCCCGTCATTAAATAAAGATGATTGCTATCTACATCATTTCGTGATGGATCTCCATCAATATCCATCACCATATTATTAAGCGGGCCATTCAGATCCATTGTTCCACGGCCAATTACTTTACCATAAAATGTAGAATTATCTTTTTTAGTAGTATTCAATAACAGTAGCCTCTTTGTTTGAAAATGAACATCATCAAATCCAAAGTCATCAAAAAAAGTATGGTGAATTTTCCCTGTTACCGTGGCTGTGTTATTTAATGTATCGGTTAAATGAATTGTTCCGAGATCTATTTCATCCGGATTAAATTTAACTCTAGCATTTTTAAATTTATACTTGCACTGCGTATAGCCAACAACTAAAGATCCGCTATCAACCAATGCTGTACCTGTAATAAGAAGATGATCGGTGCTCCCCGATATTTTCATATCGGAAGTGTTAGCAATACCGGTGATGTTACTAAATATATCTCCCAGATAATTATTAAGGATAGCCAGATCGAATTTATTTGTTTTGAGCGCTATACTTGTTTGGTTTGCTGTCGAATCATGTCCGTTAAAACTTCCGTCAACATTAAACTGATATTTTTCATTTTCTCCATTGGCTGTAAATTTTGTAATACCGGTGGCTGCATTATATTCTCCTTTTGATGTCACCAGCCCAATTGAGTCAGCATCTATTTTTACACCTTCCGCTTTTGCATCATATTGAATAATAGCTTTTTTAAAAGGATCTATTATTTTAATATTACCCGTTAATAAACCTTCCAATCTTGGTTCTTTAAAAAGATAAGGCGTGATATCTATAATGCTTACTTTCTTTAACCCTATCAATACATCATTAGTAACAACACCGCCGGATGACGGAGCGGTCGAAACGGTCACTTCCTGGTTTCCTTGCGTAACCTTTATGTTGTTAGCTATTATTTGTGACGGACCTAAAATTAATTCGCCATCTTTTTCGATAGCCCATTCTTTATCATTTATAACAAATGATGAAGGAAGAAAATCTATCTTAACGCCATTTGTCATTGTTTGCAACTTTGCATTTAGCGATGCATTACCAAGCGTTTGTGTAGCACTGGTTACCAAACGAATATTTGAAATATCATTGTGAGAAGAGAAGTCAAGCTTGGTACTTGGGAAATCCATACTATCATTTAATGAGATATCCGCTGCATCAACCTTTGCAACCAATGTATCTAAATTACCATGGGCTATAAGTTTGATATTGTTGAATATTTTTCCATCATAACTAAATTGCGGAACAAGTGCGTTGATATTTAATTCGTTTTCTTTTAATCGCAGATCACCTGTTACCAACGTATTATTAAACCCTTGCAATTTCGGATCTATTAATTGTACATAGTTATCAATATTATTCGTCTTGATCATGAACCTGAAATCCTGATCATTTATGGTGTATGTCGGCTTTGGAATATAGGATGGATAATAATGATTTAAGAAAAGTTTAAACGCATCCGGTAACTCAAGGATCGTAAACCTCCCGCTAACACTAGCTTCCATCTCATTCGATTGTACCGTCAAAAACTTTTCATCATTGATCACTTTTGAACTCAGTGTAAGTGAATCAAAAGACAATGGGCTGCTTTCGTGCAATAGTGTAGCATTGTAAATCTTGGCGGTGCCCAAAAAATTATCAATATTACTACCGGAGAAATCAAAATTAAAACGGCCGGTTAATAAAAAATTATCCCTTGTTAATTTTAATTGTTTGAAATCGGCTTTAGAAAGATTGGCATCAAAATTAAATTTCGGTTGATCCTGATTTAGATCTATTGTTCCTTTTAAATAATCTAATTGCAGATTTGGATCATCTATACTAACTGTTCCATTAAATAATCTCTTATTAAAATCACCATTCAGTTTTATATTCTTATATGGATAATCCATAAAAGTGATAGCGCTGATGTTTCCATCAAAATTTGCTTTAAGGTCACGGATATTAAAGCCTTCTCCTTTAACATTCCCATTAAAAGCAATAGCGCCCAATTCTGTAAGGTTTAAAAATTGGCCCAGCTGAAAACCTGCGGTTGATATTTTACCAGAATAAATTACAGGCTTATTGTCCGGTAACTTCATATTAAGATCGGCCGTTGCATTTCCTAAATTGGTATTGATAGTTCCGTACGCAACAAAGTCATTAATAAATCCTGTAAAATTTCCTTTGTAATGAATATTACCCAGCTTGCTTAACTGCGGATAGGTAATGCGTTTTAAAGAAGGAATAATTGTTGTGAGGTCTGCATAATTAGTTTGCAGATTTCTTGATTTAAAATCAATGAATGTATGATCAAGATCGGGCAATCCGTTTAAAGATATATTCCCATCAATAATAGTATTACCACTTTTGATCAGCATTTTATTGGCAGCTATATTATCGATCGTTCCTTTAGCTGAACCTTTTACGGAGAAAGTTTTTTTCCAGTTTTTTAATTCAGGTGCAAAAAAAGCCAGGTCATCACTGCTTAATACGCAATTGTCGAAGTTTCCATACAAAGTCACTTTATGCAAAAAGCTATTCATATCGTCTGTGAAGTTGTTATACTTCATTGCATAATAATTACCCAGCCTGCTTCTGTTAGTAACTAGATCAAGCTGTTTAAACTCCATCAGTTCAGGTGTAAATTTAAATTGTGCCTGAATTTTTTTCACTTCAAATCCACTCCGTTCTTTACTCGCTAACTGAATATCTGATGTAAGCGTATCTTTTTCAAAATGTACATTATTGATATTTCCCGTGATAGAATCAAAGCGTAAATGCAATCCATCAAAATGATCGGTATATGGTTTTCTGTCCGTTTCGTTATCGCTTGCAAATACACTGTTTTGTAAATGTATTTTTTTTACGTTCACGATCCATCCGTCATTGTTCCATTTATATGCCTGAGTAGTATCAATAATATCAGGTGGTATATCCCACTCCGGCCTCTTCCCTGTATATTCATTAATAGCAAAAGCCCCTCCATTGATCGTAAGTGTATTAAGATCAATTTTTTTCTTTTTAAGATCGATATCATCTGCCGAAAGTTCCAGGTCTTTTACAGAAGATACCATATCCTGCCCTTTCCATTTATCTATATTATTGATGAATACATTATGTAACTCGAATTTTTTAAGATCAATATCAAAGCCTCCATCATTTGTTACCCTTGTCTTTATAACGGTGTCTTTTTTGGGAGAAGCTAAATAGTCAGCAATAAACTGGTAGTTCCATATAGAATCTGAACGGTTAAGATTAATTGTAGCATTGTACAATGCCACATATTTTAAAACCGGTTTTGATTTAAAGAAAAACCAATCAGTAATATTTACTTTAGCTGCGCCGGCATATAACAAAGTATCCTTATGCTGATCTTTGATCAACAACCCATCTAATTCAAACTTATCAAAAAAGCGGAAATCAATACTTTGTATACTTACTTCGGTATGTAACTTATCTGAAAGATTTGTTGTGATTTTTTTTGCGATCCAATTTTGTACGGGAGTTAAATGAAGTGTAAAATATGCTAGCGCCAACAGCAATAAAACTGTCAGTACAAATCGCTTTAATATTTTCCAGAATCTTTGCAGGTTAGTATAATTATACACAAAAATAGCCAATAGCTACTTATGCACAAATTCAATACTATATAATACTGTTATAATTTAGGATAAACGGCAATTCTGTCACGATTATCTCATTAAATACATCTTTCCATATCCTTTAGTAAAGTATTGGTCCGTATTGCTAAGGCCATCTGTTATTGTATTTGCCTTACCATCACTTCCCTGGATCTGCCCGTTATATTTTTCTAAAGATTTCCCATTAAGGTTCGTTAACACCCTATACAAATAAACCCCATTGGCAAGTTTTTGGCCGTACTTATCCGTACCATCCCATTTATATTGCGTAATGTTGGTGCCCACATGTATTGGCCCTAATTCATTTTGTGTAATTTCCCTTACCACTTTACCTGTAATAGTCAATATCTGTATCCGCATATTTTGTGGTATTTGCGAACCGGTAATAGTAAATACAAATGCCGTAGATGTTGTAAAAGGGTTAGGGTAATTCAATAAATTCGATATCATTTCTTTATTGATAACAGTAAAGCTCACTCTGTAAGAAAGACTGCCTGCTACATTCCCGGATCCGTCTTTACCACTTACTATCAGCGTGTACACACCTTCTCCTCCAGCCGGAGAAAACGATGGCAAAAACTGAACACTTGCTACATTCGTTCCTTTAGACAGATCTGCAGGAATAAAACGCAAAGAATCGCCAAAAACATAATTACGCGGCGTTATCTCACCCGGATAAAGCACCTGAACTTTTATAGAGCTGGTATCTGAAAGTGGCAGATACTTACTTTCATCCGTTAGTTTAATTAATATACTTGGCTTAGCCGATACAATATCTTTATTCAAGATGTGTACCCCATCAAAAGTTACATCCAGTAAAGGATTGGTATTATCAATTTTTACAAAGAAATTAGCGTATAAGAAGTTGTTGAACAAATATTGTTCGGGCTGATCGTTATTAGGATTAAACATTACATACAAAGTATTATTACCCGGATATAATTTAGAATCAAGTGCGTAACGTATCGACACCGTATCTCCAGCTAATACTATTTTTTCTTTAGGTATTGGAATTGTGTGTGCTATATTGTTAGCGTCAGTTATAACCAAAGAAACCTGCATGCTATCAAAAGCAACCTGACTAACATTTTTAAAGGCTATTGCCAATGGGATCTGTTGTCCGTAAGCGATTGTATCTTGTAATGTATATAAAATATTAGGTGCTATCGCTCCTTCAGGAACATAATCTGCATTTATTCTCCAATACTGTAACTGATTTGGTGTTGCAAATGAACTATCTACATTATTCATCCTCAATTGCAAATAAGGATATGTTGCAGCATTGATAAAAGATAATGATGTATCGGTTGCGGGTGTAACAGTAGCGAGCAAAGTTTGTGATCCGTCTGTTTTAATTCCATATACCAGCACCTGCACCATATCTCCGGCAGATGGATCTATATCTTTTCCTCTCCAATGCAAACTTGTCCAGTTTTTTGCAGGGCCAAATAATGGAGATACGATCGAACCTGAATCGGCTCTCGATTGTAAATTGACAACCTGCGTTATTCTACTTGCAGGATTTACACCAATCGTTTGTATCGGTGTAAAACTGCTTACTCCTTTTTGATAGAAAAATACAAATGGAATATACTGGGTAAAGCTATCCACCTTTGTAAAACCTAATGCTTTTAATTTATCATACAGATCAACACCAGGGCCATACACAGCCTGATCTGCCTGCCATGTACTTGCAAAAGAAGCCGGATAGGCCATAAATCCTAAAAAGCTAACAGATACATAATCACCACTCGGTATACTATCAAGAAAATCTACTGCATTTTTCCTTGCGGCTTGAGAAGCTAAATTAAATTCGAAAAAGCCTCTGACAAATGGGCCTCCTGAATACTCTTGACAAACAGGCTGGCTATTAAATCTCCCCGTTGAGCCTGTATTGTAATTTTGCAGAGGTTTTAGCGTAGCACTATCATACACATAAAATTGCAAAGCATTTATTGTACATCCATAAAAACCGACTTGAATACCATCCAATGTCACATTGATGTTATCATAATCTGTATAGGGATTGATCCCGGTTTTAATAGTTATTACACTGCTTTTTTGAGGATAGGTATATACACCGTTTGAGTTTAAAATAATATTAGAATACGTACTTTGCAAATGCTGATAATAATGAGATTGATTAAACCCTGTACCGCCTGTTGGTAAATAAACAAACGAATAAGAGTTCCATATTTCGGGATCTGTACTGGTTGATGGAGCTATTGTAGTTCTCCAATAATAGACAGTACTATCAGTAAAAGTAATATTAGTAGGCGTAAATTGAATAGCACCGCCTATCCCTGTTGAACTATATTGTTTTTTAAACGGAGAGTTGAATAACAAACTGGTATCGATCTCCATTAAATATTTATTTTGACCGCCTAAGGGATTTGCTGTAGAAGCTGTGTAAGTAATGTTTTGCTGGTTAATGATAGAATAATTATATGGATATACAGGCAATAATTCGCTGGCAAAAATTTCAAAGCTTTTAGTAAATGTGTTATTTGATTCTGACGATTCTGTTACCTTGTTATCAGCATCTAACACTACTATAATTTGGTTTGTTCCTTTGTCTGTTAAATGATTGATAGGTACTACAAAACTTACCGAGTCGCTATTTTTAGTTGCTAATATTACCTTATTATAAAGAACCTGAATAGTATTATTAGGTTCTTTCCGCTCTATAAGCACGCGAATTGAATCATTTGTTGCGCGGCCCAGGTTAAGCCATTTAACTGTAACTGTAAAATTATTATCTGCTATAGAGGGTACGGCCGGATTAATCTTTATCAACTGATCTTCAATATCATAATCAGGTAATGCAAACGAATTAATTCTTAATGCAGGATCTCCATTCAAATTCACTTCGCCTAAATTACACCTTGTTAAGAACGAGCTTTGAGAATAATTTTTAGGATCGAATGGCGTAGTTGAAAAAGTAGTTTGACAAGCCGCCTGTAATTGTTTCCCGACTGTACTTCCGTACATGTGATTACTGAATTCATTATAAAAAAGCCTGTTGTATGTATCCAAATAACTTGAGATACCTAAATATGAACCTCCTAAAACAGCTATCGCACCTCTTTCATTAGCCAATACATATTGTTCAGAGAGTGTCGAGTATGATGTTAAACGATTAACATCTAATTCATAATTATCCCCTGCTATACAACCACTAACATTAAAGAAATAATATTTCCCCTGATTTTGATAAGTCATTGGGTCGCCGAGATCGTATGCTAATTGTGTTCCTGAAGCATGCCCGAAATAGCCAATAAAACCAGTTCCGGTATTTATTGCCTGCGCAATTACGCCACCATTAATTTGTTGAATAGCTGCCGTACTCGACTTTGCAAAAGTTTGCACATTGGCTCCATATAAAGTATCTTCTGCGATACTTTTATATCCGTTTAGGTATAAGGTAAACACACCGTTATCACTACTATTATTGCCACCTGATAAATGAATAAAATTTTTCATCCAACCTTTATCAATAAGCGTTTGACTCGTTGAAGCTTGTGCAGCTTCATACTCTATCATTTTTGAAAGGTATATCCCTACTTCGGTTCCGTTAACAGCAGCAAGCCTGCCGATAGGAACAAGTGGTACATTTTCTCCGGGATTACAAGCCAACAAAACATCAGATGCCGGGTAACCGAAAGTTGGTATTAAATTGAGTTGATCGCCTAAGGGCAACGTCTGATTTCCTGCCGTTACAAATGCATTAATACCACCTCCGATAATAAAAATATACTGCGGTTTAATAGTAAAATTATTATACGCATATCGTATAAAATCACGAACAGCTACGGGATGCTTTCTTATGCCAAATGCAAACTGATCTGTTAACTCATCTATAGAAACAATTTTTGCGTTATAACTTCCCCCGGCTGCAGATGCCCTGTATTGCCTGTAATTATCTACATTATTAACACCGTGCCCGTCATTGTATAATAATGGGTTACTTATAATTATATAATTACCTTGATTGGCAACATTGCCATAATTAATAAATGTTCGGGAAGTAAGCCCACTGATCAAATTAATATTTCCCGGATCGTAACTAACCAATACAAACTTTCTTAATGTATCAGTTGACGCAGGTAATTCAAATTTTATTTGTCCGGGTGTTGTAATATCTCCAACATATCTGTTCCCTGTATTTCTATCATATAAAATAGGCGAAACGCCGTTAATACTAAAATTGGTTATCACCAGATAATTACCCAAAGGTGCGGCAGGTAAGTTGAAGGAAAAGTTTTTTTGTGCACCAAAATTAAAAGTAGAAGGATAGGTAAATGAAAAGGTTCCTACAACGATCTGATCGCTCCCCGGGTTATTACTATTAACGTACCCTATAGAAATAGATGCATTATCAGCGACAGCCAACGTTGATAACGCTATATTGTTAACTGTTGTATTCATTGGATTGAAATCCTTAGTTGTGTTGGTCATGATAACCGTGTTGTAGAACTTAACTTGTATATCTCTTGTGGCCGTATCTTCTCCGCCAGCTATAATATTAAAAGATACATTATTGGCAGGCCCGGCGGTATAAGCATTCAATCCCGAAAATGTTTTATTCAAGCAACAACCATAAACCGGATTACTTGTCCAACCTTCCCCTTTATCATATTCTGAAGAATAAATGTAGTCACCTGAAAGATCTACTCGATATCCTAAGCTTTCTGCATCTTTGAAGGGTGATTCTATAGTACGCATAAAGTAAGGCTCTGCGGGAAGTACGTTTGTACTGGTATTATTGGCCACTGTTGTATAAGTAAGATTACCACCGGCAGGATTTACTGTTAAAAAATATGCAGCAGAATCTGAGCTTAAGCTATAATGATCATTTAGCTGATATGTTGAATCTCTATAGAGTGTTTTATCAGCTTTACCATCATTCATCTCTCCCCAAAATTCTATATAATCGCTACCGCCCAAAAGGCCAGACGAAACAGATGTATATATCCTTACCTGTTTACCGTTTCTCCATAATTGAAATTGTTCCGCAGGAACACTACTTAAACCAGCTGATGATAAAACAGATTCATTGATGCGATATAAACCATTTTGTGCCAGCTTGAATTTGTAATAAATTTTACTATAGTCTATCCAACTATTATTCAATTGCGCAAACGCAACCGACGATATTACTAATAGACAAAAAGCAAAAAATATTCTTTTCATGCTGTACAATTATATTTTTAAATTCTTCTTATTTTAAAGAATAATTATTAGGGTATTTGTGCTGCATTATGCTCATTTTCGTTTTTACCCTTTATTATAAAACTCAGTGAAAAAACGTTTGTATATAATGGGCTTGATTGATTGGCCAGATTCGTAAAAGCATAATCAATTGTTATTACTTTTATTTTAAACCCAGCACCAAGGCTTGGCTGATAAACCCACACCTTTCTTTGGTTTAGCGTATCTGTATCAGCTAACCCCTGTTGAAAATTTGTTATTCCTGCACGAATAAAAAATATATCTTTTAAAGAAGCTTCTAATCCTATATGGGGATCGAGACTGATCGTATTTCCTGCAAGCACTGTATTTCTTTTACCATCAAACGTTAATGTGAAACTTGCTTCTGGCGATATAGTAATTGACTTACTTACCCTGAAATCATAAGCTCCTCCTATTACTACGCTTGGTGCTGTAACCTCTGTTGATTTTACCGGTATATTATTATCTGTTAAATAAAGTACTTGTTTTTCTGCATCAGTAAAATGGAAGGTCCAGGCATTAAATGTGCTTGTAAGATCTTTTGCTACCGCACCAAAATGCCACTTTTCGCCATGAGCTTGTATACCCGCATCAATACCAAACCCCCAGGCATTTGCAAACGCCCCTACTTTTCGGTAAATTATTTTTGCATTTATACCAAAGCTTATATTCAAATCCTTTGATTCTTTTACATTTTGCGCAAAAGATAACAACACCGCATAATCAGCCGAAGAAAAAGTCTGGATGTTATTGTAATTCACACTTCCATCAGGCTGTACTAAAAACAAAGTATTAGGAATATCATCAACGGCAAACCTCAATACCGATAACCCAATTGTTCTTTTATTATCCTGAATAGGAATAGCGATAGCTCCATAATCATACTTGCCTATTCCTGAAAAATATTCTGCGTGCATCAGATCTACCGATACTTTATCTTTTACTCCTGTTAAACCTGCAGGGTTCCAATAGCCTGCAGTACCATCCTTTACAGAAGCCACCTGAGCACTACCCATTGCAAGGCCTCTGGCACCTGCACCAATATTTAAGAATTCATTAGAGTATTCTACAAATTGAGCAAAAGAAATAGCAGGAGATAATAAAATTATCAATACACTTATATACAGACTCCTTGTTATGTAGTTATTTTCCAATATCAAGTATACAGGTTTATAAAGATTAATGATAGAATACGGATTACCTAAATATGTGATATTTATGTAGTAAAAATACGTTTAAAAACTTATAAGTATAGCCTCATTTCGTTCTAAAATCACCCGTGTTCCTATTTATCAGAGGCGCTTTTTAAAGCAATTGCAGCTTTTCCCGATAAGATAACGTAATAGCTATTTTAATATTTCTCATTAATTAACTCAATTTCTTGAATTAATTTCGCGGCATGACTCCAGAACGTTACTCAAGACTTACCTCAGTATTAAATAAACGCCAGCCGGACATTACAGTAGTGCTCGAAAATGTGTTCGACCCTCATAATATATCAGCTGTAATGCGTACTTGTGATGCTATCGGTATGCAGGATATCTATATCTTAAATCATAAAATTGCACCGCATAGAAAATGGGGAGAGAAGAGCTCTTCCAGCGCTGTAAAATGGTTAACGATACACCAGTTTACTGATGCAACTGAATGCTTTACCGCTTTGAGAAAAAAATACAGCAAAATCTATACAACTCATTTAAGTAGTGATGCTGTTAGTTTGCACGACCTGGATCTGACAGAATCAGTTGCACTTGTATTTGGCAATGAGCATAGTGGCGTAAGTGAAGAGATAATTGCCATGGCAGATGGGAATTTTATTATTCCGCAGGTAGGAATCATTAAATCGCTGAATATTTCAGTCGCCTGCGCTGTTAGTCTTTATGAAGCTTACAGACAAAAAAATAATGCAGGCCATTACGATCAGCCTAAACTGGGGCCAGAGCAATTGAACAAGCTTCGTGATGAATGGGGCTTTGTGGAAGAAGATCTCTAATCTGAATAATATAAAAAAAGAGCGGCACTTATAATAAGTGCCGCTCTTTTTTATGTTCGTTTGAATACTATTGTCTTACTGTAAATTTCTTTACAATTTTATTATTGCTTTGATTTCTTATAACAATGATATAATCCCCTCCTATTAAATTAGGAACATTTATCGTAACTCCAGAACCATAATATGCCGGCCCTTCATTTGGTGTTAATGAAATAACACCTACAGCTACGTTAGTTTCCTGTTGCATTAACATACCTAAGAAGTTATAAATTTCAAAGTTGACCTGCGTATCTGTCCAACCCGGAAGCGTTACATTGAATTGTTTTGCTGTTACAGGATTTGGCCCTAAGAACGGAGGTAAAACACCAGGAGCATGTGCCGCATCAGGAGTAACCGTAAGCATTAATGTTTTGCTTCCTGTACCAACAGTATTAGTAGCTTGTATGGTTACATGATACAAACCTGATACCGTAGGTATGCCACTAATTTCTCCAGTTGATGAATTGATCGTTAAACCTCTCGGTAATCCTGTAGCATTATAGCTCGTTGGTGTATTATCGGCATCAATAATATAAGAGAATGCTTCTCCTTCAACAGTTGTTTCTGTGGTATCACTTGTTATTACCGGCGCCTGAGGGGCTGTAATATCAATTACTAAGATATTAGGCTGTGATGTACCTCCTGCATTTGTTGCAGTAATAGTTACCACTGTAGAACCCACTGCCGTTGGCGTTCCGCTAATTACACCTGTTGTTGGATTTAATGTTAAACCTGCAGGTAATGGCGTTGCTCCATAACTCGTTGGGGTATTCGTCGCAGTTATCGCATACGTAAATCCTGTTCCAACAACACCATTTGCGGATCCATTACCTCCTATTACCGGAGCACTTGGAGGTGGTGTTGCAGTAGCTATTGTAATAGTTATTATAGCTGATCCGCTACCGCCTGCATTTGTTGCCATTATAGTTACTGGCATTGTACCCGCCGCTGTTGGTGTTCCACTAATAATACCTGTTGTGGTGTTCAATGTTAAACCTGCAGGTAATGTTGTTGAACTATAACTTGTTGGTGAATTGGTTGCTGTTATAGTATAATTAAATACCGTGCCGACTGCTCCATTAGCTGTTGCCGGACTTGTAATCACAGGCGCCGCAGGTGTAGCTGTATTGATCGTTATTGTTAACCCTTGTGTTCCTGTTCCACCAGCATTCGTTGCTTTTATTGTAATTGCAAATGTGCCGGATACTGTAGGTGTTCCACTGATTACACCCGTTGTAGTATTAATCGTTATGCCTGCTGGTAATGCACCAGTTTCTGAGTAACTCGTTGGGATGTTTGTTGCTGTAATAGCATAACTAAAGGCTGTATTAACGGTTCCGATTGCTGTTGTTGCACTTGTAATAACTGGCGCAGGAGGTGTTGCCGGATTAATTGTTATTGTTAATCCTTGTGTTCCTGTACCACCGGCATTCGTTGCTTTTATTGTTATTGCAAATGTACCGGATACTGTAGGTGTTCCACTGATTACACCCGTTGTAGTATTAATCGTTACACCTGCTGGTAATGCACCGGTTTCTGAATAACTAGTTGGTGTATTCGTTGCCGTTATAGTGTAACTAAATGCTGTATTAACGGTTCCGATTGCTGTTGTTGCACTTGTGATAACCGGCACTCCAGGTATTGGATTGTTGATGGTTATTGTCAAGTTTTGTGTGCCTGTACCACCGACATTTGTTGCTTTTATTGTTATTGCAAATGTGCCAGATGCTGTAGGTGTTCCACTGATTATCCCGGTTGTTGTATTAATTGTTACCCCTGCCGGTAATGCGCCGGTTTCTGAATAACTAGTTGGTGTATTCGTTGCTATTATCGCATAACTAAAGGCTGAACCTACTGTACCATTTACTGTCGTTGCACTGGTAATAACAGGTGCGTTTGGTAAGATTGTTATCGTTACATTTTGCGAACCTGTCCCACCTGCATTGGTCGCTTTTACCGTAATAGCATATGTGCCACTTACAGTTGGTGTACCGCTGATAACTCCTGTTACTGTATTGATCGTTACCCCTGCTGGTAATGCTCCTGTTTCTGAATAACTCGTTGGGGTATTCGTCGCAGTTATCGCATAACTAAAGGCTGAACCGGCTGTGCCGTTCGCTGATGTTGCACTGGTGATAACCGGTGCATTTGGCAAGATCGTTATCGTTACATTTTGCGTACCTGTCCCACCTGCATTGGTCGCTTTTACCGTAATAGCATATGTGCCACTTACAGTTGGTGTACCGCTGATAACTCCTGTTACTGTATTGATCGTTACACCTGCTGGTAATGCTCCTGTTTCTGAATAACTCGTTGGGGTATTCGTCGCAGTTATCGCATAACTAAAGGCTGAACCTGTTGTGCCATTTGCTGTCGTTGCACTGGTAATAACAGGTGCGTTTGGTAAGATCGTTATCGTTAGATTTTGTGTGCCTGTCCCACCTGCATTCGTTGCATTCAGGGTTACACTAAATGTACCGGATGCCGTTGGTGTTCCACTAATTACATTACCTGTTACACTTACCCCCGCTGGTAATGTTCCTGTAACAGAATAACTTGTTGGCGTATTGGTTGCAACAATTGTATAACTGAACGCAGCACCTACTGTACCATTTGCTATCGTTGCGCTGGTGATAACAGGCGCATTCGGTAAAATTGTTATTGTTACATTTTGTGTACCCGTGCCGCCCGCGTTCGTTGCATTTACTGTAACCGCAAATGTGCCGCTTACTGTTGGTGTTCCACTGATCAATCCTGTCGAAGTATTGACTGTTACGCCTGCTGGCAACGCGCCCGTTACTGAATAACTCGTTGGGGTATTCGTTGCTGCTATCGTATAATTAAAGGCTGTACTGATTGTTCCGCTTGCTGTCGTTGCACTTGTAATAACAGGTGCTCCCGGTATTGCTATATTAATTGTTATCGTTAAATTTTGTGTGCCTGTTCCTCCCGCATTCGTTGCATTTATCGTAACATTAAATGTACCCGATACACTTGGTGTTCCACTGATCACTCCTGTCGAAGTATTAACCGTTACGCCTGTTGGCAATGCACCCGTTACCGAATAACTTGTTGGTGTATTCGTAGCCGTTATCGCATAATTAAAGGCTGATCCCGATGTTCCGTTTACTGTTGTCGCACTGGTAATAACAGGCGCATTCGGCAAAATGGTTATCGTTAAATTTTGCGTTGCTGTACCACTCACATTGGTAGCACTTATTGTAACTGCGAAGGTGCCTGCACCTGATGGTGTGCCGGTAATTACACTATCAACCAAGGTTAATCCTGCCGGTAATGTGCCTGTCACAGAATAACTTGTTGGTGAGTTCGTTGCTACTATCGTGTAAGCAAATGGTGTATTGACTGTTCCTCCCGCTGTTGTACCACTAGTGATAACCGGTGCATTTGGTACAATCGTTATAGTTAGATTTTGTGTACCTGTACCGCCCGCATTCGTTGCTTTTATTGTAACTCCAAATGTGCCATATACGGTAGGCGTGCCACTGATAACTCCTGTTACTGTATTGATCGTTATGCCTGCCGGTAACGCCCCTGTTTCTGAATAACTCGTTGGGGTATTCGTCGCGGTTATCGCATAACTAAAGGCTGAACCGGCTGTGCCGTTCGCTGATGTTGCACTGGTGATAACCGGTACATTTGGCAAGATCGTTATCGTTACATTTTGCGAACCTGTCCCACCTGCATTGGTCGCTTTTACCGTAATAGCAAATGTGCCACTTACAGTTGGTGTACCGCTGATAACTCCTGTTATAGTATTGATCGTTACACCTGCTGGCAACGCTCCTGTTTCTGAATAACTCGTTGGGGTATTCGTCGCAGTTATCGCATAACTAAAGGCTGAACCTGTTGTGCCATTTGCTGTCGTTGCACTGGTAATAACAGGAGCGTTTGGTAAAATCGTTATCGTTAGATTTTGTGTGCCTGTGCCGCCTGCATTCGTTGCATACAGGGTTACACTAAATGTACCGGATGCCGTTGGTGTTCCACTAATTACATTACCTGTTACACTTACCCCCGCTGGTAATGTTCCTGTAACAGAATAACTTGTTGGCGTATTGGTTGCAACAATTGTATAACTGAACGCAGCACCTACTGTACCATTTGCTGTCGTTGCGCTGGTGATAACAGGCGCATTCGGTAAAATTGTTATTGTTACATTTTGTGTACCTGTGCCGCCCGCATTCGTTGCATTTACAGTAACCGCAAATGTGCCGCTTACTGTTGGTGTTCCACTGATCACTCCTGTCGAAGTATTGATCGTTACGCCTGCTGGCAATGCGCCCGTTACTGAATAACTCGTTGGGGTATTCGTTGCTGCTATCGTATAACTAAAGGCTGTGCTGATTGTTCCATTTGCAGTCGTCGCGCTTGTAACAACCGGTGCGTTCGGTAAGACCGTTATTGTCAAATTTTGTGTGCCTGTTCCACCTGCATTCGTTGCATTTACGGTAACAGCAAATGTGCCGCTTACTGTTGGCGTTCCACTAATAACTCCTGTTGCTCCATTGATCGTTACACCTGCTGGCAATGCTCCTGTTTCTGAATAGCTTGTTGGTGTATTCGTTGCTGTTATCGTATAACTAAAGGCAGTATTGATTGTTCCGCTTGCTGTCGTTGCACTTGTAATAACCGGTGCGTTCGGTAAGATCGTTATTGTTAAATTTTGTGTGCCTGTACCACCTGCATTTGTTGCATTTATGATAATAGCAAACGTTCCTGATACACTAGGTGTTCCACTGATCACTCCTGTTGCAGTATTGACCGTTACTCCTGTTGGCAACGCGCCTGTTACGGAATAACTTGTTGGCGTATTGGTTGCCGTTATCGCATAGCTAAAAGCTGTACTGATTGTTCCGCTTGCTGTCGTTGCACTCGTAATAACCGGTGCGTTTGGCAAAATTGTTATCGTTAAATTTTGTGTGCCTGTGCCGCCTGCATTCGTTGCATTTATTGTAATATTAAATGTACCCGATACACTTGGTGTTCCACTGATCACTCCTGTTGCAGTATTGATCGTTACACCTGCTGGTAATGCACCCGTTTCTGAATAACTTGTTGGCGTATTGGTTGCCGTTATCGTATAACTAAAGGCTGTACTGATTGTTCCGCTTGCTGTCGTTGCACTCGTAATAACCGGTGCGTTCGGCAAAATCGTTATAGCCAGATTTTGTGTGCCTGTGCCACCTGCATTCGTTGCATTTATTGTAACATTAAATGTACCCGATACGCTTGGTATTCCACTGATCACTCCTGTTGCAGTATTGACCGTTACTCCTGTTGGCAACGCGCCTGTTACGGAATAACTTGTTGGCGTATCGGTTGCTGTTATCGCATAGCTAAAGGCTGTACTGATTGTTCCGCTTGCTGTCGTTGCACTCGTAATAACCGGTGCGTTCGGCAAAATTGTTATCGTTAAATTTTGTGTGCCTGTGCCGCCTGCATTCGTTGCATTTATTGTAACATTAAATGTACCGCTTACTGTTGGTGTTCCACTAATTACTCCGGTTGCTGTGTTAATAGTTACTCCAGCCGGTAATGCTCCGGTTACTGAATAACCTGTTGGATTGTTAGTCGCAGTGATAGTATAGCTAAATGCCGTACCAATTGTACCTGCTGCCGTTGTTGCACTAGTGATAACAGGAGCTGTTGCAGCACAAACTGTTAAATTAACAGTTCCAAAATCTGCAGGATTATTATAGTCATCCGTGGCAGTTCCGTTCCATCCTGCTATTGCTTCACGCGTTGTTGTGGCATTTTGCTGATCATTTATATTGATATCAAAACCAATTGGTTTACCATTCACCGGAGCTGTTCCGCCAATGGTGCTCCATGGAATAGCAACTTCTAAATTATACCCTCCGGCTGCAGAAGGAATAGCATAAGTAATGCCTGTTGTTGATCCGGTGTTACCTGATATATTTGCTGTGATTGCAGCAACATTCCAGTTAAAACGATACTGATGATCATTTGCCGTATATGCTGTTGTTTTATTATTGTTGCCAGCTATAAATAATTCCACTCCATCCTGATCATACACATTCGTTCCAACACTACTTGTATTCGCATCTTTTACCTGTACTAAAACATACAAATTAGTTGCATCATACATTGCCTGCCATGTTGATCCCGTTTGTATTGTCCCCTGTATTGATTTTGTTATTGAATTTTTCGGTGCATTAGACCATACACCATCAACAGTACCATCTATTGTTGGTACTGACGTTGCATTCACAATTTGAGATGTTGAACAAGGAGGAAGTGCATTGATAGTGAAAGTTAGATTTTGCGTTCCTGTACCACCTGCATTTGTTGCATTTACAGTAACAGTAAATGTTCCTGATGCTGTTGGCGTACCACTTATGGAAGAACCCGAAAAAATTAATCCTCCCGGTAATGCTCCTGTTACAGAATAGCTTGTCGGACTGTTAGTTGCTGTTATGGTATAACCACTAAATGCTGTCCCAATTGTACCTGTTGCCGTAGTAGCACTTGTTACTACCGGTATCGGAATATTAGAAACTGTTAGTGTTAATGTTGTAGTAGTTGTACCGCCTAAATTAGTAGCCCCTATTGTAATTGTTGAAGTGGCTACAACTGTAGGTGTACCACTAATAACGCCTGTAGAAGTATTAATACTTAAACCTGCAGGCAATCCTGTTGCAGAATAACTGGTTGGTGAATTGGTTGCAACTATCGTATAACTAAATGCTGTATTAACAGTAGCGCTTGCAGTTGCCGAACTTGTTATAACCGGTGCAGGAGGTAATGTTATAGTTATTGTTAATGGCTGAGAACCTGTGCCGCCAATATTTGTTGCATTAATTGTGACTGGGTAAGTTCCTGCTGCTGTTGGTGTTCCGCTAATTACATTTCCCGATAAAGTAAGGCCCGCAGGCAATGTACCCGTGACAGAATAACTTGTAGGATTATTTGTTGCTGTTATTGTATAGGCGGCAAATGCAGTACCTACTACTCCGCTTGCAGAAGTAGCACTTGTTATAGAAGGTGCAGGCGGATTTACGATAGTTATCGTTACTGTACCTGTACCCGTTCCTGTTACATTTGTTGCTGTAATATTTACAGTTGTTGTTGCAACAGCTGTTGGTGTTCCACTAATAACACCTGTTGAGGTATTAAAAGCTAAACCGGCAGGTAATGGTGTTGCCGTATAGCTTGTTGGATTATTTGTTGCACTGATCGTATAACTAAATGCAGCACCAACCGTACCGTTTGCAGTATTGCTTGTTATAACCGGTTTCGCAGCATTGATTGTTATAGTAACTGTTCCTGTACCTGTTCCTCCGGCATTTGTAGCCGTTATTGTTGTTGATGTTGTGATAACTGCCGTTGGTGTACCACTAATAACTCCAGTTGAAGCATTTAGTGTCAAGCCGGCTGGCAATGGTGTTGCCGTATAACTTGTTGGAGAATTAGTTGCTGATATTGTATACGTAAATAATGTTCCTACCGAACCGATTGCAGTATTTGTTGTTACTGAGGGTGCCGGTGGATTTATAGTAAAAGAAACCGTTTTGGAGCCTGTTCCACCTGTGTTAGTTGCAGATACACTTACAGAAAAGATTCCTGATGCTGTAGGCGTACCACTGATAACTCCTGTTGAAGTATTTATTGATAAGCCGGCTGGTAATCCTGTTGCCGCATAACTTGTTGGTGAATTTGTTGCGGTAACTGTATATCCTGTAAATAGAGTGCCCTGAGTTCCTGTTGCCGTTGCTCCGCTAGATATAACCGGCGCTACTGCTGCATTTAATGTAAATGTTAAATAGTTGATATTGTAATTACCCGAATCCTCAAAAATTTGTAACGTTTGCTGACCAGTTGTAAGTGAAGGCGTAGTTACATTTGCACTTGTTTGGAATGTTGCCCATCCTCCTGTATTTGGTACAGTGATCGTTCCCAAATTTGTAGCGCCTAACATTACATGAAACTTAGTGGTGGCTGTACCTCCGCCAGTCGCTACACGACCTGTCATAGTATACGTTCCTGCTGTATTAACGTTAACCGTATACTTCAGCCATTCGTTAGCATTTGTCCACCCTACATCATAACCTCCGCCTGCATCTCCACATGGTTCAATATCAACACCTTCACCCGGTCTGTATGCGAATCCGTTATTTGTTGCATCATTATCATTGTACGCAACACCTTGTCCACCCCAATCATAATTTTCAGCCTGTATTACTCCGGGAATTTGGGCAATAGTTCCCTGATATGGTAACTCTGATGCTGGTTGATTAATAGTTAAATATACTATTGCTGTAGTAGTACCCTTACTGTCAGTAGCACTTACTGTAATTGTATCAATACCAACATTAACCGGCGTACCACTTATTACACCTGTAGTAGTATTTACACTTAACCCGGGAACTAAACCGGATGCACCATAACCTGTTACTCCTCCATTAGACGATGTAGCAGATATAGAATAATTCAATGCATTGTTAACTGTAACACTTGCAGTACCACCTGTAATAGTAGGACCGCTATTAGCAGAACAACTTGTTGAAGATGTTTTTACAATACAAGAAAGAATAGACTCAGCTGCAGTTACATTTGACTGAGCAAAATAACAAGAAGCCTGATTCAACAAAGTCTGCATCGCAGCATTACCTGTATATTGCTTTCTTAATCTAAATAACGTATCAACATAACGTAAATCTTTTTCTACAAAAGAAACTCCGGTGAATTGTTGAATAGTTACTAAACTTTGAAAACCAAATTCTACTGTAGGCTCAATAACTGTTCCTTCACTAAAATCATTCCAGGTTGCTATTTGTATACCATCAATTTCACTTTTATTTGCCTGGCATAAATTAAGCATGGTACTTAAAGTGCTGGCACCTGCTGTAGGATTTCCTCCTGCAACTGCATTACGCGGAATAAATCCATCCGCATTAGCACCGCCACCGCCATAAAAATCATTAAACCCCGGATAAGCCGAACCAAGCACTACATTATTTCCTAAACCTGTAGAGCCTTCTTTAAAATTGTTGTGAACGTTAGGAGCTCCGCCAGTATAATACGTTCCAGTATAATAACTATTATTGTCATTATACCAACCATTAGGACCACCTCCATTGATCGTCGACTGTGGATAAGGCCATACAAAAGTACCTCCAGCATCCGATCCTATTTGCGCAGCTTGTCCGTATAAAGGTAAAAATGCTTTTGTATTCCCACTAAGAATAGTATTCCACTGACCAGGACTTTTAAATTTCTGAGGACCAAAAACGGCAACCAAAGGTGCAGTTGCATTTGCAGCTCCCGATCCTCTTAAATCGCCAAGTTTTATATAATTAGGATCAGGGAAATAATTTGCTACAGCAAAATTCCCATTGGCTTGTTGGTTAGTCCATGCGGCATCTTCCATTACAAGACCATATTTTAAGCCATACTTGCTAATATTAGAAATCATTGCAGCAGTATTGTTCTGGTTAACTCCTGCATCACCTGCACCATTTCCTGCTAGACCATACCAATCAATCATTATTCCATCTATCCCTGCTAATTTCATCAATAAAAAATGATCCTCAATTACATAAGGATCTTGTTCATCATACGGGCCAATCAATGGATGATAATGCGCATCTATATTACGTACAGAAACATTCGCTCCTACATAATTTGTTACAGTTGAAAAACTATTAGGATTAGCACCACCACCATTGGCTGTCCAATGCGACCCCCATGTATAACTGCTTGTTGCATCGGGATTAGTGGGGCCTATAAACCATGGCATGTAATGCGCATATACTTTTATACTATTGGTTTTTGTAACCGCTACAGGAGTACATTGTGCAAATGCATTATTATTAATTAATAGACAGTAAAATGCAAGCAGCAATGAGAAGTGTAGACATTTCTTCATACAAACAATCGTTTTTTATAGTTTCATTAAGCGTGTCAAAGGTACACTTATATCGTTATAAAAAGTCCATCTTAATAATAAATAGTAACAAGTTCTTAACCAACGCTTTGTCATATTTTATATGACATTATTATTAGAATAATTACTACATAAGCCCATATTTGAAACTTGCTAACAGACTAAATATTACGTAAATTGTGTGTTGCACCATTGATTTTTTCTTACTCCCCTAATGAGTTCCTTTTAATCAACTCTGCATCAATTAATTATTAAAAAATTTACTGATGAAAGGCTTTAATTTTTCTAAATACGATCCGGATCAAAATAGCAAATCGCGCTTTGAGCAGTTGCTAGATGTCTTTACACAAATATTAACTTACACCAGCGGTGACGTGGGTGAAGCCATGCAATGGATGAACGAGCTCGATAAGCAGTATAACCTTACTGACAATGACTATGGCATGGGCGATTTTTATGAGGACCTCAAAGACAAAGGCTATATAGATGAGAACAACCAGAACGGAGAAATAAAGATCACACCAAAAACAGAACAGGGTATTCGCAAGAAAAGCCTGGATGAAATTTTCGGTAAGATCAAGAAAACAAAACAAGGCAATCACAATACTTTTAAACCGGGGAATGGCGATGAAATAAATCCTGAAACAAGGCCCTATCAATTTGGTGATACATTAGAACAAATAGATTTTACTTCATCCATCCGAAACGCGCAAATCAATCACGGCGTAGAGAATTTTTCATTGCATGAAGATGACCTCGATACAAGGGAAACAGATTTTAAAGGTCAAACATCGACCGTACTAATGATTGATATCTCTCATAGCATGATTTTGTACGGTGAAGACAGAATTACACCTGCAAAAAAAGTGGCGATGGCATTAAGTGAACTCATCAAAACAAAATACCCAAAAGACACTTTAGATATTGTAGTTTTTGGTAACGATGCCTGGACGATCGAAGTAAAAGACCTCCCATATTTACAAGTTGGTCCATACCATACTAACACTGTTGCAGGATTAGAATTAGCCATGGATATCTTAAGAAAAAGAAGGAATCCTAACAAGCAAATATTTATGATAACCGATGGTAAACCAACCTGCTTAAAAGTCGGCAATCGTTATTATAAAAATAGTTTTGGGGTTGATAGAAAGATATTGAACCGTTGCATGAACCTTGCAACACAATGTAAAAAACTAAAAATTCCTATCACCACATTCATGATCGCTACAGATCCTTACTTGCAAAAGTTTGTACAGGAATTTACTGAAACCAATAATGGTAAAGCTTTCTTTGCTGGATTAGACAATTTAGGCTCCTTTATATTTAAAGATTTCGAAAGCGGCAAAAGGAAAACAGTTTATTAAAATATTGTCTGAATTTGGATTCGCTGGATTTGAGGATTGACGGATTCGCGAAAATCGTTGTGGAAATAATTCGCAAAGCAGATAATCCCTTAATCTCGCAAATCCCAATTCAGACAAACAAAAAATATATTCACAAAACAGACCACAAAAACATACGATGGATATCACAAAAATCAAAACACTCGGCGAATTAAAGAAGAATGGCTATGTTAGTACCAGCATCAAAGATGAAATTCGTAACAACTTAATTAAAAATATCAAAGCAAAACATGATTCTTTTCCCGGCATTTTAGGATATGAAGACTCTGTAATTCCTGATACGGAAAGAGCTTTATTATCTCGTCATAATATTTTGTTTTTGGGATTACGCGGACAAGCAAAAACACGTATGGCCAGGCAAATGATTCAATTGCTGGATGAATATGTTCCGATCATTGCCGGTAGTGAGATCAATGATGATCCTTTACAACCTATCTCCCGTTATTCAATTGATTTGATTGAAACGCATGGCGATGATACACCTATTGCGTGGCTACACCGCAGCCAGCGTTATGGCGAAAAACTTGCTACGCCTGACGTTAGCGTGGCTGATCTTATCGGAGACATAGATCCAATCAAAGCTGCCAATTTAAAATTAAGCTTCGCAGATGAGCGCGTATTACATTATGGTATCATTCCGCGAAGCAATCGGAGCATTTTTGTAATTAATGAATTACCTGATCTGCAGGCAAGGATACAGGTTTCTTTATTTAACATTTTAGAAGAAGGCGATCTGCAAATCCGTGGATTCAAATTACGTTTACCCTTAGACGTTATGTTTGTATTTACAGCCAATCCTGAAGATTATACCAACAGAGGAAGTATTGTCACACCATTAAAAGATAGAATTGAAAGCCAGATATTAACACACTATCCAAAATCAATTGAAACCTCATTAGCGATCACAGAACAGGAAGCTGATATTTATGAAGATCAATTAGCAAGAGTTAAGATCAGTGATCTTGTAAAAAGATTAATTGAACAGGTCTCCTTCGAAGCAAGAGGAAGTGAATTAGTTGATAAAAAGAGTGGCGTAAGCGCAAGGCTAACCATCGCCGCATACCAAAATGCGGTTAGTGCCGCAGAACGCAGGGGTATTATCAATGATGAAAAACAAACACAGGTTTGGATAAGTGACATGATCGGTATCATTCCTTCTATTACAGGTAAAATAGAATTAGTGTACGAAGGCGAACAAGAAGGCCCTTATCAGGTTGCATTTAATTTACTAGAGAAAGCGATACGTACACAATTTGGATTGTATTTTCCTAATCCCGATTCATTGAAAAAAAGAAAACCAAAAGGGAAAGAACAAGCAGAAGAAAGTCCATACAAAGCAATTACCAGATGGTTTGACGCAGGTAATCATCTTGATACTTTCTTTGAAACAAAAGATGATGACAAAGTACAATTATTGTACAAAGTAGATGGGCTGCATTCTTTAGTAAAAAAGTTTTACAAAACTGCAGATGAAAAAGAAACTGCTTTGTTAATGGAATTTGTTTTACACGGATTAGCAGCACACTCTCTCATCAGTAAAAAAGTACTGGATGGAAAGATAGAATTTAAAGATCTGATGGGTAGCATGTTCAGTATGGGTAGCGAACATCATGACGATGATGGATTTGATGATGGTGATCTGAATTAATAAATTCATTTTAAAATATAGAATACGGTAGTTTTGGACTATCGTATTTTTTTGTACCCAAATCTCGAATCTTAATGGAACAAGGTAATTTATACCATATCTATAACAGAGGCAATAATAAACAACTGATATTTTTTGAAAGAAAAAACTACATTTATTTCCTCAAATTATTTAAAAATTATTTGTCCAGTTATATAGATGTTTATGCATATTGTTTAATGCCTAACCACTTCCATTTTTTAATAAAGATTAAAGAGCATTCACAGACTTCGGTAGTTTTTCAAACTATCGAAGTCTTCAGTGAGATCACCGATTAGATAATATTTACTTCTCTTTCCAAAGTAATCGCGAATTTTTGTTTTACGCTTTGCAAGATGTCTTCACTTAAACTATAAATCTCATCACCTGTCGCTTTGCCGTAATTCACTAACACCAATGCTTGTTTATCATAGCAACCGGCATCACCTTTTTTAAAGCCTTTCCAACCACATTGTTCAATTAACCAGCCAGCAGCAATTTTTACTTCGCCGCTATGTACATCATATCCTACAATATCATGAAATTTCGCCTTCAATTTTTCAAACACGGAACGTGGAACAGTAGGATTTTTAAAAAAGCTACCGGCATTGCCAATCTTTTTAGGATCAGGCAATTTACTACTGCGAATATTTATTACAGCCTGCGAAATTTTTTGAATGCTCAGTTCATGCACTTTCATTTTTTCCAACTCGTGCTTGATGGCTCCATAACTAATATTAAAATCAGGTTTCTTATTTAAGCGATAAGTAACGCCGGTAATAATAAACTCGTCCTTATATTTCTTTTTAAATATGCTGTCGCGATAACCTAATTCACAATCATTCAGACTAAAAGCCTGCAGCGCTTTTTCTTTAATAGAATATGCTTCCAGATAAAAAAATACATCCTTTATTTCCACGCCATAAGCGCCAATATTTTGCATAGGTGAAGCTCCCACACTACCCGGAATTAAAGAGAGGTTCTCTACCCCGGCCAGGTTATTTTTAATGCAATACAATACAAACTGATGCCAGTTTTCTCCTGCACCGACCTGTACATATACATGTTGTTCATCTTCTTTTACTTTTTTAATTCCTTTTAATTCATTCTTTAAAACAAGCCCATCAAAATCTTTGGTAAATAAAATATTACTGCCCCCTCCTAATACAATCGATGTTTTTTGCAGATCAAGTAACCCCTTCAATTCTTCCACAGTTTTAAATGCCGAAAAAAAACGCGCATGCGCATCAATCCCAAATGTATTGTATTTCTTAAGCGATATGTTAGATTGTATTTCCATTCTTAATTCTTCATTAATAATTCTTAATTATTACACGCTATCAACATCCGCTATCATCGTTACTGAAGCAAATCTTTTTTCTGTTAGTATCAGATTAAAATGATGACGAATTATTTTTTTATACTGTTGTATCTGCTTACTATCTAAAGGTAATTTTATCAATAGCTCCATTAAATATTGATTTCTAATTCTACCTACAACCGGTGCTGCCGGACCTACTATAAAGTTCCGCAATTCTTTTTGCATTGCTTCGCCTAATTTGTTCGCCGCCTCATCTACCACTTCTTTCATTTTATGTTTTAGCGTGATGTGGATGATCCTGCTATAAGGCGGATAAGCAAATTCTTTACGGTTGACCAATTCAAATTCGTACAATTGTTTATAATCATGTTGTTGCACAAATTGCAACACAGGATGATTAACAGCCGATGCCTGTATCAATACTTTTCCCTGTTCATCCTTTCTTCCCGCACGGCCGCTTACCTGTTCCATTAATTGGAATGCCCGTTCATTTACCCTAAAATCGGCAAAACTCAATAACCCATCCGCATCTAAAATACCGACCAGACTAACCTTCTCGAAATCCAATCCTTTTACCACCATTTGTGTGCCAACTAACACATCTATTCGTTGCTGTTCAAACAATTTGATCAGGTTATCGTGCGCCGTTTTTCCTCTTACAGAATCTACATCCATTCTGGCAACTTTCAATTTCGGAAATTCTTCCTCAATCATTTCTTCGATCTTCTCTGTACCAAAATTTTTCTCTGTCCAGTTTACTGTTCCGCATGCCGGGCACTCAACTAATTTAGGATAGGTAGTGCCACAATAATGGCAATGCAATTTGTTCGAATATTTATGTAGTGTAAGTGTTACATCGCAATTTTTACATTGAGGTAAATAACCACAAGTACCGCAAATTATATAGGGAGAATATCCTCTTCTATTTTGAAAAAGAATCACCTGTCTACCGTGATCGACCGTCTTTTCAATCGCTTCCTTTAATTGAGGCGATAACATCACTTTGCCTTTCTGTACTACTTTCCTGGTATCAATAATTTCGATAGTTGGCAGATTTACTCCGCCGAATCTTTCAGTCAATTCGACCAAACCATATTTTCCTTTTTGCGCATTAAAATAACTTTCGATAGAAGGCGTAGCGCTTCCTAATAAAACTTTCGCTTTAAAAAGTGACGCATAAAATATCGATGCATCTCTTGCATTATAACGTGGTGCAGGATCTTGTTGTTTGAAAGATGGATCATGTTCTTCATCCACTACAATTAATCCTAATTCTTTAAATGGTAGAAACAATGCACTTCTTGCACCTAATACAATTCTTGTTTCGCCGGTTTTTATTTTGTTCCATAATTCAACACGCTCGTTATTGCTGAATTTGGAATGATAAATAGCAATATTTCCGCCAAAGTGTAGTTGCAAACGACGAATCATTTGTGCAGTTAAAGCGATCTCGGGCAAAAGATATAAAACCTGTTTGCCCTGCTTATAATACTCTTCGATCAATTTAATATATATCTGTGTTTTACCGCTACTTGTTACACCATGTAACAGACAAACGCCTTTATCTGTAAAACTTTCTTTCACCTCTTCGAATGCTTTTTGTTGCGCCGGACTTAAGTCAAAAGCTGTCTCCATTGCTTTGGGCATCGTTTTTATTCTATCTACACTTCGCTTTTCAATCAGCACAATATTCTTATCCGCTAATCCTTTTAATTGCGCAGCGGATGCTCCTGATTTTTTTAATAGCGCGGCTTGCGTTACTTCACCTTCGGTTTTTATTAAATGGAGGTAGCTCAGCAATAATTCCATTTGCTTTGGTGCACCACTCCAGTTATTCAGTAATCCAGCTAAAGCTTCTTCATTATCATATTGCGGATTCAGTATTACATAATTTTCTTTCTTAGTCTGATACTTTTCACTCAATGATTCCCAAACCAGACAAACCTTTTTATCGATCAATCTTTTTATAACAGGATAAACGTTGTTTACGTCAAGTACTAATTGTACTTCGCCAATAGTAAGCTGCTTCTTAATTAATAATGCTTCAGCTAAAACATATTCTTCATTATCGAAGCTGGTAAAGTCATCACCATAATCTTCGTTGTATAATAAGATAGTTTCGCCGCTTAATTTAAAATGTGCCGGTAATGCGGCAGCCATTACTTCACCTTCGCTACACATATAATAATCACTTATCCAGTGCCATAATTGTAATTGCTGTTGATAAAGAAGAGGTTGATCATCTAACACATTTAAAATGTCTTTTGTAGCATAATCAGGCTGTACGGTATCAATAGATTTTATTATGCCCGCGTAACGTTTGCTTTTCCCTAAACCAACTTCTACCCTACACCCTACCTGCACTATCTTTTCAAAGATAGCTGGCACCGAATAGGTGTAAGTTTTTGGCAGCGCCAACGGTATAATAACTTCGCAGTATAACATTATAAGCTCTCATTCCATATAAGGAATTGCATTTTGTTTTAAACCTAAAGAATTATTAATTCTTAATTCCTAATTCTTAATTAATTATCCAGCTCGCTTTATAAAAGATCAAACGGTCTTCCATTATTGCGTGAATTTTATCTCTCAAAGCTCCTGTATCTTCTATTGTTAATCCTTCAACAGGTATCTCTTCTAGATAAACAGCTCGTGATCTTCCTGGCGTCAATGATAGCATACTGTTGTAATTCAAAATATCATACGTATCTAAAAACAATATTGGCTTTATGGGAGTTTGCGTTTCGATGGCGATTTTGAAAGCACCGTCATAAAAATCTTTTAGAGGTTTATGTGTTTCATTAAACGTTCCTTCCGGACAAAGTAAAACCGATATTTTTTTATTGATCACCGATTTTAATTGCTTTACACTTGTTGCTCTTTTCGATGCACTGCTTCTGTCTACCAATACCACCACATATTTATATAATAATCCAAATAATGGCACTTTACTTATTTCATACTTTCCCAGAATCCTGAAATTTTGATCATGTACAGCTTGTAACATAATCGGTATGTCCATGTAAGAAATATGGTTTGCAACAAAGATGTATTGCTTATTAACATCATGCGGAACTTCATATAAGTTACGATGAAAAATGCCACATAAGGGTAATTGCAAATCCGTCCAAAGCCTGCAGATCCTTAAAATGAAATTTCCTCCGTTTATTTTACCAAAAAATGAGGCTATCACCACCAAAGGGAAGAAAATTAGTAGAAATGACAGAAATAGAGCCGCTGTATATATAGTATATAATAACCTGAGCGGAAAAAGTACATGACGCATAACGTACAGCGAATATAATAATAAGTGAAAAGTAAAAGGTAAAAAACAAAAAGTAAAAGGTAGAAGTTAATAGTCAAATTGTCACTTATTTAGTTGAATATCAATAATTTTGTGTCTCCTCTCCGCTTAAAACGCGGGTAATTCAATGATATTGAATTGCGTAAACACAAAATTTATTGATAATTATTCATTTTTAATTATCAACTATTAATTAAAAGTCTTACCTTCGCCGTCCTAAATTTGGGTAATATGTTAGCAGTAGTTAAAATAGCAGGTCAGCAGTTTAAGGTAAAAGCAGGCGATAGCTTGTACGTACCACATCTTGAAGGTAAACAAGGCGACAAAGTAGAGTTTGCAGAAGTTCTGTTCACTCATTCTGGCGACAAAGTTTTGTCTGGAAAAGATGTTAAAGCAGTAGTAAAGGCAGAAATAGTTGCCGACCTTATTCAAGGCGATAAAGTAATTGCCTTTAAAATGAAAAGAAGAAAAGGTTTCCGTAAAAAACACGGACATCGTACACAGTATACACACATTAAAGTAACTGCAATAGCTTAATCAAGTAATAAGTGATAAGTAGTAAGTAATAAGTTTTTAAACGTATTGCTTATGATTTAAAACGGACAACTTAAAACAATAAACAGATGGCACACAAAAAAGGTGAAGGCTCGGTTAAGAACGGCCGCGATTCGCAAAGTAAAAGACTAGGTGTAAAAATTTATGGTGGTCAACCTGCTATATCAGGTAACATCATCGTTCGTCAACGTGGTACAGTTTATCATCCCGGCAAAAATGTTGGATGTGGTAAAGACTTTACATTATTTGCATTGACTGATGGTGTTGTTGAATACAAAAAAGGAAGAAACGATAAGACTGTAATCTCTATCAAACCGATGGAAGTTTTGGTTGAAGCAACAGCATAAAAAAAATATTTTTTTGGTAGTTCGGAAATTGTTTTTATTTTTAAGTATTATTTACTAACCATTTAAATTTTAAAAACATGGCAACTGCAAAAAAAGCTGCGAAAAAAGCGGCTCCAAAAAAAGCTGTAAAAAAAGCTGCTCCTAAGAAAGCTGCAAAGAAAGCTGCTCCTAAAAAAGCTGCAAAGAAAGCTGCTCCTAAGAAAGCTGCAAAGAAAGCTGCTCCTAAAAAGAAGTAGTTTTTGCTTTTTCAAAGCGAAAAAATATCAAAGTCCTGGCATTAGCCGGGACTTTTTATTTGTACCTCACTCCAATTTTTTATTATTTTTGATGCATGGATAATTCTCAGATCGCAGATAATTTTTCTTTTCTATCTAAACTAATGGACATACACGGCGAGAATAGCTTTAAGTCCAAATCCTACGCCATAGCGGCTTACACGATAGAGAAACTTCCCGCTCAATTAAGTGAAACACCGAGAGAAAGTTTGTTCGGTATCAAAGGCATCGGTGAATCTACCGGTAAAAAAATAATTGAGTTATTAGATACTGGTGAGTTGGGTGTACTAAAAGAGATGATAGAAAAAACACCGGCAGGTGTAATAGAAATGTTAAGCATAAAAGGAATTGGTCCTAAAAAGATTGCGACCATCTGGAAAGAAATGCAAATAGAAACTGTTGGTGAATTATTATATGCGTGTCAGGAAAACAGACTAAAATTGTTCAAAGGTTTCGGAGAAAAAACACAAACGAACATTCAGGAAACGATAGAATTTTATTTTCGTAATCAGGGAATATTTTTATATCAGCAGGTAGAAACAGTTTTTTTGCAGATAAAAACCTATCTCGAGAAAATATTTTTTCCAGAAGTTATTAACGTTTCAGGAGCGTATAGAAGACAAGAAAGTACGATCAATGAAATTGAATTTGTAGTTGCCGCTACCAATGAAGTTGTAAAACAAAAAATGCAATCAGCTAATCCTCCAGAAATTTTGGAAGAGGCGGCCACAAGTATTCTATTTAAGTTAACGAACGGATTGAAAATTCGTTTTTATACGGGAGATAAAGCTTCTTTTACTGAACGTTTATTCCTTACTACCGGTTCAGATGAATTCATTACAGCTTTCAAACAAAAATATCCTGCAGCAAAATATACAACGACAAGTGATCCTACTGATAAAGCTGTTTTTGATAGTGCAGGCATTCAATATATAGAACCCTTTCTTAGAGAAACAAGTACTATCATCGATATTGCAGTTACGTCTTCTATTCCAGATGTGATACAACCAGGCGATATTCAAGGTATAATTCACAGCCATAGTAACTGGAGTGATGGCAGCAATACATTGGAAGATATGGCGAAAGCTGCTATAGCACAAGGTTTCGAGTATTTAGTTATCAGCGATCATAGTAAAAGTGCTTTTTATGCTAATGGCTTAACCGAAGAACGGATACAACAACAACACTTGCAAGTAGACGAGCTGAATGAAAAGTTCACTTCATTCAAAATATTTAAAAGTATCGAGTCTGATATTTTGAACGATGGTAGTCTGGATTATAGCAATAGCATTCTCTCCACTTTTGATCTTGTTATAGCTTCTGTACATAGTAATTTAAAAATGACCGAAGAGAAAGCAATGATAAGATTGATCAAAGCAATTGAAAATCCATATACAACGATCTTAGGCCACATGACAGGAAGATTATTATTAAGCCGTAAGGGCTATCCTGTTGATCATAAAAAGATAATTGATGCCTGTGCTGCTAATAATGTTGTAATAGAGCTTAATGCGCATCCTAGTCGCTTAGATATCGATTGGAAACATATAGATTATGCGCTCAATAAAAATGTATTGATATCAATTAATCCTGATGCACATGTTACCGATGGATTTGCGGATGTTAAGTATGGTGTATTAATGGCGCAAAAAGCAATGGTGACCAAAGAGCAAAACCTTAGTAGCTTTAGTTTACAAGCGTTCGATGCTTTTGTAAATGAACGAAAGAAGTTAAAAGGAATTTAATTATCTAAGTATAGTAACGCTTCCTTTCAATATTGGTCTTCGCCCATCAGCATAAACAGGCTTCACAATATAATAATAAGTTGCATCCGCTACGGGTTTGTTTTGATATTCTCCATTCCAATCATTGTTATAATTATCGGAATGGTAAACCATGCTTCCCCATCTATTGTAAACATCTACAGATATTTGTTGAACACAACCGGGTTGTTTTATAACCCATACTTCATTATATCCATCTCCATTAGGTGTAAAAGCATTAGGTATATTAATAACACAACCCGCCGTGGCCCGCTCTGTTAAAAGAGTACTGATGACACTATCGCATCCGTTTTTATCTTTTAATACACTTTGATACGTGCCTGAATTATTCACAATCACACCGGAAGGTAATGTATAGGATTGTCCCTGATCAAAGGAATCGGTAACATTATAAACTGAAACAGGATAAACAGATAGATTGGCAATTGTTATCATGCTATCACAGCCTGAAACATTTCTAACTGTGTCCTTATACGTTCCCTGATTACTTACAAAAGAGCCTGATGGCAGTTGATAAGATGAACCGGGACAAATAACAGGATTGATAGAAGCAATAGAAGAATTTGGGTAAACAGATAGGTTTACTGTTGTTATAATACTATCACATCCCAAAGAATTTCTTATCGTATCCTTGTAAATTCCAGCTCCTGTTACATACTTTCCTGAAGGAAACTGATAAGCTGTTCCCGGACAAATAATTGTAGTTATATTTTTGAATGTGGTAGAATAGGTAGTTAGGCTTACTGATGCCCTAATACTATCACACCCTAATGAACCTGTTGTAATATCAAAGTAAAGACCGGGATTGTTTACAAAAATACCTGAGGGTAACTGATAACTCATTCCCGAACAAATTGAAGCATTAATACTTGTATCTTTTACAGGACTTCCCGGATAAAAAAACAATGTTAGCGCTGTTATAATACTATCGCATCCAAAAGAACTTTTAACAGTGTCCAGATAAGTACCTGCAGCGCTTATAAATTTTCCGGAAGGCAATTGATATGCTGTACCAGGACAAATAGTTTTTGAAATATTTATTGGTGTACCAGGATGGCAAGTATGTAGCTCCCAATGCAATGCAAACATAGTATCCAGAACATTATCATATCGAAATTGAATAACATTGTCTTCAGACAAACCACTTGATTCATCAACGTAGGGCTTTGCGATCGTCAAACCGGTATTAACATCGATAGAGTATAGATTAGACCCACCAACAAGATAATATATATGGTGGATTTTATCGTAAGTTATACCTCCACCTACTATACCGGTAATTGCAGGATCAAGTGTATTAATAACTGTTACGACCCCTGTAGTAATATCTATGCTACAAAAGCGCCCACCTCCGGCCTGAAAATAAATGCCAAATAATTTATGCAAAACATCATCATATTGTAACCCAAATATGGTATTCATTATCGGCGCCTGCGAAAGTACCGCACCTGAAGCTGCATCTATAACAACGAGAAAAGTTCCACCGGTTTCCTGACCAAGCATGATTAAATGATTAGTACTTTGATCTATTGTAAAACCATCAGAGGAAACTCCCTGAACGCCCGCAATAGTGTTTATAGTAGTATAGGTTCCTGCTAAAGGATTAATTGCGACTAAATTACATACGCCTCCAATCGTTTGCAACCCAAATAAGCCATTTAAAGTATTTGAAAAAAAATAACTAGCAATACTGTTCGTATTAAAATAAACAGCCGATAAGGTATGACCGGTAGCCAGATCTAATGTAAAAAGGCTATCCGCAGACCCGTTATGACTCCCCATAAAAAACATTCGCTCATTATTTTCATCTAGATTAGTGTAATTAAATAATGCGATCCAATTAACGGGAGGAATACTATCAACTTTTACGTATGTGCCAGTAACAGGATTAACAGTAACTAAATATTCTGTTTGCGCTTTTACGGCAAAAGAAATATTTATTAATACTATTAATAAGGAAATAGTTTTATGAAAAATACTATTCATTAAGCAATTATTAGGAGCCATGAAGTTATGCAACATTAACAGGCCTAAGCATAGATTTCTTTCTATTTATTCAGCTTCTTCACTTTATTCCAGATAGCATCCATTTCTTCCAAAGTCATATCCTGCAATGGCTTGCCACTGTTAGTAGCTTCTTCTTCCATTTTATTGAACCTACTGGTGAATTTTTTATTGGTACGCTCCAATGCATTTTCTGCATCCAGATTCAAAAATCTTGCATAGTTGATCAACGAGAAAAATACATCCCCCAATTCATCTTCCATGTGATCTTTGTTGCCGGAAGCAATAGCTTCTTTTAATTCCTGTTGTTCTTCTTCTACCTTCTCCCACACTTGCTCTTTTGTATCCCATTCAAACCCTACTTGTTTTGCTTTCTCCTGCAGACGCATTGCTTTTACAGTTGATGGTAAAGACTTCGGCACGCCACTCAAAACTGTTTTTTTACCTTCCTTTAATTTAAGCTTTTCCCAATTGCGTTTTACATCCTCTTCATCGTTCACTTTTACATCGCCGTAAATATGTGGATGACGATAGATCAGTTTTTCACAAACGCCATTGATCACTTCTTCTAATGTAAATTTATTTTGTTCAGCTCCTATCTTGGCATAGAAAACGATGTGCAGCAATATATCACCTAACTCTTCTTTAATACCTTTCCAATCTTTGTCAGTAATAGCATCCGTTAATTCGTAGGTTTCTTCTATCGTTAGCTGGCGCAATGTTTCAATCGTTTGTTTTTTATCCCATGGACATTTTTCTCTCAGGTCATTCATAATTTCTACCAGACGTAAAAATTCTTTTGCTGTTGTATTTTCCATAATATTGATATCGCGTTTTGTTAAAAATAATAAAGAATTGTTAGATGTTTAAAGCTTATTGATAAGTATATACCATGCAATCCTTTAATGGCGTAATTTTACAATCGAAATAAAAACAAATGATCAAGAAACTATTTATTGCCGCTATACTACTCTTAACAATTCAATACACTACTGTTGCCCAGTATTATTATAAAGACATCATGGGTACCAAACAGGTTATTGCTGAAAGAAAAGCATTGCAGGACCAGAAAAAAAGAGTCATCAGTGTAAAAAGTTTTGAAGCTGATGGTACGGCCAGCATGGGTTTCTTTTGTCTGAAAAAAGTAAGTAAGGATTATCGAACCATTGAAACATATACTAAATCCTTATCAACAGGACGATCTTTGGTTACTTCTTATTTTGATAAAAACGGATTGCTTGTAAAAACTACCGACAGTTCTGAAACAAACTTCTCAAGTATTAGCTATACTTATGATAACAAAAATAACATTGCAATTATAACATCTACATCAAGATCGAATGATTACGATTTCGTTACTTCTTTGGTAGAAGTTCGTCAGTATACTTATAATGATAAATCATTACCGGTAAAAATGTTGCAGATCAGAAATAATAAGGATACAATGGAAGTTGATTTTACTATCGATGATAAAAACAATGTTTCAGAAGAATCGGAAGTTGCTGTTTACGGTAAACACTATTATTACTATTACGACGATAGCAGCAGAATTACAGATATTGTACGCTACAACTTAGTAAAACAAAAAGCAGTTCCTGATTTTACATTTGATTACAATGCTGCCGGCCAGATGATACAAATGATTGCTACAGATGAAGGTGTTAGCGGAAATTTCAGCATCTGGAAATACTCCTATCAAGGTAATCTTAGAACAGAAGATAAATGTTTTTCAAAAGACAGCCACCTTTTGGGGTATTTTGAATATGAGTACGAATAAGTAGAATAGAATTTCATACAGATTCCTCAATATTCATGTAACTCGACTTTCTTCCAGGAATAGTTTATATTGTAAATAGCCACTTATTAGACTATTTAACGCAAGAAATTGGCTTCCAACTATGCCAAACTTAAAATCAGGCATGCCAAACTCCTCTTTTTTTAAAAAATTCTTTTAAAGAATCTTTTTTGTGCCGAATTGACCTCAAAAAAAACTGACAAATTCTGCAGTTATGCCAGATAGCATAAAATATTTATAAAAATCCTTTAAAATGTATAATTATTAAAATTTACATACCGACAATTTGTCCGAATTAAATTTAATCAGTATATGTTAAAGAAATAAAAAGCAAGTAAATAATGACGTCAAAAAAATAAAAGGCAAATCGAATTTTAAATTTTACGTAATTCAAACATTTTTTTTAGATACTTGATTTAAGATGCAATAGCTGTTATGTTTATTAGTTACATTAATAAAATATTCTATACCAAACTAATTTGACACCAATTTTTTGCTTGGCTTACTTCTTGCAATTATAGGTTCAAAATCATCTATCAAAAATCTAAAAATAACAACATGAAAGGTTTATTAAAAGCATCAATCGCAACTTTAGTATTAGCAGTAACTAGCGCGACTACATTTGCAGCAGATCTTAGCAACACGCAATCAACTGAAATTAGCGGTGCAGCAGTAGTTGGTGGTGTAGTATTATTAGTAGCTTTATTAGTAGTTCCTACTATCAAGGCTAACGATAAAATCGCTCACTAAGATATAACGAGACTTTAGGTGCTCTATATTCGATTATAGGGACACAAAAACAAAATCACGAAAGAGACTGTTCACAGCCTAATTTGTGATTTTTTTGTTTATATCCCTTAATTAAATACAATAAATTACATGATGCTATTTGGAGCAGTAAGTTGCTTCTCGATATTATTAAAGAAACGTAGAAATTAATCTTATTTTGTAGATAAATAAGAAATGGCCAATGCATAGCCCTTTAAGCCAAGCCCGGAAATAACACCAACGCTTTTAGCAGATACATGTGAGATCTTTCTGAATTCTTCTCTTCCGAATATGTTAGAGATATGTACTTCGATTACAGGCGTTTTAATAGCCGCTATAGCATCGCCAATGGCTATTGAGGTATGTGTATAAGCCGCAGGATTTAAAACAATACCATCAAATGCAGAAGACATAGATCCTGCTCTTTGTATCTCGTTCACTAATTCACCTTCAACATTACTTTGAAAATAAGATAATTCAACACCAGGGAACTGCTGTTTCAATGTTTCAAGATACTTATCAAAAGTTTGATCTCCATAAACATCTACTTCTCTTGTTCCAAGTAAATTAAGATTGGGGCCGTTGATGATAGCTATTTTCATTCTTCAAAGTTAAAAGGAAAAAGTAAAAAACAAAACCTAATTATCAGCGTTGTTTTTTAGTTTTTCCTTTTTATTTTTTACTCAATAACTTACTTCTTATTCTGCTCTATCATTGCAATAAAGTCATCAAATAAATAACGACTATCATGAGGGCCCGGTGTTGCTTCCGGATGGTATTGTACCGAGAATGCCGGTTTATTTTTTACACGGATACCTTCGATAGATTCATCATTAAGGTTTACGTGGGTAATTTCTACATTTTTAGATTCTCTCACTGCTTTTGGATCTACACCAAAACCATGGTTTTGCGTAGTGATCTCACTTCTACCGGTAATTAAGTTTTTAACCGGATGATTTAATCCTCTATGCCCGTGATGCATTTTAAAAGTTGGGATATCGTTAGCCAATGCCAACAACTGATGTCCTAAACAAATTCCAAACAAGGGGATTTCTGCTGCTAATATTTCTTTTACAGTCCTGATAGCGAAATCAATAGGCTCAGGATCACCAGGACCATTGCTTATGAAATAGCCATTGGGTTTAAACTCTTGTAATTCGGCAAAAGAAGTTTTTGCATTGTGTACTTTCACGTACGCTCCTCTTTCAACCAAACAGTTCAATATGTTTTTCTTTACTCCGCAGTCTAATACTGCCACGCGGATTTTACTTTCAGGATCACCTAAGAAATAAGCTTCTTTAGTAGATACTACTGAAGCTAATTCCAAACCTGCCATTGATGGCACTTTAGCTAATTCAGTTTTTAGTTTTTCAACATCTAAATTATCAGAAGAAATGATACAGTTCATAGCCCCTTGCACACGTACATGTTCTACCAATGCTCTTGTATCAACATCATCGATCGCTACTACATTTTGATCTTCAAAATATTGTTGTAATGAACCATCTGCCATATAGCGGCTGTAGGGTTCTTCTAAATTTCTACCGATAACTCCCTTTACTTTTACGCCGTTGCTTTCAACATCGGCAGCTTTTACGCCATAGTTACCAACGTGTACATTATTCATGATCAATACCTGGCCGTAATAACTTGGATCAGTGAATACTTCCTGATAACCGGTCATGCCGGTATTGAAACATATTTCACCTGTTGTAGTACCTGTTTTACCAAAGGCTTTACCGTAAAAAACAGTTCCGTCTTGTAGTACTAATATTGCTTGTTTTTTAGAAGGAGTTGCTGACATTTAAATAAATAATATTTTAAGAAAGAGTTTTGCAAAGAAAAGAATTCAATCAATTATAATACAATTATTTTTTTCACATTTTTGTGACGACTACCGACGACTGACTACCGACCACAGTTAGAAAGCCTTAACCACATTCAGTATATCTCAAAAAAAGGCTCCGAATGAACCGGAGCCTTATATTTAAAATTAATTCGTCATTATTTTTTTGCTGGTTTTTCTTTAGCAACTTTAGCCGGTGTTTCAACAACTTCAGCAGTTGTATCTTCAGTAGCAGTAGCTTTCATCAGCTTTTTCTTAGCACCACCTGCACGTCTTGTCTTTTTAACAGGTTCTTCAGCAGCAGCTTTAGAAATTCCTTTACCGTATATTTCGTTGAAATCAACTAATTCGATCATTGCAATTTCAGCGTTATCACCAATTCTCGCACCTAATTTGATGATACGAGTGTAACCACCCGGACGACCAGCAACTTTAGGAGCTACTACTGTAAATAATTCTTTTACAGCAGCTTTATCGTTCAGGTAACTAAATACTAAACGGTGATTGTGCATGATAGACTCTTTGGTTTCTGTCTTCTTTGTCTTAGTGATCAAAGGTTCGATGAAAGTACGTAGAGCTTTTGCTTTTGCTACTGTAGTAGTGATTCTTTTAAAAGTGATCAACTGAATAGCAAGGTTGCTTAATAGTGCTTTTCTGTGAGAAGCCGTTCTGCTTAAATTGTTCTGTTTGTCTCCGTGACGCATGACTTGTTGTTTTTAATCCTTATACCGTGTCAGGAATTATAAGGCGTTTATAAATGTGATAATGTGCTGATTTGCTAATGTGCTAATTTCTTTACTTCAAAAAGTCTGCACATTTCGCACCAATCATTAGCAGATTAGCACATTGGCTAATAGCTAATTGCTTAGTTTATTCGTCGTCTAATTTCAATTTGCTTAAATCCATACCGAAGCCTAATCCTCTTTCGTGTAAAACCTGTTCGATTTCGCTTAAAGATTTTTGACCGAAGTTTCTGAATTTCATTAGATCTTCTTGTTCGTATTGAACCAGTTCGCTTAATGAATTGATCTTAGCAGCTTTCAAACAGTTAAAGGCACGTACAGAAAGATCAAGATCTTCAAGTGGTGTTTTTAACATTTTACGTAATTGTAAAGTTTGTTCGTCAACCAGGTCTTCTTTCTTATCTTCTTTAGTATCGAAAGTAATGTTTTCGTCAGTGATGATCATTAAATGCTGTATCAGGATACGGCTAGCTTGTTTCACTGCTTCTTCCGGATGAATAGTTCCGTCAGTGATAACTTCCATGATCAATTTTTCGAAATCGGTACGTTGTTCAACACGCGTATTTTCGATGCTGTACTTAACGTTTTTGATTGGCGTGTAAATAGCATCTACAGCGATGTAACCAAAAACAGAACTTTTGTCTTTGTTTTCTTCTGCAGGTACATAACCTCTACCCTTGCCTATTGTGATTTCGATATCTAATTTAGCACTGTTATCCATAATGCAGATCAACAATTCAGGGTTCATAACTTCAAAAGAATTTGAAGCTTCACCGATCATTCCTGCTGTGAATTCAGTTTTATTTTTAATAGACAATGTAATTTTTTCAAGGCCTATTTCATGTTCAACTTTAGATTTAAAACGAACTTGTTTAAGGTTCAGAATTATTTCTGTAACGTCTTCAGTAACACCTTTTAAAGTAGCAAATTCATGATCTGCACCAGCGATATTGATTCCGATGATTGCATACCCTTCAAGAGAGTTAAGCAATACTCTACGTAGAGCGTTACCGATTGTTACACCGTAACCTGGTTCTAGTGGACGAAATTCAAACTGTGCTTCAAAGTCATTTGCTTTTTGAAGAACTATCTTATCTGGTTTAACAAAATTTAAAATGCCCATATTTTATATTGCTGTTTTAATTTTTTTAAGAAAATCGAAGTAAAAATTGAAAAGTAAACCGAGAATATTGTTTCTCTTTTTGCTTTCGCTTTTTTACTTATTACTTAGAATACAATTCCACGATCAATTGTTCCTTGATATTTTCAGGAACGCTTTCTCTTTCAGGATAAGCGATGAAAGTACCTTTCAATTCTGTTTCGTTAAAATCGATCCAGCTGAATTTAGGATTTTTACCACGAACATTGCTAGTGATAGCGCTATTTGCAGCAGTCTTGTTTTTAAGACCAATTGTATCTCCTGGTTTTAGAGAGTAAGATGGAACGTTCACAACTTCACCGTTAACAGTGATATGTTTATGAGATACCAACTGACGAGCTGCCTGACGGCTGATCGCGATACCTAAACGGAATACTGTATTATCTAAACGAGCTTCTAATAATTTGATCAGGTTTTCACCTGTAACACCTTTACGACGAGCAGCTTCATCAAATGTTTTGCGGAATTGTTTTTCCAACAAACCATAAGTGTATTTTGCTTTTTGTTTTTCACGTAATTGTAATGCGTACTCACCTAAAGTTTTACGTTTACGTGTAGCACCGTGCATCCCGGGAGGGTTACTATTTTTAGTTAACCATTTACCGTTACCTGTGATAGGTTCTCCGAAAATTCTAGAGATCTTTGTTTTTGGGCCTGTATATCTTGCCATAATTATAAGTGATTTTTTAGTGACGATGCAGTATTAAAAAATCTTAAAATGAATACTACACCCGATTAATAAATATTTTATATTGAATATTGTAGATGTAATATTTTTCAAATTTTAATGAAGCTTTTTGAGCCAAAAAAATATTAAATATTAAATCTAAAATATTAGATACTAAACTCTTCTTTTCTTTGGAGGACGACAACCGTTATGTGGTAAAGGTGTAACGTCTTTGATCATAGCGATCTCGATACCAGATTGTGATAAAGCGCGGATAGCACCTTCACGTCCAGAACCAGGACCTTTTACAAATACATCAACTCTTTTTAAACCAGCGTCAATTGCTGTTTTAGCTGCATCAGATGCTGCCATTTGAGCTGCATATGGAGTGTTCTTTTTAGAACCCTTAAAACCCATTTTACCAGCAGAAGACCAAGAAATAACTTGTCCTTGCTTGTTAGTTAAACTGATAATGATGTTGTTGAAACTTGCAACAACGTGAGCATCTCCGTAGCTATCTACTTTTACGATTCTCTTTTTTGAAGCCGCCTTAGCGCTTTGTGCCTTTGCCATAATTAATTAAATAGGTAATCTTTTGAAAAAATATTTCCCGACAAGTCGAGACCGAACCAACCCTCCTGCTGACTTAAAGCTATCCGGCGTTTGTTCGAAATTGTTAAGTCGTATATTAATACAATTAGCCAATACGCATCGCTGCGATTGGCTAACCGGTTAATTATTTCTTAGCTACTTTCTTCTTACCAGCAACTGTCTTACGTTTACCCTTACGAGTACGACTGTTGGTACGAGTACGTTGACCACGAAGCGGTAAACCTTTACGATGACGTAGACCACGGTAACAAGCGATATCCAACAAACGTTTGATATTCATTTGTACTTCACTACGTAAAGCACCTTCGGTTTTAAACTCATTGTTAATTACGTTACGAATGGCAGTTTGTTCATCATCATTCCACTCATTTACTTTTTTATCCCAGCTAATGTTAGCCTTGTCTAAAATGTACTGAGCAGTTGAACGACCAATACCAAAGATGTAGGTAAGTCCAATTTCGCCTCTTTTGTTTTTTGGTAAATCTATACCGGCAATACGAGCCATGCTTATGTTAATTTAAATTATAAACTACTGATTATCCCTGACGTTGTTTAAAACGAGGATTCTTTTTGTTGATTACAAACAATACGCCTTTTCTTCTCACGATCTTGCAATCCACACTTCTTTTCTTGATTGAAGCTTTAACCTTCATGATTATTAATTTTTGTTTTTATTAGTAATAGCAATGTGCTATTTATATCTGAAAATAATTCTCCCTCTTGTTAAATCGTATGGACTCATCTCTACTCCTACCTTATCACCTGGCAAGATTCTGATGTAATGCATCCTCATTTTTCCAGAGATGGTCGCCAATATTTCATGGCCGTTCTCCAATTTTACCTTGAACATAGCATTGCTAAGTGCTTCTAAAATTGTTCCATCTTGTTTGATCAGTGCCTGTTTAGCCATAAATTTCGGAGCGCAAAGATAGCGGATTATATTTAATAAATACAAATAATCAGGATATTTAGGGCAGAAATCTGACAAAAATTGTCAAATTAGCGGTTTTAAGCGCTTATTTATACTTGATTATTTTAATATGTAGGCTAAAATGGATAATTGGGTAACTGGATAATGGATAATTTCAAATACAGGTGTACCAATTATGATTTATCCATTAACCAATTATCCATTCAATATTATTTCTTTTTTGGAGCCGCTTTCTTAATAGCTAATTTTTTAGGTGCAGCCGCTTTTTTAGGTGCGGCTTTTTTGGGTGCTGACTTTTTAGCGGCTGCTTTCTTCGTAAATGCTTTAGGATCCTGGATGACGATCATTTTCTTTATCTCTTCCACATCTATTACGGCTAGCTCTTCCGCAGTATACTTGCCTTTTGGACCCGCAATGATCTTAAACATTTTTTTATTGTACTTGATAAACGGGCCCCAACGGCCATTTTCAATAGAGATCTTTTCAGCAGGAAATTCTTGTATATAACGTTTAGATTCTTTCTCAATCTTCTTCTCGATCAGCTCATCACAATCTTTTTGCGTCAACGCATCAAAATTGTACGCACGTGGAATGTTAATGAACATATCGTTCCATTTAATGAACGGACCGAAACGCCCTTTTCCTTTAGTGATAGGCTTTTCATCATAAAAACCTATTGGAGCATCTTCAATTTGTTTTGCTGTAATGATATCGATCGCTTCCTGCAAATCAACTTCAGATGCTTCTCTTCCTTTTGGAATAGAGATAAATTGTTCGCCCCATTTTACATACGGGCCAAATCTTCCAATATTTACGACAACTTCTAAACCTTCATATTCACCCAAGGTTAATGGAAGTTTAAATAATTCTAGTGCTTCATCTAAAGTAATTGTTTCAATGCTTTGTGTTGCTTTCAATTTTGCGAAACGAGGCTTCTCTTCATCATGTTGAGCGCCGATTTGCACCATTGGGCCATAACGTCCCATACGTGCCATGATAGGCTTACCTGTTGTTGGGTCAGTTCCTAATATATGTTCACCTACTGCTCTTTCCGCTGTTTCTAATGTGTGTTCTACGCCTGTATGAAATGGCACATAAAATTCGCGCACCATATTATTCCATATCATCCTGCCATCTGCAATCTCATCAAACTCTTTCTCAATATTAGCCGTAAAAGAATAATCCATCACTTTTGTAAAATGCTGGCTTAAAAAATCTGTCACTACCAAACCCAGATCTGACGGAAACAATTTTGATTTTTCAGCTCCGGTATTTTCCTGTTCTGTTAATTTTTGAACTGTATCATCTTTTAATCTAAGAATGCGGAAAGTTCTTTTTACACCTTCTTTATCTTTTTTCTCTACGTAAGTTCTTTTAATAATAGTAGAGATCGTTGGTGCATAGGTACTTGGTCTGCCGATACCTAATTCTTCCATCTTCTTTACCAGTGAAGCTTCCGTGTATCTCGCAGAGTGTTTGGTAAATCTTTCTGTAGCCGTCATTTGTTTAAAATCCAATAACTGGCCAACGGTTAAATTAGGCAAACGACTTTCTCCTTCATTTTCGTTTTCATTATCCTCATCATCCGTTCCTTCCATGTACACTTTCAGGAACCCATCAAATTTTATCACTTCGCCGCTGGCAGATAATTCTTCATTATTAGTGCTGATATTGATTTTAGCAGTCGTCTTTTCCAATTCCGCGTCACTCATCTGACTGGCGATTGTACGTTTCCAGATCAATTCATACAAACGTGCCAATTCAGGATCGTTTACCGTATGGTTTTCCATGTAAGTCGGACGGATGGCCTCATGCGCTTCCTGTGCGCTATCGTTTTTTGTTTTGTATTTGCGTACCTGTAAATATTTATCGCCATAGCTTTTATTTATCTCAGCTTTAATGCCGTCCATAGCAGTTTCTCCAAGGTTAACACTATCCGTACGCATGTAAGTGATCTTACCGCTTTCATACAATCTTTGCGCTAACAACATGGTTTTACTTACACCGTATCCTAATTTACGACTTGCTTCCTGTTGCAATGTTGATGTGGTGAAAGGTGCGGCAGGTGTACGTTTGCCTGGCTTTACCTGAATATCTTTTACAGTATATTTTGCACCGATGCAGCCTTGTAAAAACTTTTCTGCGTCTTCTGTCTTACTATATTTATGTCCGTCTGCTTTAAAAGCAACTGATCTGTTATTTAGATCTGTTGCCGCTAATGATGCTTCTACTTTAAAACTTCCAACAGCAGTAAAATGATTGATCTCTCTTTCTTTTTCAACTATTAATTTAACCGCAACGCTTTGTACACGGCCTGCGCTTAACCCGCCTTTCATACCTATTTTACGCCATAAAACCGGACTTAATTCAAACCCTACAATTCTATCCAATACTCTTCTGGCTTGCTGTGCATTTACCAGATCCATATTAATGATACGTGGATTTTTTACTGCCTTTTCAATAGCGGGCTTGGTAATTTCATGGAACACGATTCTTTTAGTTGTCTTAGGATCTAAACCTAATACTTCAGCTAAATGCCAGCTGATACTTTCTCCCTCACGATCTTCATCGGATGCTAACCAAACCTCATCGGATTTTTTTGCAATGCTTCGTAATTCTTTTACCACACGTTCCTTATCTGCGGGTACTATATATTTAGGCTGAAAATTATTGTTCATATCTACCCCCATATCGTTTTTCTCCAAATCACGAATATGGCCATAGCAACTTTTTACTTCAAAGTCTGGACCAAGGATTTTTTCGATGGTTTTTGCTTTCGCCGGGGACTCAACTATTAATAAATTTTTTGCCATTTATTGTTTTTTATCAGCACAAATTAAAAATCTTGACTGCAAATTATAAAGATACGTTTACCTGTTATTGGCAGGAGATAATCACAATAAATCAAGTACTGCATTAAATTACAGCATGATTTTAGCAACTACAAACCACTAAATAACGGGATGCAACGATACTGCAATATTACTTTAAAATTGAAAAAACAAAATTTTTCATTCTATCCTGGTGAAAGAAAAGTAGTGATTACAGGAAATTTAACACAGCTGTTCTGACCGCATTATCCCTGTAAATTTTTCTATGCCCGAGGCCTTTTGTGAAGATATATTCTATGTTAGGATAGTTATCTTCTTTTACTTTTAGTGCATCTGCAATCGGTGTCACATCATCATCTTCATCGTGGATCCATAAAATTTTAGCTTTGATATTTTTCATTGCTCTTTTTATAGAATACCACTCAGTAGGTTTACCGCCGAGCTCATAAATGATGTTGTTGAATATCTCTTTTACTTTAGAATTATTTAATTGTAAAATTTCGAAAGCAGTTTTAACGGCAGAGGTTGTTTCTGTTGCCGGCGCGATGAAAACCACTCGCGTTTCTTCATCGTGCGGAATTGATTCTAAGGTTAAACTGATAGCCAACCCTCCAAAAGAATGAGAAATAAAACTTTCTATCGGGCCATATAAACTGATGGCCTTTTTGATCATATCGCTGTATTGAACAACATTAACCGTTTTGCCTTCGCTGTTGCCATGAGCAGGTGCATCGAAAGCCAATACTTCGTATCCTTTATCAATAAGAGAAGCAATATAACGTTCAAATTTGCAGGCTGCTGATGAAAAACCATGTAACACCATTGCCTTTTTTTTCTGCGGATGATTCCATCTGTAGCCCTGAACCTTTAAGCCATTTGATTCAAACTGAAGAGATTCTGCTTCTTTAAAAAGTTGAGGAATCTCTGTTATCGGTTTTATTAGTGGTGTACAAAACAATGTGAACGCTTCTTCCGCCGCTTTTCGTTTAGACATGGTTGCTAATATTTTAAATTTTGTTCTGATGTAAGCAATTGCTAAACTTTGCTTTAATTTCATAATCCACAAAGGTAACATTTATGAGAGTTGTAATGATAGGTTCGGGGAATGTAGCCACAATTTTTTCCCGATTAATAAAACGAAGCGGTCATGAAATGTTACAGGTTGTTAGCAGGCAATTACCTCATGCTAAAACGCTTGCAGCTGAATTAAATTGTGATTTTACCGATAATTACGCTGATATAGATAAAACGGCTAGCATATATATTATGGCGATAAGTGATGATTCTTTAAATAAATTAGATAATCCGTTTAACCTGGAAGATAAAGTAGTTGTGCATACAGCCGCGTCGGTTTCAAAAGAGGTTTTACGGAATATTTCTACCAATTATGGGGTACTATACCCTTTGCAGAGTTTACGGAAAGAAATTCCTGATCTCGTCGAAATTCCTTTATTAATTGATGGGAATACAGCATATTCCACTAATTTGATCGCAAATTTTGCTACAACAATTTCTCCCATTGTAAGTAATGCCAATGATGAACAAAGATTAAAACTGCATGTTGCCGCCACTATTGCTAACAATTTCACGAATCACCTATTTTCTTTAACCGAAGATTTTTGCAAAAAAGAGCAGGTAGATTTCAAATTGTTGCTACCCATTATTAATGAAACTACCAGCAGATTAAGCACTTATTCCGCGGCTGATGTACAGACCGGGCCGGCAATAAGAAATGATGAATCAACCATTAATAAACACCTGGCACTTTTAGCAAATTATCCCAGGTTGAAAAATTTATATAAACTCATTACAGATAGCATTCGTTCTAGGTAATAGTAGCAATCTCACCGCTTCGCTTTGTTTTAGATTTCCGTAATTGGTAATTGTAAAGTAGGTTTGCACCTCGAACTTTGTATAAGTATGTATAATATTACGTTTAAATTTGAACAGAAGGGATTAGAGCCAGTTACGATCAGTAACCTGGAGCCGGAGCAATCTATATTAGAAGTAGCGCTTAAAAATAATATCGATCTTCACCATAATTGCGGTGGCGTTTGTGCTTGCAGCACTTGCCATTTGTATGTAGAGAAAGGTGAAAATTATATAGAAGAACTGACTGATAAAGAAGAAGATTTTATTGACAGAGCCATCAATCCAAGATTAATTTCAAGATTAGGTTGTCAGTGTGTTTTACAACACGGAAGTACAGGCGACATCATCGTTACATTACCTGATCAAACACAATTTTTAGGAGAATAAATAGCAATGTGCTGATGTGCTAATTAGCTAATTTGCTAATGATCCACTGAAACATTGAGTTATATTTAACTACAACAAATTAAAAGAATTAGCACATCAGCAGATTAGCTAATTAGCAAATTACTTTATGGATCAATTTGAACCTCCAATACATTGGAACGATTATGAAGATATAGCGATGAAGCTATATGAACGTTTTGGTGATGATTTTAATGAAGGAAAGATCTACCGTATACGTTTTACGGATCTGCATAAATGGGTTTTAGAAATTCCAAAATTTGCAGGCACTCCTGAACAAAGCAATGAAGGGCATTTGGAAATGATCCAGAGCACGTGGGTGTATGAATGGAGAGATAACCAGAAATAATTGAATAGTAATATTGAATAGGTAATATTTTGTTCGATGCAATTAAATATTACATTTTCGATATTCAATATTAAATAACCAATGAATATCCTTGCACTTTTCAAATCAGTAAAAACCTTTGTCTTTGATGTGGATGGCGTTTTGGCCAGTGATATCTTATTGATATTGGGTGGAGGTGAAATGGCACGTAATATGAATAGCAAAGATGGCTATGCGCTTAAACTAGCTGCTAATAAAGGATATAGGATCGCTGTAATTTCCGGAGGATATTCAGAACCAGTTAGAGATCGCTTTGAACGTTTAGGCATAAACGAAGTTTATTTGAATGTTGATAATAAAATTGAGACGTTAAAAAATTATGTCGCACAGCATAATTTAAACTGGAACGAAATTTTATATATGGGTGATGATCTCCCAGATCATGAATGTATGACCATGGTAGGATTACCTTGTTGTCCGGCTGATGCGGCTGTTGAAATTAAACATATCTCCAAATACATATCTCCAATCGAAGGCGGCAAGGGTTGCGGCAGAGATGTTATTGAAAAAGTATTAAAGCTTAATAATAACTGGCCGCTTTTTGATATGTAATATTGTTGATGTAATATTTAATATTCTAATAAAGAGCAAACTTCTATACAATATTCCATATTCGATATCACATATTAAATATCTAAGCGTAAATTCGAGGCAGAAATAATAGCATGAAAAAATTAACTGCCTTTTTTCGTTTAGTTCGCTGGCCTAATCTTTTTTTCATTGCCCTGACTGAATGCCTTTTTTATTATTGCATTATTGTTCCTTCGCTTCCATTATCGTATTATTTATTACCACATAAATTAACGCCTCAATTATTTCCTTTTATCGTTGCTGCATCTGTTTTTATTGCTGCCGGTGGTTATATTATTAATGATTATTTCGATATAAATATTGACAGGGTAAATAAGCCAGCCAAAATGGTGATTGAAAAAAGTATTGCGCGGCGCTCTGCCATTTTACTGCATTTAATCATTACAACTATTGGTGTAGTACTAAGTTTTTATGTCGCGATAAAAACAACTTTCATTATTCTTATTGCCAATATCATTAGCACATTATTATTATGGTTTTATTCAACTACTTATAAAAAGAAATTATTATCTGGCAACATTATTATTTCAGCATTAACAGCCTGGACAATACTAGTGCTCTACTTTGCCACTAATACCATCATCTTAAAAAATGTAACGGATAGTTCCTTGTCATTTATCCGCATTTATAAGCTAGCCGCACTATACGGAGGTTTTGCCTTTATCATCTCACTTATCAGAGAGGTTATAAAAGATATGGAAGACATTGATGGAGACCTTAAATATAAATGCAACACTATGCCTATTGCATGGGGTATTCCTGCCGCTAAAGTATTTGTTGGTGTTTGGATAATTGTATTGATCAGTGCATTAGCGATCATTCAATTTTACGTATTGCAATTTGGTTGGTGGATTAGTTTTTTATATTCTTTCGCACTAATTATATTCCCACTTTTATGGGTGATCAGGAAATTATATCTGGCGCAAAACTCCGCAGATTACCATCGATTAAGTACAGTGATAAAATTTATAATGCTTGCAGGAATATTATCAATGCTGTTCTTTAAATTTCAATAAATAAACATCAATGAAGATCATTCTCGCTTCACAATCCCCACGCAGAAAACAATTGTTAGAATGGGCCGAAGTTTCATTCGACATTATTGTAAAAGAAACAGCCGAAAGTTATCCGGCTAATTTATCGGTTGAAGAAGTAGCTGTGCATATCGCCAGAAACAAAGCTTTAGCCGTAAAACAATCTAACCACATTACAGTTCCCATATTAGCTGCAGATACAATTGTTGTACTTGACAATGATGTGATAGGCAAACCCAAAGACAGAGCAGATGCTATTAATATTTTAACACGCATATCCGGCAAACAACATGCTGTTATTACCGGCGTAGTAATATTAAATGGTGAAAAAGAAATTGCTTTCGCTGATAAAACGACTGTTGTTTTTCATGAACTAACAAAAGCACAAATCGAATTTTATATCGACAAATACAAGCCATACGATAAGGCAGGCGCTTATGCCATACAAGAATGGATCGGCGTAGTTGGAATAAAATCTGTTGCAGGAGATTTTTACAATGTAATGGGGTTGCCTGTTAGCAGGGTTGTACAAGCGCTCGCTACGCTTTAATTAAGAATGAAGAATTAGGAATGAAAATGTTGTTGCTGTTTTTTGATTCTTAATTCTTAATTTTAAATTCTTAATTACCTATCCTCCTATGAACGAAAAACTATTCCAATACATTTGGCAATTCATGCATTTTAATTTTACCCAACTAGCTACTACCGAAAATGAGCCAATACAAGTCATTCATCCCGGTACTTTAAATATCAATCAGGGACCAGATTTTTTAGACGCGAAAATAAAGATCGGTGATACACTCTGGGCGGGCAATGTTGAACTACACTTGTTTTCATCAGATTGGAAAACCCATAAACATAGTGGCGATAAAAATTACAAAAATGTAATTCTACATGTAGTTTTTCAACACGATATCGATCTGCAATTACCCTTTCCTACACTTGAATTACAAAACAATGTGTCGAATATTTTACTGACAAAATATGATGACTTAATGAAGACCAATACTTTCATTGCTTGTCAAAATAGTATACAAAAAATAGAACCATTTATATGGAATTCATGGAAAGAAAGATTACTGGCAGAAAGGCTGGAAGATAAATCAAAACGCATTTTCGAATATATAAAAATCAATAATAATCATTGGGAAGAAACCTTCTGGTGGCTGCTTGCAAGAAACTTCGGTATAAAAGTAAACAGTGATGCATTTGAAAAAATAGCTCAATCGATCTCGATCAATATCCTTGCAAAACATAAAAATCAAATTCACCAAACAGAAGCATTGTTGCTAGGCCAGGCAGGTTTACTAGAAAACCATTTTACTGAGACTTATCCAAAAATGTTGCAGAAAGAATATCTGTTTTGGAAAAGTAAATACCAACTCTCTTCTATAAAAATACCATTGCATTTTTTAAGAATGCGCCCGTCTAATTTTCCTACAATTCGTTTAGCGCAATTAGCCATGCTGATACATAACAGCACGCATTTATTCGGACAAATAAGAGATAGTGATTCATTAAAAGAAGTGAAAGCTTTATTAAATGTAACAGCTAATGATCACTGGCATTATCATTACAGACTAGATGAAACATCGGCCTTCAAAGAAAAAAATCTGGGCGAACAAATGATCAATAATATCCTGATCAATACTGTTGTGCCTGTCCTTTTTGCTTACGGGCAATACCATAAAGAAATTCAGTACAAAGAGAAAGCACTTCAATGGATGCAAGACATATCCGCAGAAAAAAATGTAATCACAAAAGGATTTTCATCACTGAATATTGAAAATAACAACGCTTTAGATTCACAAGCGCTTATTCAACTAAAGAATAATTACTGTAATCTAAAGCGCTGTTTGGAATGTACGGTTGGCAATCAATTAATGGTTAATAACAAATTGTAAATGGTAAATGATAAATGGTAAATGATAAATGGTAAACGATGAAAGAGAATGTAATTAAAACAAAGAGTTTCGTTTTTGCGATAAGAATTGTTAAACTTTATCAATATCTATGTAATGACAAGAAAGAATTTATTTTATCGAAGCAATTATTAAGAAGTGGCACAAGCGTAGGAGCTATGATTAGAGAGGCTGAGCATGCAGAAACTAAAATTGATTTTAAACATAAAATGGCAATCGCTCAAAAAGAAATAAATGAAACAATCTATTGGCTAGAATTATTACAAGAAACAAATTATTTAACTAAAAAACAATTTGAAAGCATTCATAGTAATGCACTGGAAGTTATTAGCCTCATTACTATAATTATAAAAACTACAAAAGCTAATATTAACCGCTGATCATTTCATTTACCATTTACAATTTATCATTTACCATTAAAGTTATATACCACATTCAACTTAACATCCGGATGCAAACTTTTAACAACCGGACAATTATCCCCTACTCTTTTCAAAATAACCCGGTCTTTTTCCTCAAGGATTAGCGAATTTGGGAAATTTACTTCTACATCTATGGCCCCTATCATCCTTGGTTCATTTAACATATGTTTTTTTACATTAATAGTTGTGCCTTTTAGCTCAATTCCCATAGATGCCGTTTTGATAGCCATTGTAGTGATCATACAAGTAGCTAATGCAGTACAGACAAGATCTGTAGGCGAAAAACGCTCTCCTTTCCCCTGGTTGTCCGTTGGGGCATCGGTTTCAATAGTTGTTCCGCTTTGTACATGTTGGGCATTACAGCGCAGGTTGCCCTCATAAAGAATGGTTGCTGTCATTGTAGTATTTTTGCATAAATTTACTGAAGTAAAAAGGTACTATGCGTAAAATATTTCTGGTTTGTTTGGTGATAGCGGCACTCCCTTGTTTTGCGCAACAATCTAACACGAGTTATCCTCAAAGTAAATCTCAAATAAAAAAAGAGAAGAAAAAAGAGAAAATTGACTCGCTGGTACGACAAGAAGAGCAAGGAGTTATTAACTATACGAAACAAACCGATTTCGGTGTAAAATTGGTTTCCGATGGTTATAGTCTTTTTATGGATATTGGTAGGGCTAAATCAATAAAAAGATCTGTTCTTTATCAGGTTGAAATTGGCGAAAGAAAAAGTCCGAAAGAATACAAACAGAATCCGGGCAATCCTTCCTTTTCACCTATTATTTTAGGTAAAGAAAACTTTGTTTATTACCTAAAAATGGGCGCACAGGAGCAATATTTATTAGCAAATAAGGCTAATAAAAATGGGGTAAACATTACTTGTAATATAGGCGGTGGAATAAGTTTAGCAATACTTAGGCCCTACGAATACCAGGCAATAGATAGTACGGATGGATCGGTAAAATATGTACAATTCAGTACACTACTTACAAATCCTAATCTTTTTTACCTCGGCGGCCCTTCGCTTGGCCAGGGATGGGAAGATCTGAGTTTAACACCTGGCCTATACGGAAAAGCTGCTCTGCGATTTGATTATGGCCATTATACCAAAACAGTAACAGCATTAGAAATAGGTGTATCGGGAGAATACTATACAAAAAAAATCCCTATCGTTTATGGTTCCGATCCACAACAGTTTTTTTTAACAGCATTTGTAGATGTGCTGTTTGGATGGCGCAAAAAATAATAAAGCATACAGAAGAAATTATATTATTAAACAATGAGACATGACAGAGTTACCAGTAATAGATGGGGTGGTAGAGCAAAAGCCTAAAAAACCCAATTGGCTTAGGGTTAAGTTGCCTATCGGCGAAGAATACAAGCACGTTAGAAATTTAGTAGATACGCATAAATTACATACCATTTGTGAGAGTGGCAATTGTCCGAATATGGGTGAATGCTGGGGTGAAGGCACTGCAACATTTATGATTTTAGGAAATATCTGTACACGCAGTTGTGGTTTTTGTGCCGTTGCTACCGGCAGACCGGAACCTGTTGATTGGGATGAACCGCAAAGAGTTGCTGAAGCAATTAATTTAATGAAAGTTAAACATGCTGTTGTTACTTCTGTAGATAGAGATGAAATAAAAGATGGCGGTTCTATCATTTGGTACAATACCATTAAAGCAATCAAAGCGCTAAACCCTACTACTACTTTAGAAACATTGATACCTGATTTTAAAGCGGAAGCAGAAAATATACAACGTATTATTGACGCCGCTCCGGAAGTAGTTAGTCATAATATCGAAACAGTAGAAAGGTTAACTAAACAAGTTCGCATACAAGCAAAATACTGGCGCAGTATGGAAACATTGCGCATCCTTAAACAAGGTGGCATGCGCACCAAAAGCGGCATCATGCTTGGTTTGGGAGAAACAAAAGAAGAAGTTATTCAAACAATGCAAAATTTAAGAGATAGCAATGTTGATGTAATCACTATCGGGCAGTATTTACAACCAAGTAAAAAACATTTACAGGTACAACGTTTTGTTCATCCTGATGAGTTTAAAGAATTAAGAGAAATTGGTTACAACATGGGCTTTGATTATGTTGAAAGCGGCCCATTGGTTCGTTCATCTTATCACTCAGAAAAACACGTAATACAAGGTTGGGGAAGAAATAAATGGATGGAAGAACAAAGTATGTAATTCTTTTCCCATCTTATGCTTTAAGATCCTTATGAAATATTGTTTTTATTTTTTTATTACAATCATATTTTATTCATGCAATGGTCAGCACACTTATAACGTTCTAACCAACGTGAACGATACTTTAAAAGAACAGAAAAACAATACTTCATCTCTAATAAATATTAAACCTGATACCTCCAAAGACCTTGATGATGATAGCGATATAAGTATTGTTCCTTTTAATATTGATTATGATATTTTTAAACAGCCTATTCTATTATTAGATGATCCTTTTAATTTGGATAGTGCGTTAAAAGGATTGTTTCCAGGACATTATTATAAATTCCCCTTACCTGTAGATAAAACTGATACGATTACACTCGAAGCCTGGTCTTGTGCAGCTAGTCACCCAGAACAATTTAACGGATGGGACAGCGGTGATATACAAATGTTTCCTTTGAAGGATAGTAACGAAACTAGATTTGTAGATACATTGCAGTATATTGATGATGATGGCGAAAAAAATATTTTTATATCATTTTCAACGACAGCGTTTACTACAGATTTTATTGGAGTAGGAAGATTTACAGGAGCGATTTTAGGCCTAGCACAATTTACATATGAAAATAATAAATGGTGCTTAAAAACTTTTTCGCCTGCTATAGGTTATTACGGCGCTTTTCAAACCATCCCAAAAATCCATCTCTTAAAACTAGGAAAAAATAATTATGGTTGTTATATAGAAAACTCTAATGGCCCCGCCGGCGGCCCTTTTTATAGTGACGATTATGTATTTGGAATTGTAAACAATAAAATTAAAGTTTTGCTTACAATTCTTGGAGCCGCAAAATCGCAAGGAGATAGTTTTACTGAGTGGGATAGCAGGTTTTTGCACAAAAAAAATGATTCTCTTAATATATTTCCCGAACTGCAAGTCGAAATAAAAGGAACTGATACTCAGAGAAAAAAAATTGATGACTATGATGACATAACTACAGATCTTCCTTCAACAGTCAAACAAATTGTAAACCCAAAAAGCAATTTCAGTTTTACAATTTTAACTAGTTATAAATACATAGATGGAGCCTACAAATTTGAGAATCAAGAAATAAAAACAAAAAATATCAAGTAAAAAACCCAAATAACAAGCTTAAAAAGTTGATATTTGGGTTTTGGATTTTTATTCTGCTATTGATTTTTAATCATACTCACTCACATCCCATATTAAAGCGCTAGCCCCTAAAATCGCCGCATCTGCTTCTTTCAATTCACTAAACAATAATTTCACTTTGTTTTGGAAAATAGGTAGCAAATTAGCCTCCATTGCTTTTCTTGTTGGATTCAGTAATAAGTTGCCGGCTTTTGTTAATCCACCAAATAACACGATCACTTCCGGAGAAGAGAACATGATAAAATTAGCCAATGACTCACCTAATATTTGTCCGGTAAAATCAAATATCTGATTAGCAATCGTATCTCCCTGCATAGCACATTCATACACAGTCTCGCTGGTAATATTATTTAATGCATAATCTCTTAATAAACTTTCTTTATCAGGATGTAAGGTCAATAGTTCAATCGCTGTCTCACGAACACCTGTCGCAGAAGCATAGGCTTCTAAACTACCACGCATTTTTGTACTCTTGTGTAATCTTCCTCCCGGACGAATAATTGTATGTCCTAATTCACCTGCAAAGCCATCATGCCCTAATAATATTTTGCCATCAGTTACAATACCGCTTCCTACACCAGTACCAAGCGTGATCGTAATAAAATGTTTAATCCCTTTAGTAACACCGTAAGTCATTTCTCCTACTGCTGCTGCATTTGCATCATTTGTCAATCTTGTTGTCAAACCGAATTTTTTATGCATCAGCTCTGCGATAGGGATAATTCCTTTCCATTTTAAATTTGGTGGATATTCAATATTCCCTGAATAATAGTTGGCATTAGGAGCCCCCATACCAATACCGATAATGTTTTCAATACCACCGATCCTTGTTATCATCGGCGCTAACTTATCATACAAATCATCAATAAAGTCTTCTACTACTTCATGCGCATTGGTTGGTATACGATCTTGTTCTAAAATTTTCCCTTCACGCGTTACGATACCAAATTTAGTAGTGGTTCCACCCACATCGATACCGATAGCATAAGGCTTGGTTGACGATTTACTCATTTTTATTAATTAAGAATTAAGAATGAAGAATTATTTCAAATTAAGAATGAAAGATTAAGAATGAAGAATATAAAACAAATACTATTTTAAATAGAGGAAATTCTTAATTCTTAATTACTAATTCTTAATTAATGTCCGCTGCCTGTTCCTACTTTTGAATCATAGTCAATACCCTGCGTTTTCAAAATACCTTTTACTCTGAATGCAAAGAATGCTAAGTAAGCATAACAAATTGCCGGAATAATATAAGAATGATGAATACCTATCAAATCCGCAAGTTTACCTTGGATTGGAGGAATAATACCTCCTCCCAAGATCATCATGATCAAAAATGCAGAACCTTGTGATGTGTATTTTCCTAATCCTGCAATTGCCAATGCAAAGATAGCAGGCCACATAATTGAACAGAATAATCCGCCACTTAAAAATGCATATACGGCAATAGTACCCGTTGTGAAAATACCAATCAACATAGCGCCTACACCTAGTAAACTGAACATTAACAATGTTCTTACCGGTTTGTTTTTACTGATATAAAAAGCCGCCATTTGAATCAATACACAAACAATATAATAATACAAAGGCGTCATATCATATTGCGCCAATGTATTGATACCTATTATTATTCCAAATGCAAGCAATGGTACAACAAATTGTAAAATCGCTCTTGTTCTGTTACTAAAATTAAATGCAGTTAAAGCGCCTGCCCAACGGCCAATCATTAAACTTCCCCAATACATTGAAATGTATGGCGCTGCTTCTGATGATGCATGAGCACCGAATTCAGGTTGTTTTAATAATTCGCTAAGGTTACTTCCTATCGCAACCTCTACGCCCACATAAGCGAAGATCCCAATCATACCTAAAACCAATTGGGGATATTGCATAGCTCCCCAACCCTGTGGATTTTTTTGCGCCTTAAAATTGGCGAACAATAATCCCATTACGACTACGGCTAACGCACAGAATAATAATTTCATTCTATACGCTTGCATACTGGCAATCACATCTGCTGTTGCATTACTAAGATCTGTTTTATAGCTATAAAAAACCGGAGCAAATACAATAACCAAAATCCCGGTCATAATTAATAATGTGTTCAAAGCTTTGTGGGCATTTTCTGTTTCTTCGATCGAAATACCGGAAGGTACTTTTTTAGAAAAATAGAATAAAGCAGCAGCGGCAATAAACAAAGCACCAACTGCACTATATAATATCACTACTTTGCTTAAACTAAGTGAAGCAATTTTATCATCTGTAATAGCTGCTGTAGTTCCAAACAATGCAAATGCTACAACGATCGGACCGATAGTAGTACCGAAAGAGTTGATAGCGCCGCCTAATGTACCACGACTAGCTCCCGTTGCAGGATCTCCTAATAATATAGCAAAAGGTTGTGCAGCGGTTTGTTGTAATGAAAATCCTAATGCAACAATGAACAATCCTACCAGCATTCCGGAGAAGGTATCTCCTTCAACTGCTAAAATCATTGCTATTGCTCCCAACGCTGAGAATAATAATCCGTAAACAATACTTTTTTTATACCCCCATTTACCTACAAGATCTTTACCACCAAAAGCACCGTATGCAAATAAGCCAAGGGCACCAAGATAATACGCTGTGTAGAAAGCGAAATCTACCAGCTGGCTTTGAAATTGATCCAATCCGAAATGATGTTTACAGAATGGGATAAAGACGCTATTCCCGGCTGCGATAAATCCCCAAAAGAAGAATACCGTTACTAAAGTACTTAAAGCGCCGTAGTTAGTGGGGATGGTTTGTGATGAAGTACTAGGGTTGGTTGAAATCTTTTCTTGGTCAGGCATAATCGTTTTCTTTAAGAGGCTAAAAATAGACTAATTTGAGCAAGCAGAAAAAAAAACCAAATCATAGTTTGTTGGTAACGAAAACCTTCTTAATTTGATGTCGATTACTTATTAACTTATTTGATGGAAATAATTCATGTTAGTGCTGAATGCTACCCCGTAGCAAAAGCTGGAGGACTGGGAGATGTAGTAGGTGCTTTACCTAAATATCAAAATGAACTGGGACATTTAGCAAAGGTGGTTATGCCGATGTATAAAACACCTTTTTTGTATGAACATGAATTTGATGTTGTACATAAAGGCGGTTTCCCGATGGGACAAAGTTGGATCAACTATACCATCATTAAAGAAAAAACAAATGTTCTCGGGTTCGATCTTTACCTTATAGATATCAATGGATTATTAGACAGGCAAAAAGTTTACGGCTACGATGATGATGTGGAACGTTTCACTTCTTTTCAAATCGCGGTAGTAGATTGGCTTAGTAAATGGAACCATCGTCCCGATGTTGTGCATGTGCACGATCATCATGCGGGCCTTATTCCTTTTATGATGCAAAATTGTTTTGCGTATAAACACCTGGCTACAATACCTACTGTACTCACGATTCATAATGCACAATACCAGGGCTGGATGGGCTGGGATAAAGCAAGTTATTTTCCGGCGTGGGACAGCAACAACTGGGGTAAGCTTGACTGGAAGAACAATATCAATCCTTTAGCAAGTGCGGTTAAATGTGCAGTGAGGGTTACTACTGTTAGTCCGAGTTATTTAGAAGAATTGAAATTTAATTCTAACGGATTAGAACCATTGTTCGAATACGAAAAAGGAAAGTGCAGTGGAATAATAAATGGCATTGATGACCTTGTTTGGAATCCTGAATTAGATAAATATATTGATACCAAATTCGGAATTGATGATGTAGATGAAGGAAAGCTTAGCAACAAAGAAGTTCTTTGTAAAGAATATGGTTTGGATATCAACAAACCTCTCATTGTTTTTATCGGAAGATTAGTAGATGAAAAAGGGGCAGACCTTTTGCCAAGAGCTATCAGCGATGCAATCTACCACATGGAAGGTCAAATGAATTTCCTTGTATTAGGCAGCGGAGATTTTTGGGTTGAAAGACAACTGGAAGATATGAAAAGCGGCCTGATGGGTTATTACAATTCGAAGATCGGATACAACGAAAAATTAAGTCACCAAATGTATGCAGGCGCAGATTTTTTATTAATGCCGAGTAGAGTTGAACCTTGCGGATTAAATCAATTATACGCATTACGTTATGGCACTGTGCCAATTGTAAGAAGCACTGGTGGATTAAAAGACACAGTGATCGATTACGGAAATCCAGATGGAACTGGCTATGGCATTCGTTTTAACGATGCTACCGTTGGTGATATCACATACTCGATATACAGAGCTGTGCAATTATACAACCAACCTAAGCGCCTAGACGAAGTAAGAGTAAAAATGATGCAAATAGATAATAGCTGGGAAGTAAGTACAGGAAAATATATTGAATTGTACAAAAGTTTACAATAAGAATCACCCTCCATCCGTTACACTCTTAAAACTAACAACACACTTAATTAGTAAAAACACTAACCAACTATATGAATAGCAAATCTGTAATCTCGATTGTTTTAGGTGGTGGGGCTGGTTCACGATTATCTCCCCTTACATCAAGTAGAAGTAAACCTGCTGTGCCTATCGCAGGTAAGTATCGCCTGGTAGATATTCCAATTTCGAACTGCCTTAATTCAGGCATCAATCGCATATTGGTTTTAACTCAGTTTAATTCTGCTTCTCTTAATAAGCATATTAAAAACACTTATCAGTTTAGTTTATTTAGCAGCGGCTTTGTAGATATCCTTGCGGCTGAACAAACTCCTGATAACCCAACATGGTTCCAGGGAACTGCAGATGCTGTGCGTCAATCACTGCGCCACATTGGTTCTTATGAATATGATTATGTATTGATCCTTTCGGGTGATCAGTTATATCAAATGGATTTTTCTGCGATCATCGATAATCATTTGGCACAAAATGCAGACTTAACAATTGCAACAATTCCTGTTACAGCAAGAGAGGCAACTGAGTTTGGTATTTTAAAAACAAATGACAAAAACGATATTACTTCTTTCATAGAAAAACCTGCAGCAGATCTATTGCCACAGTGGGTAAGTGATACCGGCCATGTAATGCAAGGCATGGGAAGAAATTACCTGGCATCAATGGGTATATATGTTTTCAGCAGAAAATTATTATTTGATCTGTTGCAGGAAGAACATAAAGACGCAACTGATTTTGGTAAAGAAATTATTCCTTCTTGTATCGATAAATATAAAGTAGTTAGCTTCCAGTATGATGGTTACTGGACTGATATCGGAAACATTCATTCATTCTTTGAAGCAAACCTTGCTTTAACAATGGATATTCCTCATTTCAATTTATTCAATAACGAAAAAACTGTTTATACAAGAGCCCGCATGCTTCCGCCTGCAAAGATCAGTGGCACTACATTAGAGCGTACTTTGATCGCAGAAGGTTGTATCATTCATGCATCAAGAATAGAAAACAGCGTAGTAGGTATTCGTACAAGAATAGGCAGTGGTACTACTATTGTAAGCAGTTACATTATGGGTAGCGATTATTATGAAACATTAATAGAACTGCAACAAGCTGCGGAAAGAGGCATTCCTAAAATAGGTATTGGTGATCGTTGTTATATTAAAAACGTGATCATCGACAAAAACTGTAGAATAGGAAATGATGTACGCATCAATGGCGGAGATCATCTTGACAAAACAGATCATCCTTTATATGCTGTTAAAGATGGCATAGTAGTAATCAAAAAAGGCGCTATTATTCCAGATGGATATGTAATATAATTTTCAAGAGCAGTGAAAACTGCTCTTTTTTTTAATTAGTACTTTAATAAAATCTTTAACTAACTTCTCTCTAATGGTAACAGGTAACGATAGCGTGAAAAAATACGAGGATATACATTTTGTTGATTCAACCGGGCCGGTTTGGAATTACTCCTTATTCAGTGATCAGCAAATCACTAACTATCAAAATGGTACCAACTACAAACTATACGAATCATTTGGTTCTCACGAAATAGAAGTGTTAGGTGTAAAAGGTTTTTACTTTGCAGTCTGGGCTCCTAATGCCACAGAAGTTTCTGTAATGGGAAATTTCAACGACTGGAAAAGAGGCACATTTCCTTTATTCGTCCGCATGGATAATTCAGGAATTTGGGAAGGTTTTATTCCTCATTTCAAAAAAGGAGATGCATATAAATACGCTATCAAAGGTTATCAGGGAGTTGAAATAGATAAAGGTGATCCATTTGCCAACTTCTGGGAAATGAAGCCTGCAACAGCTTCTATCAGTTGGGATATGCAATACAAGTGGCAGGATACAACATGGATGGGCACAAGAAAAAAGAACAACGCATTAAATGCTCCATGGAGTGTATATGAAGTTCATTTAGCCAGTTGGATGCGCCCAGATAAAAATGATGAAGATCGTTACAATACCTACGCACAAATAACAGAAAGATTAGTCCCTTATGTAAAAGAGATGGGGTTTACCCATATTGAGTTAATGCCTGTAATGGAACATCCGTTTGATGGCAGTTGGGGCTATCAGGGTACGGGCTTCTTCGCTCCTACTTCACGCTTTGGTGCGCCGGAAGATTTCATGGCAATGATCGATGCATTCCACAATGCAGGCATCGGCATCATATTAGATTGGGTACCTTCTCATTTCCCTTACGATGCACATGGATTGTTTATGTTCGATGGTACACATACCTACGAATACGCTGATATGCGTAAAGGCTATCATCCTGATTGGAACAGCTACATTTTTAATTATGAAAGAGGGGAAGTGAAATCTTTCTTAATTAGCAGCGCCATGTTCTGGTTCGATAAATTTCATATCGATGGTATAAGAGTTGATGCAGTAAGTTCTATTTTACAATTAGATTATTCAAGAACAGAAGGCCAATGGGAGCCTAATAAATTTGGCGGTAATGGTAATATCGAAGCCATCGCTTTTATAAAAGATTTGAACGAAACTATTTACCGCGATTTTCCTGATGTACAAACAATTGCTGAAGAAGCAACTGATTGGCCGGATATATCAAGACCAACATTTGCAGGCGGTATGGGCTTTGGCATGAAATGGATGATGGGCTGGATGCACGATACGTTAAATTATTTCAAAATGGACCCGTACTTCCGCCAATTTCATCAGGATAAATTTACCTTTAGTATGGTATATTATTACGATGAAAATTTCATGCTTCCCTTGAGTCATGATGAAGTGGTGCATGGTAAAAGTCCGATGATTTATAAGATGCCGGGAGATGAATGGCAGAAGTTCGCTAATCTCCGTTTGCTATACACTTATATGTTCACCCATCCGGGTGCCAAGTTACTGTTTATGGGTAACGAATTTGCCCAAACATCAGAGTGGAACCATCATTCTGAACTAGATTGGTTCTTATTGCAACATGATAGTCATAAGATGATGCAAAGCTGCGTAAAGGACTTAAATCACCTCTATACTTCAGAGCCGGCTTTATATGAATTACAGTTCGAAGTAGGTGGTTTTGAGTGGATAAACCTTAACCATCGCCAGGAAGGTGTAATTGTATATAAAAGAAAGGGATTAACGAAGGAAGAAGACATATTAGTGGTACTAAATGTTACACCGGTTGTTAGAAGAGACTGGAAATTGCAAGTGTACGGAAAATCCAGCTGGACAGAGATCTTTAATAGTAATAAGAAAGAATATTGGGGTTCCGGCGATGTATTTAACCCGGCGGCAGATTGTCGCCTGTTAGATGTAGAAACAGGACTACACGAACTGACCATTCACCTACCCGCATTGGGAGGTTTGGTTTTTAGATAAGTGTAGTTTTTTTACTAAAAATCGGCAGTGCTCATACTAAAAAGTTTTGGACAACGTTTGATATAAATCGATTGCTTTCCATTTTTCGTAGGTGTTACGAACCTAAAACTTTGCTGATGAAAAAATATCTGCTTTTTTGGACGTGTGTGCTAGTGTCAATGGCTGCTTTTGCTAAAACAGAAGATAGTCAGAACCCGGCTTCAGATCATAAAGACAGCGCTATGCTGTTCTTTCAACAAGGTGTATCTGAGAACTCATTAAAACATTATGCAGTAGCGTCGAATTATTTCGACAGTGCTATCGCCATCAATCCGATGTATAAGGATGCTTATAAGCAAAAGGCACTTGTGAATATTCAAATGCGTAGAACTGATATAGCAAAAGCTACTCTTATTAAGGCGTATGAATTAGATACTACCGATGTTGTTGTAATAAATCAATTAGCACAATTATATTTCGATTACAGACAGTTTAAAAAAGCAATACAGTTTGCAAAAAAATGTCCTAACAGCGAAACTTCTGAAAGAATAATAGCCATGAGCTATTACGAACAGGAAGATTACGGAAAATCAGTTCCGTTATTTCAGGATCTCTTATCAAAAAACCAAAATGATGTTGTAGTAATGTATGATATGGCAAGAAGTTATCTTGACATGGAAGAATACACAAAAGCAATTAACTACTACAAAGCTGCTATACAATTAGATACTACAGAAAACAGCAGATGGGTATATGAATTGGGCCTTATTTATTATAACAATGATGATTATGTAAATGCAAAAGCCAGCTTCTTAAAAGCGCAGGATATGGGCTATGCACAAACCAGCGACTTTAATGAAAACCTGGGCTTTGTTTATTTATACTCTGGCGATTTTGATAAAGGAGAAAAAATACTATTAGATGTAATAGCAACAAAACCCGGTGACGTTGGTTTATTAAGAGATGTGGCTGAAGTATTCTATACAAGAAAAATGTATGATAAGTCTTTAGAGTATTGTCAAAAATTAATAGAAATGGATAGAACAGATGCTAAAGCTCTATATCAGGCTGGCATGTGTTTTCAAAAGAAAGGCGACAAGAGTAAAGGGGAAAAAATGTGTGACCAAGCAATTGTAATGGATCCTTCTTTAAATAGCTTGCGTCAGAAAAAAATCGATATGGGATTATAAAATCTGTTCTTATAGGTATGGTGTTTGGATTGCCGGAAATGATGACTAGTTCATTATTTCCGGTTTTTATTTTAAGAAATAATTTTTCCGCAATGCCACACCTCTTTCATTTTATTTTCTAAAATTGTACTAAAAATTCTTTTAGTACATCTTCATCTAAATTATCAATAGCTTTTCCTAAATCATGCTGCCCTTTAGTTATTGCAAAAAAAGCCAACGTAAGACGTAATGAAGTATCATCTGTAATATTATCAAAATTAGAAATAAGGTATAATTGAAACTCTTTTAACGAATCAAAATATTCCTGTTCGAGTTCTTTTGGAATAATTGGATTCGTTTCAGACAATCTACATATCTCGATTGTGACACATAAACCAATAAAATTGTAATCTAAAGATTTTTTATCTATGCAAATCGATATCAGTTGCGGAACGCTATAATAAGAAGCGAGCTCAACATCTCCTTGATGATGCAACTCCTCCCATAATTCTTCAAAGATTGGAATCATCAAATCCTTTGTATCAACCTTTCTAAGTTGTTTAAGTTGGATAGACGCATCATAAGGGATTTTATATCCTCCATTTAACGTTGTCCATATCTTGTTATCTAAATCCAATCTAAAAAAGTTTGTTAGTTTTATAATGTAATTAATACTCAGATGTGGATACCGTGCACCTGCATTTTTCTAAATCGTCATATTATTTAAATTAATTCATTGCTAATGTGTTAATGCTTCTTTGCAAAATATTAAAAGCGATCTCAGCCATCAAATTCTCTTTATCTAATGTAGGATTCACCTCTGTTATTTCGAAGCAACATAATTTATTATTGTGCATAAACTTGCTTATTAAGTCTTCCAATTCTCTTTCTTTCAATCCGTTTTTTACGGCCGTTCCTGTCCCTTTTGAAATGGATGCATCCAGACTATCAACATCAAAACTTACATAGATATCAGTACAGGTAGATAAGTAACGAACGGCTTTCCGATAGACACTTTCAACACCGTTTCTTCTTACTTCTGCTGTAGTAACTACTTTAATACCATGCTTTTCTATTAGGGCTTTTTCTTCTTTTTCAAAATCACGCAAAGAAATTAAAACAATATTCTCTCCGATTACTTTAGGCGAAATTTTGCCAATGTTTTTTAACTCGTTCCACATTTTTATAGTGGCGGCATCAGGCTCATGTGATTTACTATCTAAATTATCAACGCCCATTGCAGCGGCTAAAGGCATACCATGCAAATTACCACTTGGCGTTGTATAAGGCGTATGGAGATCAGCATGCGCATCGATCCATATAACGCCTAATTTGCTTTTAGGCTTGGCCATTTTAATGCCTGCAATGGTTCCACCAGCCGTGCTATGATCGCCGCTTAAAACAACCGGAAATACGCCAGCTTTAATTGTGTCGCTAACAGATTTGCTCACGCGTTCATATAAACTGATCATGCCATGAATCCGTTTGGCAAATGGTGTTTTAACCGGCTCAAATAATAGGTTATTATCTACTTCTACTTTTTCTGAAGGAAAGCTAATGAACAAGCTGCTCATGAAATCAAGCGCTGCAATCTTTATCGCATCAATACCCAAACTCGCGCCGCGTGTCCCCGCACCTATTTCGCTTGGGACTTCTATTATTTTTATCTTTTTCATATTTGCAATTTTGTCTGAACCGTTGATCCGATAGCTATCGGATGAAATTGATCATTAAATTGATAACGGATTTTTGCCGTTAATAGTACCTATTGCATTGATTAGTTTGAATCGCACAAACAATTCTTCGCTATACCATTTATCTGCTCTTGTTTTTTTTTATTACTTCTTTATGTTGGTGCATTTTATAGACAAAATTCATCATCGATTCTTTATTTTCCCATACACTAAAAGTAGCTTGTTTTATAAATGGTGCTTCTCCAATGCTCAGCGCCATTTCAAAGCCCGCTGTGCTTTTCATTGTAGTAGCAACTGCTTCAATATCTTTCCAAAATGCTTTTATCTTTGAAAAATTAATAGTTGCTCTCGTTAAAATAGCAATTCTTCCTACATGGTCATTCTGCTTTTGTAAAACACCAAAAGGTTCTTTACCATCCCATTTTCCATGGCCCTGAATTGGTTCTAAAAAAACAGTCCAGGTTTCGCAATTAAAAAAATGCAACCATTTATTTATAAAGTTACCATACACATTTACGTTATCAATATCAATTGTATTCGACACAGTAAAAATGCCCCATTGTTGCCAATCTGGAGTTTTTACAAACTGCCCATCTTTACCACTACCTAATAATTTAAAGAACGATACTTTTTTATTGAAGAACAAAGGCAAACGAAATAAAGCCATGCTTAATAAAGCAAAAAAAACGTACTTCTTTGGATACCTTGTTATTGTGAGTGTTACCATTATCTACCTCAATAATACTAAAATATAGTGTAAACAAAGTAATTGGGCTAAAGCCCGTAAGTGTATCGATACAGTCATTAACCCCCGACTTAAGTCGGGGGTTATATAAAACTATTCCTCTCGCGGGCTTTAACCCAATTATATTGATTTATAAAAGACAAAAAAAATGCAACTCTTTCAAGTTGCATTTTCAAAAAGATATAAATCAAATTAAGCTTTCTGAGGCTTCATTTCAAAAGACTCAAGGAACTTAGTTGTGAAATTTCCTTTGCGGAAATCTTCGTTCTTCATCAATTGTAAATGGAAAGGTATTGTTGTCTTAACACCTTCAACAACGTATTCGCTTAATGCGCGGTACATGGTATCAATTGCTTCTTCTCTTGTTTGTGCAACAGTAATTAATTTCCCGATCATACTATCGTAGTATGGAGGAATAACATACCCTGCATACACATGGCTGTCAACACGAACACCATGCCCACCCGGAGTATTTAATACAGTTATTTTACCCGGGCTCGGACGGAAATCATTGTACGGATCTTCTGCGTTGATACGGCATTCGATCGCATGCATTTGAGGGTAATAATTTTTACCGCTTATTTTATGTCCGGCTGCAATTTTAATTTGTTCTTTGATCAAATCGTAGTTCACTACTTCTTCCGTAACACAATGTTCTACCTGGATACGTGTATTCATTTCCATGAAATAGAAGTTGCGGTTTTTATCAACCAAAAACTCAATGGTACCAACACTTTCGTAGTTAATAGCAGATGCTGCTTTAATAGCCGCAGTGCCCATTGCTTCGCGCAATTCAGGTGTCATAAAAGGTGATGGAGATTCTTCCACTAACTTTTGGTGACGGCGCTGAATAGAACAATCTCTTTCGCTCAAGTGACAAACGTTTCCGAATTGATCACCTGCGATTTGAATTTCAATATGACGAGGCTCTTCTACAAATTTTTCCATGTAGATGCCATCATTTTTAAATGAGGCAGCTGCTTCTGTTTTAGCATTGTCGAAAGCTTTTTCCATTTCACTTTCATTCCATACTACACGCATACCTTTACCACCGCCACCGGCAGTAGCTTTCAATATAACCGGATAGCCAACTTTTTCTTTAGCTAATTGTTTTGCCTGATCAACACTTTCTAATAAACCGCCACTTCCCGGAACAACAGGTACACCTGCTTTTATCATTGTTTCTTTAGCAGTGATCTTATCTCCCATAGAATTGATCATCTCAGGTGTTGGCCCGATAAATTTAATTCCATGATCGCTACATATTTGCGCAAACTTTGAGTTCTCTGCAAGAAAACCATAACCCGGATGAATAGCATCTGCATTGGTAATTTCTGCAGCAGCCATTATGTGAGGAATATTTAAGTAAGAATCTGTACTACTTGGTTTACCGATACAAACCGCTTCATCAGCGAATTTTACGTGTAAACTATCTTTGTCTGCAGTTGAATAAACAGCAACCGTTTTAATGCCCATTTCTCTGCAAGTCCTTATCACACGAAGTGCGATCTCTCCTCTATTAGCAATCAATATCTTTTTAAACATCTGTAAGCAATGTGATAATGTGCTGATTTGCTAATGTGCTAATGACAGAAGCGATCAGCTTTGTTAAAAAATATGAACTGAGAAAGAATTTACAAGATTTTTCTTTTTGCAGTTCCTAATATAGCATTCAATATTCTTTGTACTTCCTGTAATCTCAATGATAGATGATCGCAACTTGGATATCCTTCTGCATATTCGCATAATGTTAGCCAGTATTGAGTTTCATCTGCTTCTTTTGCTGCGATTTTCATTTTATGAATAAAGTCAGCTCTGCTTTCACTATTCTGAGCTTCCATTGAGTTTGCTCCAATTGAAGTTGCAGACCGTAAAAGCTGTTTACTTATAATATACCTCTTATCATTATTCAATACCTCACAATACTCAATCATCAGTAATGATAATTGGATAGTTTGTTTAAGGATTGGATTATTTTCAATGAGGTCTTTTTGCATTTTGTTTGTACGTGTAATCTACAAATCAATAATTAGCATTTTAGCTAATCAGCTAATTGCTTATGATGGATCTACTAAGAACAAAGGCTGATCAAACTCTACCGGACTAGCATCTTCTACTAATACCTTTACAATTCTACCTTTGACTTCGCTTTCTATTTCGTTGAACAATTTCATTGCCTCAATGATGCAAACTACCTTTCCTACTTCGATATCATCTCCGACGTTAGCGAAAATTGGTTTACCCGGACCTGCCTGGCGGTAGAACGTTCCGATCATCGGACTTCTTACTGCAATTAGGTTATCTTCTTTTGGTAATGCTGGTGCTGTAGGTGTTGTTGGAGTTGCTATCGCTGCTTGTTGTTGAACTGGTGCAGACGAACTTACTGGTATTGAAGACACTATTGTCTGTGATGGTTCTTTCTTCTGTTTGATGGTAATCTTCGTTTCACCTTCTTCAATCGTTAATTCGCCAATGTTACTTTTATTGATGAGCTTAACCAGCTCCTGAATTTGTTTAATGTCCATGTTAAGTTTTAATGATGTTTTAAACGGCCGCTAAGATAGGCAATGATTTATCAAAATTACAAATCTTTCTTAAATAAAAACTAATTAAAAATGGCAAAAAATAGATAAAAACCACTAAAAACGGGCAAAAAACGGCAAAAAATGCTTAAAAAATAGGCAAAAAACAAAAGGGCCAATTTTTTCAATCTGGCCCTTTTACTGATATATTATTGATAAAATTATTCCTTTACTCTTTCAACATATTCACCTGTTTTTGCTGTAATACGGATAAGGTCACCTTCATTTACAAACAATGGAACATTAATTGTGGCTCCGGTCTCAACAGTGGCAGGTTTTAGCGTTCTAGTAGCCGTGTCACCCTTTGCACCCGGTTCGCTGTAGGTCACTCTTAAAACTAGTTTATCAGGCAATTCAACACTCATTGGCTGGTCAGTTTCACCGTTTATTGCTACAGATACTTCCTGGCCGTCTTTTAAAAATTTAGGCGCATCGATCATTGCTTCCTGCACCACTATCTGTTCGAAAGTTTCGTTATCCATAAAGTTGTAGCCACTTTCATCTTTATATAAAAACTGGTAAGGTTTCTTCTCAACTCTAACCGGAAAGATAACTTCACCGCTGTTCCACGTTAATTCTATAGTACGGTTATTATCTACACCTTTTAGTTTAGCCCACACTTTTGCTGCTGCCCTGGCTGTTTTATTTTGACCGAATTCTATTACACTATATAGGTTACCATCTACTTTGATAATAAGCCCTGAGCGCATATCTGCTGTTGTTGCCATGATAATAATTTATTAATTGATATATTTGGGTGGCAAAAGTACGGAAAATTAAGAATGAAGAATTAGTAATTAAGAATTTTAAAAAGATAGGCGCTAAGAGATAGAAATCAGACTGCTTTTTGTGAATACTAAATATTAGATAACCAATATTAAATCATTAACAACTTCTTCATAAACAAAAAATTAGCTTTGCAAAAAACAATTATGAAAAAAATTATTCTATCATTATTTATACTAGGTATCGCTCAAATATCTTTTGCACAAACTGATACAAGTTTCAATTTTTTGAAAAATACCTCTATTCCTGAATTTTCAATAGCTAAGGCTCCGGATAGCGTTGTTGTTACAAAAGCCGACATTGTAAAAAAAGGACATCCTTTCATGTTAATATTTTTCAGCCCGGATTGTGAGCATTGTCAAAAAGAAACCAAAGAGTTTTTAGCTTATAAAGATGAGTTATCTGATGTACAGGTTTTAATGGTATCTCCTATGCCGTATGCACACATAAAACAATTTTATAAAGATTATAATATGGCCACGCTTACTAATTTTTCATTAGGGCAAGATTGGGCATATCACTTGGGTTCTAAATTGCAACCTCATTTCTTCCCTACTATGCTTTTGTATGACAAGATAGGCAACTTCATAGGTGGTTATACAGGCAATGTACCGGTTACTACTTTATTAAAAGCTTTTAATATTAAATAATTTATCGTTTGCTTATTGCCTAAGTAGGTAAACTATTACCTTTGCAGCGCAAATAAATTTCACACTTATAAAAAGTTAGTTATCATGAAAGTTACTGTAGTAGGTGCAGGTGCCGTAGGCGCCACTTGTGCTGACAATATCGCTCGTAAAGAGCTTGCTGAAGAAGTTGTTTTGTTAGATATCAGAGAAGGTTTTGCTGAAGGCAAATCTATCGACATGATGCAGACTGCTTCATTATTAGGTTTCGATACAAAGATTGTTGGTAGCACCAACGATTACACTAAGACTGCTAACAGTGATGTTGTAGTTATTACTTCAGGTTTACCACGTAAGCCGGGTATGACAAGAGAAGAATTAATTGGAATCAATGCAGGTATTGTAAAAGGTGTTACAGAAAACATTTTAAAGCATTCTCCTAAAGCAATCTTCGTTATCATCAGTAACCCAATGGATACAATGACTTACTTAGCTTTAAAATCAAGCGGCATTGATAAACACAGAATTATTGGTATGGGCGGAGCATTAGATAGCAGCCGTTTTAATTATTATTTAAGCCAGGCTATTGGTTGTTCTCCTAACGAGATACAAGGTTTTGTTGTGGGCGGACATGGTGATACAACAATGATCCCTTTAACAAGATTAGCTACTTATCAGGGTTCTCCGGTTAGTAATTTTTTAAGTGCTGATGCATTGAAAAAAGTTGCTGCTGATACAATGGTAGGTGGAGCTACATTAACTGCTTTGATCGGAACATCTGCATGGTACGCACCGGGTGCGGCTTGTATGCAAATGGTAGAAAGCATTTTAAGAAATGAAAAGAGATTGATCACTTGTTCTGTTTTGCTTGATGGGGAATACGGACAAAAAGATATTTGCATGGGCGTTCCTGTTATCATCGGCAGAAACGGTTGGGAGAAGATCATCGATCTTAAATTAAATGCAGAAGAACAAGCTGCTTTCAGCAAAAGCGCTGATGCAGTGAGAAGCATGAATAATGTATTGAGTACTTTATAGCATTTGATTAAATGACAAAACAAAAATGCCGGGCTATTGTCCGGCATTTTTGTTTGTCTGAACCGTTGATTGAAGCTGATTCGTATGATTTATCTAATTTTAAAAATCAGATAAATCAATTTGATCAGCTTCAATCAACGGTTCAGACAATTATATTAATTCACTCCATCAACAATCATCTCTTTATTGATCTTCAGTACCAATCCTTGCAATACTTTACCCGGACCAACTTCTGTAAAATGATTTGCTCCGTCAGCAATCATGCTTTGTACACTTTGTGTCCAGCGTACAGCGCCAGTTAACTGATCGATCAAATTCTTTTTAATTTGAGTTGGGTCGATAACTGCTTTTGCTACTACGTTTTGGTAAACAGGGCAAGAAGGTGTTCCGAATGTTGTAGCTTCAATAGCAGCAGCCAATTCTTCTTTAGCAGGCAACATTAACGGAGAATGAAACGCACCTCCAACAGGTAATACTAATGCTCTTTTTGCGCCAGCAGCTTTCATTTTTTCGCATGCGATCTCAATTCCTTTTATTGTTCCGCTGATCACCAATTGACCAGGACAATTATAATTTGCAGCAACTACTATTTCACCCGTTTCTGCACTTATTTCCGCGCATATTTTTTCTGCTATAGTATCGTCCAATGCTAATACAGCTGCCATTGTTGAAGGATTTAATTCACAGGCTTTCTGCATTGCTTTTGCTCTTATCGAAACTAGTTTTAATGCATCAATAAAACTTAAAGTATTGTTTGCAACCAAGGCGGAGAACTCTCCCAATGAATGGCCCGCAACCATATCAGGTTTAATATTATCTAATGTTTTAAAAGCAATTACGGAATGTAAGAATACAGCAGGTTGCGTAACGTTCGTCTGTTTAAGATCTTCATCAGTTCCTGTAAACATCGTATCAGAAATACGAAAACCTAAAATCTCATTTGCTTGTTCAAACAATTCTTTTGCAGTTAGATTTGATTCGTATAAGTTCTTTCCCATTCCTGAGAACTGGCTTCCCTGACCTGGAAATACATAAGCATGCTTCATCGTTTCTTGTTTTATTGAGATTGCAAAGAAAACAAAAAATCCCTCAAAAAGAGGGATTTAATAAAGTAGAATTTTTATTATTAATGCAATTTTGCACTGATTAGTTTTAAAAACTCACTACGCGTTGTATTTTTCATAAACTCTCCGTCAAATGCAGATGTCGTTGTAACAGAATTTTGTTTCTGTACTCCACGCATCATCATACATAAATGTGATGCTTCAATTACTACTGCTACACCAATGGGATTTAATGATTCTTTAATAGAAGTTAATATTTGATGCGTCAATCTTTCCTGCACTTGTAATCTGCGACTATAAACATCCACTACTCGTGCGATCTTGCTCAATCCTGTAATCCATCCGTTTGAAATATAGGCTACGTGAGCCTTACCGTAAAATGGCAACATATGATGCTCGCACATACTGTACAATTCAATATCCTTTACAATAATCATCTCGCTAACATCCTCGTGAAATTTAGCAGAATTTAAAATTTCATTGGCATTTAGATCATATCCCTGCGTCATAAACTGCATAGCTTTTGCCATACGTTCAGGCGTTTTTATCAAGCCTTCTCTTTCAGGATCTTCGCCCAATAATGCAATACTTTCTTTATAAGTTTTCATTAACCCTGCAGTTGTTTTTTCATCATACTGCTCGATCTTCTTATATGCCATGTTTAAATTGTTAATGGTAAATGATAAATGGTAAATGATGAGTAGATGATAATGAATTTAAAAACGCATTTGCGTTAACCATTTACAATTTACCATATTAAACCGGGTATTCTACAAAATTCCTTTCTGTTTCATACAAGCGTACTTGCATATAATATTTAGGGTCGATTTTATCTCTTAATAAATTATAAATAACGATCGCGATATTTTCTGCTGATGGATTCAGGCTTTTAAATTCTTCTGTATCCTCATTCAAATTTTTATGATCAAATTTATTTAACACATATTTTTTTGTAAGGTCACTTAACACTTTCATGTCCATTACATAACCTGTTGCCGGATCAACTTCTCCAACAATCTTAATGATCAGTTCATAATTGTGTCCATGAAAATGCGGATTATTACATTTGCCAAATACCTGCTGGTTGGTCGCTTCATCCCAATCAGGGTTATTCAACCTGTGCGCTGCATTGAAATGTTCTTTTCTGTATACTGCTACTTTCAATTAATTAAGAATTAATAATTAGTAATTAAGAATTTCTTAGAATCAAGTTAGTATTTTATTTTTTGAACTTACTAACCTTTACTTTGTTTGCTAATTCCCAAAGTATTCTACAAAAATGCGTGGTGTCTCGTATAATTTTAAAGCGTGCAATTCTACGCCTTCTGGCAAATGAGGTTTTAATTCATTCCAGATACCAATTACCAGGTTTTCACTTGAACACATTTTACCACGCATAAAATCTACATCCACATTTAAATTCATGTGATCAAGTTTATCGAGTATATGTTTTTTTATAAGGATGCTTAATCTTTTTACATCAAACACAAACCCTGTTTCAGGATCAGGTTCGCCTTTTAAGGTTACGTATAATTCAAAGTTATGCCCGTGCCAGTTTTCATTAGCACATTTACCAAAAACCTCTTCATTCTTTTCCTTAGTCCAGGAAGGATTAAAAAGCTTGTGGGCTGCATTAAAATGTTCTACACGTGTGAGATAAACCATCCTATTCAAATAATTTCCGCAAAGGTAGCACAGTAAATTCTAAAATATGCTGCATAAACACGAAATTTGCACAATGCAAATCTTACTGGTAGCCGCTACAAACTTCGAAATTCAGCCGTTTATTAGCGTTAATAATAACATTAATGTGCTCATAGCGGGTATAGGCGTTCCTTCAACGATGTATAATTTACAAAAAAAATTACAGGAGCAACGATATGATGTTGTTATTCAGGCCGGTATAGCAGGCGCTTTCTCAAAGGATAGTCCATTGGGTAAAACTTATTTAGTTAAACAAGATACTTTTGGGGATATAGGAATTGAAGAAAAAGGACAATTCTCAACGGTTTTCAAATTAGGATTTGCATCAGAGAATGATTTCCCTTTTGACAGTGGCTGGTTGATCAATAAACACTTATTACTCTCTGCAGAATCTGTTGCAGCAGTTACCGTAAATAAAGTAAGTGATAGCGAGTTACAAAAGCAACAACTAATTCAAACCTACAATCCTGTAGTTGAAAGCATGGAAGGTGCTGCATTGCATTATGTTTGTCTGCAAGAAAAAATTTCTTTTTTACAATTACGAAGCACATCTAATCATGTAGGTGAAAGAGATAAAAGTAAATGGAAAATAAAAGACGCGATCGCCAGCTTAAATGCAGAGATAGATAAAACAATTACACTGTTGAATGCTTAGTTTAGGCATCGACAAAAAATATTAATACTAAAAATATGAAATTAACATTAGGATTTTCACCTTGCCCGAACGACACATTTATTTTTGATGCACTCGTTAATAAAAAAATTGATACCGAAGGATTTGATTTTGAGATAGCATTGGAAGATGTGCAGACACTAAATCAATGGAGCAGAGAAGGCAAACTGGATGTTACAAAACTAAGCTACGGCGTTTTACCATTGGTACTGGATAAATACATTACATTGAACAGTGGAAGTGCTTTAGGTACAGGTGTTGGACCATTGCTTATCGCAAATCCGAAATTACCTGATGCAGAAACAAATATTGATTATGCTAAAATCGCTATACCCGGACAAAACACTACTGCTCATTTATTATTTTCTTTAGCCTATCCGAATGCTACCAATAAAGTTTTTTTACGGTATGATGAAATAGAAGAATTTGTTTTAGGCAATAAAGGGTTAGGTGTTATCATTCATGAAAACCGTTTTACATACCAGGATAAAGGATTGATCAAAATACAAGACCTTGGAGATTATTGGGAAAAAGAAACAGGCAATCCTATTCCATTAGGCGGTATTGTTATTCGCCGTGAATACGATTTAGCAACACAACAAAAAGTGGATGCGCTGATCAAAAAAAGTATTGAATATGCCTTTTCGAATTACCCCGAATTAACTGATTATATAAGAGCGCATGCACAGGAAATGAGCGAAGATGTAATGCGCAAACACATCGATCTGTATGTAAATAATTATTCTATCGACCTAGGCGAAAGAGGAAGATTCGCTGTAAATAAATTATTGAAGGTTTACGCTAAAACAAATTTGAAGTTTAATGAGTATCCTCAAATTTTTGTAGAAAGAAAAGCTGCTGATATTATTAACAGCTAGTTTTATAAATACTTAACCGAAAAGGTCGCGAAGAAGCCGCAAAGGGACGCGAAGTCTTTATTTGCGGCTTCTTCGTGATATCTCTACGCTCTTTGCGGTTTAAAAATGCTATTTATTTTTCAACGCATTACCATAAACTTCTAAACAACGTTTTCTGGCAAATTCATGATTAACGATTGGTAAAGGATAGGTGAGTTCTTGAAATTCGGGGACCCACTTATTTATATATTTTAATTGAGGATCAAATTTTTGCGTTTGTAAATACGGATTAAATATCCTGAAATAAGGAGCTGCGTCACAACCACTACCTGCGGCCCATTGCCAGCCACCATTATTTGCAGCCAGATCAAAATCCAATAATTTTTGAGCAAAATAAGCTTCGCCTAATCTCCAGTCTAACAATAAATGTTTGGTAAGAAATGACGCAACGACCATGCGTACGCGATTGTGCATAAACCCCGTTGCATTTAATTCTCTCATGCCTGCATCAACAATAGGATAACCGGTTTGCCCATTGCACCACAGATCAAATTCTCCATTATCTATTCGCCATTCAATACCATCGTATGCAGGTTTAAATGCTTTACCTTTTCCCACTTGCGGAAAGTGCCATAAGATCATTTGATAAAAATCTCTCCAGATCAATTCATTCAAATACGTTTCACTCAACAGCATTCCTCTGCGGGCAATATCACGGATACTTACTGTCCCAAACCGCAGGTGCAAACCTAATTTAGACGTCCCCTTAATAGCAGGAAAATCACGTTGTTGCTGGTATTTTTTTACCAGTTTTATATCCAATTCTTTAGAAGGGAAATCTGATTTTATTTCATCACCAAAAAATCCTATCGACTGTAATGATGGAATATCTCGTGGTGCTTGCTTATAAAAATTGGAAAAATATTTTTCCGTAGGATATGCTTTAAGGTGAAACTCTTTTAATGCGGCTTTCCATTTTTTACTATAAGGTGTAAATACAGTATACGGCGTTCCGTCATCTTTTCTCACTTCGCCTTTTTCAAAAATCACCTGATCTTTATAAGTATGTAAAATTGTGTTTGTACCACTTAAGAGACCAGCAATCGCTTTTTCTCTTTCAATTGCATAAGGTTCGTAATCATGATTGGTAAATACTTTTTCGATCGTATATTTTTTCTGTAATCCATTATACACGTCAATGGGCGTTCCATGATAAACTTCTAAAGAAGAACCAATCTTTATTAGCTTTTGTTGTAATTCCTGTAATGCCAAATGAATAAAAGTTATTCTCCTGTCATTCTTATCTTCCAGCTCATCTAAAATATTGGTATCAAAAATAAAAATCGGAACTACAGGAAGATTACTTTTTAATGCATGGTATAAACCTGCATTATCCTGCAAACGAAGATCACGTCTGAACCAAAAGATGTTGATCGTTTGCATGATAAGCTTATATTTTTTTCAATCTTTTGTTAATGATTTCAATAACCACGCCAGTACCTATAATATTGGATCCTTCTCTAAATTCAAACTGCATATCTTCTTTAAGACTATTTTCAAAAAAATCAATTGATATAATTCTTATTGAAGCTTTCACGGTTTCACCAGGATAAACTATATCTTTATCGAGGAACGTTTGTTGCCCAGATGTTACCATTTCGGAAAACGGAAATTTTATCTGTGGCCTGTATCCTGAAAAAGCAGGAGTTTTCCTTCCTCCGTCTTCAGTAGTTTTGTATTGTAGTTGCGCGATAAAATCGGGATCTTTTTCCATTATTCTTATCTAGCAAATAAAACGGCACAAATCTTTTTAATAACTGTATTGCTGTAAGTTTTATTATTAATGGATTGTACCCATTGAATATTTCTAATCGTATTCGTTGTAAATACTTCGTCAGCATTTAATACATCTTCTTGCGTCAACTCTTTTTCAATTAATTTAAAACCGGTTGATTTACTATTTTTAATAATGTAATTTCTCATCACACCCGATACACAAGCTTCAGTTAAAGGCGGTGTATAGATAACTTCATCTTTAATAATAAAAATATTAGCGATCGTTGTATCACATATCCGATTAGCACTATTTAAAATAATAGCATCATTCCACTTTTCTTTTTTTGCATGCAGCGCGCCCATTAAGTAAGGCAGGTAATTATTGTGTTTCAGGTTGCTTACTATATCGTAAGTTTTTTTCGCATCAGGATAAATACCTAACACCAAACCATTATTATTTAAGTCGCCGTTATTTTCAGGAAGAGCCCAGGTTTGTATAAAATAATTCGGTGCATTATTGATCGCGTCATATAATCCACCATCTCCTCTAAATACGTTTAACCGGATACGTGCGCTTTTTGTATGATCATTTTTTTTTGCAAGCGCAACTATTTGTTCTTGCAAATTTTCCGGCGTAAAATGTTTGGGCAGATCAAATTGCAAAACTTTTAATCCTTTCCATAAACGAGCAAAATGATCATCCTCTAACAATAGTTTTCCTTCCTTCATTTTGATGGTTTCAAATAACCCATCACCGTAACGAATTCCTCTGTTTTCAGGCCCAATGGTTGAAGTATTGGCCGCAAGTATCTTTCCGTTAAAATTAAAATGACTCATAGCTGTGCAATATAAAACAAATCCCTGCTACATTTTAGCAGGGACGAATACGGAATGTTTTATGCCTATTATAATTTCAATGTTTCAATTATTACTCTTGTAACGGTTCCAAAAATACTAAACTCCATGTCGTCTGTAATAGGAATGGGTTGATACTTTGGATTAGCTGGCATTAATCTTATTCCGCTTCTGTTTTTGATATAATACTTAACGGTGAAGTCTCCATTAACAACAGCCACAACAATATTATTATTTACAGGTACAATGGATCGATCAACCAATAACAAAGATCTATCAGGAATATTCGCCTCTATCATTGAATCTCCCGAAACACGAAATGAGTAGGTAGAAAATGGATTAGGCCGTAGGTATTTATTAAAATCAATGTTTTCTTCTATATTACTTTTAACAGGTGCAGGATAACCAGCCGTTACCAATCCATAATGTATCACCTGTATAGGATTTAAGCTCTCTAGCACGATGTCTAACATGTTCAATTCGTTTGTCATTAGCTAATATTTTTAGTAAATTACTAAATATTTTACATTTATTGCGATGTTTTCCTTTTTTTATTTGTTGTTTTTCTTAGTTTGAAACTATTTTTCATTAAAAAACGTACGTAAAAACAGGTTGGGCATCATAAATAATAATGGCTGAAACTCAACAATATCAACACTTTAAACAAATAATTAACTGCTTTAACTTAATAAAAGAACGTTTAAGTTGCCTTAAAACAGGATAATCACTAACGTATCTTTGAGGTATCAACGAACAAGCTGTGAATCAGCTAAAACAAAAATTTAAGAATTTCATATAGCAAGCAATCGTTAAAGTCCTTCTGTTTCTACAGAGGGACTTACTTTTTAAGGTAATTCCTCCCATATTTGCACAATCTTATAGCTTATCATATTACAACAATCGATGGAGACAATTCACGAGAATAAAACATTTGAAAATATAGATTATTCAGAAAAGACGTTGGCAAACCGAACGTTTACCAATTGCGAATTCATTAATTGTAACTTTACCAAAAGCGACTTAAGCTATAATACCTTTATGGATTGCCAATTTAAGACCTGCAATTTTTCTTTAGCTCTATTACATAATACCGGTCTAAAAAACATCGCTTTTTCTGATTGTAAGATCGTTGGTATTGATTTTAGTAAGTGCAACAACTTTCTGTTCGCAGTTTCCTTTCAAAATTGTCATTTGGATTATTCTTCTTTTTTTCAAAAGAAAATGAAGAAGACCAACTTTATTGATTGTTCTATTAAAGAAGTTGATTTTGTAGAAACAGATCTGTCAATGGCTATCTTTAAAAACTGCGACTTGCTTGATACCACTTTTATGCGGACGATATTGGAGAAGACGGATTTTCGCACTGCTAAAAACTACTCATTTGATCCGGAGATGAACAGGATCAAGAAAGCTAAATTTTCTCATTTAGATATTACCGGCCTGCTATCAAAATATGATATCGATATCGAATTTTAAATCATGCAGGTATAAAGAAAATATAAAATAATAAAGGCGAAATTGTTTGGCTGTCATTAAGTATTCTTTCTGAAAGCTAACATTATCAATACTTTAAACTATTAATTAATGCCTTTGGCTTAATTAAAAGACATTTAAGTTGGTCAAAAACAGGGAAAAAGGGAATGTATCTTTGAGGTAGAAAGGAACTAAATCATAAAGCAGGCAATCGTTAAAGAAACAATCAATCGTTAGAACGGGCATAAAACCCAAGATATAAAGAATAAGCTGTGAATCAGCCTAATTAAAACTTAAGAATTTCATATAGCAAGCAATCGTTAAAGTCCTTCCGTTTCTACGGAGGGACTTACTTTTTAAGGTATATCCCTCTGCGGTTGCAAAGATGGATGAAAATTTGGATTTTGAACACTTTTGGCCAAATTTATTTTTACGTTATTTTATTTCTTTATTACCAGTGTTTCCCCAATTCTATCATGTAAGGATCTTTTTTGTTTATCATTTAATAAAAAAATTATTTCTATTATTATTATCATGGCATAAATACCTGAAAACCAATACCCATTACTTACTGATTTAGAGAAAACCGCATACTCTTTAAAACTGGTCACATCCCTAAATCCTGGTGTCAGAAATATCGCATACGCCAGGATAAGGGAGTATATCCTGACACCTATTTCAAAAACATTTCTTAGCAGCGCTTCCTTAATACTAATTGTTTTAAAATCGTAATTGACTACAGTTAATTTCAGCGCCATCTTTCCAACAGTAGCGCCATATCTGTATTCTAAGAATGGTTTATAGACCAGCCCTATCAATGAAATGATTATAAGCAACGGAATACTTTTTGAATATAGCTCATTATAAAAATTGATGAGCCCTGTTATTACTCCTATAACCAATCCATCTATCAATAAAGCCCAGCAACGATCCCAAAACGTAGCATAAGTAGCATCTACCTGGGCATCATCAAATTCATTTAGTAAGTCTTTATTTACTTGTTCCATAAAGTCATTATTTAGAGATTAAATATAGCAACAAAACAATCAATTTGGCCGAGTTTTTACTATTCCCCAAACAAAGGTTATCTTAGCGCAACTAAAATTTCTTTAAACCTAATGAAGGTTTTACTCAAGCAAGCCACTATCGTCAATTCTTCTTCTCCATTTAATGGACACACGAAAGATATTTTTATACAGGACGGAATTATTACTGCTATTGCCGATACTATTACCGAAAAAGCAGACAAGGTAATCGATACTGAAAATTTATCTGTCAGCATTGGCTGGATGGATATCTTCTCTCATTTTTGTGACCCCGGTTACGAACATAGAGAAACATTAGAATCAGGTGCCAAAGCTACAGCGGCAGGAGGATTTACGGAAGTGATGGTTGTTCCCAATACTAATCCTGTTGTACATAGCAAATCACAGATAGAATACATCATACAAAAGTCAAAAGATTTTGCAGTTACAATACACCCTATCGGTGCCATTACTAAAAATGCAGAAGGCAAAGAGTTGGCGGAAATGTATGATATGCACCAGTCAGGCGCCAAAGCCTTTAGCGATGGTATTAACAGCGTACAACAACCCGGTGTATTATTAAAAGCACTACAATATGTGTTGGCTTTCGAAGGCACTGTGATTCAATTGCCGGAAGATAAAAGTATTAATCCACATGGTTTAATAAATGAAGGCATTATCAGCACACAACTGGGATTACCAGGAAAGCCTGCTATTGCTGAAGAATTAATGATAGCACGTGATATTGAACTGGTAAAATATACCGGATCTAAAATTCATTTTACGGGCGTATCAACTAAAAAAAGTATTGATTTAATAGCACAGGCAAAAGCAGATGGATTAAATGTTAGCTGCTCTGTAACACCTTATCATATTTTCTTTTGTGATGAAGATCTTACTACTTATGATACCAATCTTAAAGTAAATCCTCCCTTAAGAACTAAAGCGGATATGCTCGCAATACAAGATGCTGTAAAAAAAGGAATTGTAGATTGTTTTGCTTCGCACCATATTCCTCAAAATACAGACAACAAGATCTGCGAATTTGAATATGCTAAAAATGGGATGATAGGCCTCGAAAGCCTTTTTGGATCTGTATCATCAGTAATCGATAATCAGTCTGCCATTATTGATTTGTTGACAGCAGGTCCCAGAAAAATTTTTAATCTCTCAATTCCTGAAATAAAAGAAGGCGCTAAAGCAAATCTTACCTTATTTGATGGCAGTAAAGAATTTGTTTTTGAAGAATCAATGATCCAATCAAAATCAAAGAATTCCGCTTTCATCGGCAAAAAATTAAAAGGAAAAGTTATCGGTATCATTAACGGCAATAAATTAGAATTGAATTAATGAAAAAGATAACCGCAGGCCGCAAAGGTTTGATCACTGTGACGTTGATGATCATCCTTTCTTTGATTTTCTTTTATGTGCTGAAACAACCTATAGACAGCCCATACCAAAATATTATCTATGCAGTTTATGCTGTAGGTATTTTATGGAGTTTGTTAGATTTTAGCAGAGCAGCCAATAACGAAACTAAATTTAAAGAATATTTTTCCGAAGGATTTAAGACATTTATAATGGTCACATTTATAATGGTCATTTATACATTGATCATTTATTTATGCAACCCTCAGATAGAAGCTGCAAAATTAGCGCTCAACAACCAAATGATCTTGCAACAAGGTGATCACACACCGGTAGAAATAGCAGAGAATGCTGCAAAACTAAAATCGATCTTTATTCCAATGACATTGGCGATATACACTTTTATATACCTTGTTATGGGCGCCTTAATAGCTGCAGTATTATCAGTAGTTATTAGTCAACTGAAAAAAAAATAACCGTATGGATCTGTCAATTGTAATACCATTATTAAACGAAGATGAATCACTGCCGGAATTAGCAGCATGGATAAAAGCTGTGATGCAGGCAAATAATTATTCGTATGAAATTATTATGATCGATGATGGCAGTACCGATAATTCATGGAATGTAATTGAAGGATTAAGAAAAGAGAACAGTAATATAAAAGGCATCAAATTCCAACGCAATTACGGAAAAAGTGCAGCGTTGAATGAAGGTTTTAAAGCAGCGCAAGGCGATGTCATCATCACAATGGATGCAGATATGCAGGATAGTCCGGATGAAATTCCTTCTCTAAGAAAAATGATTATTGAAGATGGATTTGATTTAGTTAGCGGATGGAAAAAAGTGCGTTACGATAATGCGTTAACAAAAAATCTCCCATCAAAATTATTTAATGCAACTGCCAGCAGCGTATCCGGTATCAAACTACACGATTTCAATTGCGGCTTAAAAGCATACAAGAAAAAAGTTGTGAAAAATATTGAGGTCTATGGTGAGATGCACCGTTATATTCCTCTATTAGCTAAGTGGGCAGGCTTTAAAAAGATAACAGAAAAAGTTGTTGAACATCGCCCAAGAAAATATGGCGTTACAAAATTTGGCTGGAATCGTTTTGTAAATGGCTTTCTGGATCTTGCTTCTATCATGTTTGTCGGCAAGTTTGGGAAAAAGCCAATGCATATTTTCGGATTAGCCGGAACACTTGTTTTCTTCGTGGGTACTTGTATCTGGATCTACCTCTTCATTGCTAAATTTGTTTTTGCAGAATTTAGTATGACCGCAAGGCCTTTATTTTATGTTGGTTTGATCTCATTGGTGATCGGTACGCAACTTTTCTTAGCAGGATTTTTAGGCGAATTAATTTCACGTAACGCTGTAGATAGAAATCATTATTTAATAGAAGAAAAAGCAGGTATCTAATTACTGCTATTAAAATGTATGAGAATAATCATCATCGGTTCAGCATATCCGTTCAGGGCTGGCGGTATTACCTCTTACAATGAACGGCTAGCCAGGGCTTTTAAAGAGCGCGGCGATGATGTTACGATCTATACATTCTCTTTACAATACCCCGGATTTTTATTTCCGGGCACTACACAATATTCAACAGAACCTCCTCCAACTGATCTTGATATTCATGTTCGTATCAATTCTGTTAACCCATTTAACTGGTGCAGTGTTGGCAATGAATTAAAAAAGATAAAACCGGATCTTATTATCGTCAGGTACTGGATACCTTTTATGGGTCCATGTCTTGGCACTATATTGAGAAAAGTAAAAAAGAATAAGCATACCAAAATCGTTTGTATTGCAGATAATGTTATTCCGCACGAAAAACGAATTGGCGATGTTGCCTTCACTAAATATTTTTTAAAACCGATCGATAGTTTTATCACCATGAGTGAGTCGGTATTAAGCGACCTTAAAAAGTTTGAGCCAAATAAGCCAGCCCTATTTATTCCACATCCTTTGTATGATAATTTCGGAGAAAAAATAAGTAAAGAAGCTGCGAGGAAACAATTAGGAATCAAGAATGATGAATTAATAATTTTATTTTTTGGCTTTATCCGCAAATATAAAGGGCTCGATATTTTATTAGCTTCAATGAAAATATTGAAAGACCAAAACAACAATCGGCCTGTCAAATTATTGATAGCAGGAGAGTTTTACGGTGATAGAAAACCTTACGACGCACAGATCGAGCAACTTGGAATAAAAGATGAATTGATTTTAAGAACTGATTTTATTCCCGATAGTGAAGTGAAATATTATCTGTGTGCTGCAGATGTTGTGGTGCAACCGTACAGAGATGCTACACAAAGTGGCGTTACGCCCCTCGCCTATCATTTTGAAAAACCAATGATCGTTACGAATGTTGGCGGTTTACCTTCGTTAGTACCTGATAATAAAGTAGGATTGGTAGCCGAACCCAATGCTGAATCAATTGCTAAAAAGATCATCGAATATTTCGAAAAAGGCGAACAATATTTTCTTCCTTATCTAATTGAAGAAAAGAAAAAATACAGCTGGAAAAAAATGACAGAATCTATCATTAACATAGCCCGGCTCTAACCCTCGCCAATTATCTCTTAATTTGCTTTTTATTGCTAAATTGCACCCCAATATGATTTATCGTTCAAAAGCTCCTTTACGTATAGGCCTCGCAGGCGGCGGAACCGATGTTAGTCCGTATAGCGATGAATACGGTGGTGCTATTTTAAATGCCTGTGTTTCTTTATTTGCTTATGCCAGTATCGAACCTATAGCTGAAGATAAGATCATAGTGGAAGCGCTTGATAGAAAAGAACAACAGGTATTTGATTTCACTACTTCTTTACCGCTTGATGGCACGTTAGATCTGCTAAAGGGAGTTTACAATCGTATTCAAAAAGACTTTGGTATTCCTATAAAAGGTTTACGTTTATCGACCTTTGTTGATGCTCCGGCCGGCTCCGGACTTGGCACTTCGTCTACGTTAGTGGTAGCCATTTTAGGTGCATTTGTAGAGATGCTTAAACTTCCTTTGGGAGAATATGATATTGCGCATCTGGCGTATAAAATTGAAAGAGAAGACCTACAATTAGCAGGCGGCAAACAAGATCAGTATGCAGCAACTTTTGGTGGTGTAAATTTTATGGAGTTTTACGAAGGCAATAAAGTCATCGTAAATCCATTGCGCATCAAATCTGAATACATACACGAATTAGAAAATAACCTTGTTTTATATTTTACTGCAACATCCCGCGAAAGCGCTTCGATCATTAAAGAACAGGTAAAAAATGTACATAATAAAGACGAGAAAAGCATTGAGGCCATGCATCAATTAAAAGAGCAGGCAAAGATGATGAAAGAAGCTTTATTAAAAGGACAACTGAGAGAGATCGGAAAAATATTAGATTTTGGTTTTGAGCAAAAGCGTAAAATGGCACACAATATCAGTAATAGCAGTATTGAAGCAATTTACGAAGCGGCAAAAAAAGCCGGTGCTACAGGCGGAAAAATAAGTGGAGCAGGTGGAGGTGGATTTATGATCTTCTATTGCCCGGATAATACACGTTATGCTGTTATCGATGCTTTAAATAAATTCGGCGGCGAAATAAAAAACTATACAATTACCCAGTTCGGATTATCAACCTGGACTATATAAAAAATAACAATGAACCAGATAAAAGGAATTATACAAGCTTCAATCAATGTTAAAGCGGAAGTTTTACAAAATGAAGTGATATTAAAGACAGTGGCTGATTGTATTGATCTGATTTCAACAGCATTTGCTAACGGCAATAAAGTATTGTTTTGTGGTAATGGCGGCAGTGCTGCTGATGCACAACATCTGGCAGCAGAATTCAGTGGAAGATTTTATACTGACAGAGATGCTTTACCATCCGAGGCTTTGCATTGTAATACATCATATATAACCGCTGTAGCAAATGATTACAGCTACGATGTTATCTATTCAAGAATAGTAAAAGGTATAGGAAAAAAAGGTGATGTACTAGTTGGTTTAAGTACTTCTGGCAACAGCAAAAACATTATGAATGCTTTTGAAACTGCCAGAGAAAAAGGCATGATCACAATTGGTTTTACCGGTGCAACTGGCGGAAAAATGAAACCTTTATCAGATCATTTAATTAATGTACCTTCTACAGATACACCGCGTATACAGGAAAGTCATATTTTATTAGGACATATTATTTGTCAGTTAGTAGAAGAGAAATTATATCCTAGGGAGAAGAAATAAACATACACAACAACATAATTACATAATAGAAAGCGAATGATAAATAATCATTCGCTTTTTATTTAATTGGTATTAATCCGCTACAATCTTCGCTAATCCGTCAATCCAATAATCCCGCAAATCCCAATTCAGACAAGGTTAAAACAAAATTTTATTTACCGATAAGTCGTTTCATAACTATTGAAGTTCGCTTAGCGCCTACCTATCTTCCCGTCAAAAAATAAAACCTTAAATACCATAAATCAATAATTGAGCATTGAACATTTCATTATTATTTTCACAGAAAAAAGTTAGTGTATCCACAAAAAAAAGTTGGTTACCCAAAGGATGGGTAACCAACAACAAACAAAACAAGTTATTTTAGAAATCTTTTCTAGAAAACCATGGATTATGCAGCGTAAGCTTCAGTACCATGATCAAATAGATCAAGACCCATTAATTCACCTTCAGCTTCAACACGTAGTTTCCAAGGATGAGGTAGCTTATTGATGATGAACATCATTACTATTGAGACAACAAATGTTGCTGCACAAATAACGAAACTACCTATACATTGTGCTTGTAACACACTTGTACCTCCGCCGTAGAAAAGGCCTGCAACAGGAGCAGAGTTATCAGCACCAGTAGGACCAGTTGCACCGTATTGTCCACTTGCGAATAATCCAAGTGAAACAGTTCCCCAAATACCTGCAGCACCATGAACAGCTACCGCACCTACAGGATCATCAATACGAACATATTCAAGGAAGATCATTACTAAATAAACCACAATACCTGCGATACCACCAAGAATGATGGCACCTAATGGAGAAACCCAGTAACAAGGGCAAGTGATAGCCACAAGTCCGCCAAGTACACCATTTACTGTATAACCAAGATCGAATTTACCTTTTGTTTCTCCGAACCAAAGTGCGAAATACATTGCAACGATACCACCGGCACAAGCTGCCAATGTTGTGTTTGCAGAGATACGACCGATACCTTGCATATCCATAGCAGATAAAGTAGAACCCGGGTTAAAACCGTACCAACCAAACCATAAGATGAAAGCACCTACAGCAGCGATTGTTAAGTTATGAGCCGGAGGCATACCACCTCCATCTCTTTTAAATACGCGGCCTAAACGAGGTCCTAGTACGATAGCACCTGCAAGAGACGCAACACCACCAATACTATGAACAACTGTAGAACCTGCGAAATCACGGAAACCATTACCTAAAGTTGGTAAGAAATGACCTGCAGAGCCCATTAGCGCTAAGAAACCATCCGGGCCCCAAGCCCAGTGACCGATAATTGGATAAATGAAACCAGTGATACCAATAGAGTAAAGAATATCTCCTCTAAAGCTTGTACGACCGATCATAGCTCCTGAAACGATTGTAGAACAAGTATCAGCAAAAGCATATTGGAATATCCAATGAGCTAATACAGGAATACCAGTTGTTTCGTAAGTAGCAGGTGCCCCTTGTAAGAAGAACCAATGCTGACCGATGAAACCGTTTCCTTCGCTGAACATGAATGAATAACCGATTGCCCAGAATAACAATCCGCAAAGACAAGTATCAAAAAGACACTCCATCAAAACGTTTACTGTTTCTCTTTGACGTGCGAAACCTGCTTCTAACATAACGAAACCTGCTTGCATACCGAATACTAAGAATGCTGCAACTAATGTCCAGATGGTATTAGCCGTGTTCATCATTGTAGTTTCGTGTGCCGTGTACACTTCCTGTGCTGTAGCTGAATTACCTAACATTCCAGGTAGAATTATTTTGATACCGATCAATAAGATCAATACGCCAATAATTTTTCCCGCAAATATGGTAATCGCCAGACGCTTTTTCTCCGCCGTGGTTAATTTTACCATCGGTGCAGACGAGGGATTCTTTTTCCCAAATGCTGCAAATAAGTTGTTTAGAATCATGGTTAATGAGGTTTTTGCTGGTTTTAAAATAATTATATTATACTACTATAATTAGAATTTGTATACTGCTGCAAGGATTCCAGAGAAATCAGATCCTGTTCCTGTTGCATCTTTTCCTTTTACATAAATATCTCCGTATTTAGTATCAGCACTTTCATAACGAAGTTCAGGAATGATAGTTAGTGGTCCTACTCTGAAGTTTGCTGATAAAGTTTCGTCAAGAATATTACGTGTGCCGTAGATTAAAGCTGTTGGAGTTGTTCCACCTGGTTCGCTTTCTCCATCAATAAAGTATTCAGATCTTAATGTTAAACCGAATAATGCTGTTGGATCCCAGTTAAGGTATAAAGCTGCGCCACCCCATGCATCAGATTTTGGCGTTGTTCCACCTGTAACAGAATTATAAGAATTGATTTTATCTGTTAGATTTAAACCGATATTGAATTTAGATGAAAGCAAAGCTGTTGCAACTAGATCGATTTGATTTTGAGATTTTAAAGAACCGCTACCAGATTGGCCCATGCCTAAAGAACCTTCGTAGTTCAAGTACACTTTGTATTTACCATTTTTAGAACCGTCGCTAACTTGAGCTAATAAATGCTTAGTTGCTGATCCATATACAGTAGCGTCAGGAATTGTTACAATGTTTGTTGGATTAGCAACACCTAACATAAAGCCCCATGTACCTTTAGTATATTCTGCTTTAATACCTGTATGAGAAAAAGGCCCGGTTGTGAACATATAATCCATGCTATAGTTTCTGTTAGCATACGCATCAACTAATTCATAGCCTATATGTGTAGCCCATTTACCAATAGTGAACTTAACCCCTTTTGCACCTTTACCTGTGTAAAAACCTAGATACAATTGTTTAACAGCTAAAAGCGTTGGATCAGCACTACCATTAGCAGCATTAAATGAAGAAGCTCTTGGACCAAAGCCTAAATCTGCAGTTCCGAATACTTTGCCAGATAAGATTTGACCATCACCCCTTAAAGTAGCCATACCTAATTCAAAAGAATTATTAGTTTGAGTAAAACTGGTTTTAGCATTTACAGGAACTCCAGTTGTAGGGTTTGTTAATGTAACATTATTAAAATCTAAACGAGAGTAAGCATCTACAGATCCAGACAAAATGAAAGTCTTAGTAGAATCAGTTTGCGCATTAGCACTTAAAGCGATAATTGCAGCCAAAAACGGGAGAATGATTTTTTTTCTTGTCATTGTTTTGAGTTTATTTGGTTAAGAGATGTAGTTAGAACTACTTTAATGATCAATTATTATATAAATAAAAAAGTTACTATGTATATTTTAATTATTCTCATCTTCAATATTCTATAGCAATGTTACATCAAAAAGTTAATAAATTATCAAAAGTTACACATATTTATATTTTATATTTATATTAATTTCTACAAAAGCCTCAATTTTTAAGCATTACAGCCAAAAAATTATAAAAAAAAAGATATAA